>VTLG01002077.1_pt1 | contig 10951 bp, 15 predicted proteins | sample 4694571 | NCBI WGS metagenome assembly VTLG01 (sample SAMN12604809, study PRJNA352737) | marine metagenome | biome: ENVO:00000447; feature: ENVO:00000209|ENVO:00000569|ENVO:01000036; material: ENVO:00002151; isolation source: viral sequences binned using virsorter ... | reverse complement strand
GCGCTACGGTCGTACCCACTGCCGCTTGTTGGTTCCCATCACCTACTTGCATATCAGCGATCGATGCAAATCTTTGACCTGCTGATACTACGACCCCCATTAGTTGTAGAAGTGTTTGCGATGGTTCCTTAAATGGCAAAGCCATAAAGGCATCTTTGATGTTACCACCTGGTGCATCCACGTCTCTAAATTCTCCTGGTTGAATCGCTTGGGCATCATCTCTCATTCTGATACCACGCATTTTAAATCCTGCCGGTAGATTGGAAAGCGTACCGGCATCTAACAATGATCTTAGGGCAGATGTTGCGGTTCTAGATAAACCGCCGATCATGTGTATTAAACCAAAACCATAAAATCCTAGTCCTGGTAAAAATCTAAAATGTACAAAGTAAGTTATCTTTTCTTTTTTCGGATCATCCATTGCATAGTTTCTTCTGATAGATAAAATTTGTCTTGAGCTTTCTTCTAGTGTTACTATGTATGGAAGTTTAATTCCTGTTGGTTGACCTTCAGCATCTCTATCTTCAAAACCTTCTAGGTCAAGATTGACATGACACTCTAACAAAGTAAATATATCTTCGTTAACTGTTTTCTTAACTCCTTCAAGTTCTCTCTCTTTTTTCTCTAAAGCAGATTCGTTGTCCGTGGGCCTTCCTAATTCGACATCTCTATAAAAACCCGAGACCTGTTGTTTACGTAAATCATTTTCTGATTTTTTAATAACGTGAATAATAGACTCTGCATCTTCGAGTGAGGTTGCTGAATAAGGGACCACGAGATCTTCTGCAGGTACAAATTTAGAAACTGCTCTTTGTAATAGATCATCGTAATAAACTTTTTTAAACGCGGATCCTGATAGAGGTAAATAAAATAACATTTGATCAAACTCAGGTTCATACTCTTTCATTTGATCCATCAACTGATAGTTCATAAATTCTTTTACTCTTTTAGACTGTTGTTCTTTTTGTGGACTTGGTGCGCCAATGATTTGTGTTCTTACAGGTCCGTCGGCCGGTAACAATTCTTTGTAAGCCAACGCTTGGAATTGCGTGACTGCTTCAGCTAGAACAGGATGCGTTGCACCTGCTGCGCCTTGAAACGGTTCTGTCCGTTGTTCGTATTTAAATCCTAATAGATCTAGACCCTGTATATAAGAATGCTCCCATTCTTTTCTAGACGTTTTGTAATCCATGTAGTTTTGATTTAACGTTGAACCAAGAGGACCTAATATTTCCTCCGGAAGTAACTCAGCGAGATTATCAAAATGACCTTCTCCCTGTGGTTGACTAAAAGCTCCTGGTTCAAAGTTAACTTCTACACCTCCGTCATCAGTCGGTGTAATTTCCGTGTCGCCTTGACTTGGAATGGATTCTTGAATTTCTTCTGTGATCTCGACCTCTTTTTCAGGGCCTTCGATCTCAATAGTTTTTCTAACTTCGTTTGGAAGTGATTTGTCGATATCTGCCATTTGTATTCTCCAATCTTTCTTGTTTATCTTGTTTTGTCTCCTTAATCAAGCCTCGTGGATCAGGGCCAGATAGAGGGGGTATCTCTTTCCATTTAACGTGTTTCATATTTTTTACAAGGGTCGGATTAGTCTTCTCTGTCATCGTGCCACCTCTCGTTAATTTTTGTTGCCATCCAAAGAGCTAAAGGGACACAAATAATAAACGTAAGTTCTGCTGCCCTTTGCCAGCTTATGTTTAAATAATACCCTAAAAATTGTGTAATTAAAATAGGTATGCATCCTCCACAAAGAATTAATATTGCCATTCTGTAATAAAAAGGAGGTTTCACCAGTAGTAACTCTTTTTGCCCCTAGGTAAAGGTTCTTCTTGGTAATCTTCAGGGTGAGTTATCAGTCCTCCTTGTCTATATCTTAATAGGGCTTGAGTTACAGAATCCACTAAGTCATCATTCTCTCCAAAGGGAAAAGCAGCACATTCTTCTACAACTTCTTCTGCATACTCACGATCTAGAGGAGCATATATTTTACCTGACTCAAATAAAGGAGCTACTGCATTTATTCTTGCGTGTTTATCTTGACCTTTACTTGGAGTGAAATTGACTACGGGTATGTCCATGTTCCTTAATTCATGTGTCAGTGGCAGACCTGAAGCTTTAGCCTCCACGATTACTGTTTCAGGTTTCCAATAATCATATTGTTCTTTGGCCACGCGCCTTAGTTCTGGAAACTCAACTCGACCTTTCCACGCATCAAGGAGAATTAAACATTCTTGTGAATCTTCAGTTTCTCTAAATATGCCCCATGTTGTAATGGCAGAATAGTCAGCTGTTTCTTTTTTTAAAAATGCAGTATCGTAAGATTGAATGCAATGTGTAACCAAAGGTAATTCGTCTTTATCCCAATCGTTCCACCATTCTCTTTTTATAATCGCACCTTCTTCTGATGTTGGATTTTGTTGATACTGTGCATTAAATTTATTTACACCAGCTGAAGCTTTAACTGCTTCGAAATCTTCTAGCTTCCAATATTCTGGCCACACAGGTTTTCCGTTTGGTAAAATTGCAGGAAACTCTATGATGTCCCACTTGTCTGCATTTTCATCTGCTTGTGCATTTACTAATCTTGCAGTCAGATCTTTAGTTGACCAACGAGTCATAACTACAACAATACGACCACCGGGTTGTAAACGTTGTCGTGGTCCTGAAGTATACCATTCGTAAGCTGTATCAAAAGCTGTAGTCTTGTTACTTGCTCCATCTTGCTCTGAATGTGGATCATCAATAATTAATAAATCTGCACCTCTTCCTGTTACAGCACCTTTAACACCAACAGCAAAGTATTCACCTTGTTTAGAAGTATTCCAACGTCCGGCAGCTTTAGAGTCTTCTTGTAATCTTGTAGAAAAAATTTTTTGATAATTTTCTGAGTCGATTAAATTTTTTGTCTTACGCCCAAAACTAATTGCAAGTTCTGCTGTGTGAGTTGCTTGAATAATCTTTAACTTAGAATTTTTACCGATCATCCATGCAGGCAAAAAGTAAGACGCAAATTCTGATTTAGTATGCCTAGGTGGCATATTAATAATTAAACGAGTAATTTCTCCTGTTGCTAATTTATTAAATTTTTCTGCGATACGTGCGTGGTGGGACCCCTCTATAAATTCAGGCCACATTTGTTTTACAAAAGATAAAAAGTCATCATGAGCTTCTTTTCTATCAGCTGCCTCATCTGCGTTAACGAGATCTTCTTTCAGCTTTCTACGTTTGATAGGATCTTTAATTTTATTAATTTTTTCTAATGTCAGCATATGTTTCAATATGGGTATAAACTAATATACATGTAAAACTATTCAAATCAAACTATATAGGGTAGGTCTGGGACCCCTACTACACCACACCCCTTACGATTTTTTAACAAAGCTATAACGGCAGTAATAATTCCTATTGGGACCTCTATTAGGGTGGGACCCGCCCACATGCTCTTCTCTATGGAAAAGGCGACCCATTTTGGTCGCCTATCCTATTGACTTATCCTATAATATCCTAAGCCCTTTTGTAATGTTTATTTATTAGGTAAGCTTTCTTTTTATTTATGTCATCAAGTTTATTAAAATGCTTTCCTAAAAACTTCCAACGACCTGAAGAAATATATTCGATCAAAAACAATTTACCTGTTTTATAATCGTGAATACCATAACCCCATTGAGTTGGAGTACTGACCGCGTGCCGTGTTTTTTTATTCAGCTTATGATAAATAAAATAACTTATCGCCTGAGTAGTGCTGAACCTTTTTCTGCTGTAAAAACCATTTTTAGTTTTAAACATTTGTCCTCCTTTATTAATCTAATAAAACCATATATTGTTTCGGAAAATATTTAATAAACCAATCCAAGCCTTTTCTTTGAGATTTCCAATCTTGAAACATCTCACTACCGATGATTACATCATACACAGCAACAGCAAATGCAGGAAGTGTGCAAGACTCACCACCAAAACGATTTTTTACAATCTCCTCAGTAGTTGGATCCTCGGGCAAAGCTACTTGAAACGGCAGCTTATATTCTTTGTTATTATATTTAATTGTTTTCATTTGTCCTTTCCATTTGTTTGTGAGAGTTTTTATACTAATCTATGTGCCAACCCCTCTCAAAGCACTCTCCTTGCGTTGTTTGTTAAATAGGATATTAAAGGAAAGTATTTATATGTCAAATAAAAAATTTCTTTTTTTCTTTTTTTTCTTGGGTGGGTCCCGCCCACATGCTCTTCTCTCCGACCCAAAATGGACGTGATATTTATGCAACATCAATGTGTTGCATTTCTGCAACACATTGAGCTTTTTACAAGTTAAGCTGTTTTTTTATCAGCTTTGACAAAGGACTTGAAAAAAATCTGTTGAATTCTAAACTGCTCAAAACACCAGTCGTGATTTTCTGATGAGATAGTGTTTAAAATGTCCTTTGCTTGCTTGCATTTTTTCGCGTCTTCTAAATTGTCAAACGTACCAACGACTTCAACCTTGCATTTATATTCTTTTAAAGTTGCAAAGTTATGTTCTTCAATTTTTAAGACTACGAATTTTACGTTGTGTCCTATCATGGTTTTTATTTCTCCTTTCATTTCTTGACAATATAGGAAATTAATATAATGTCAATACTAGAAAGGAAAAAATATGAAACTAAATAAAGGCGATAAATTTATTGCCACTTGGACGCCCGAAACAATAGACGGGCAAGAAAATATGCAAGGTCAAAGCATAACGCGAAAAGGACAATGGGACGAAAAAAGCAAAATTGACAGAAACAAAAAGACTGGCAAGTTGTATATGACTTTTTGGGATAGAGACAAAGACAGATACACGACTGCCAACGCTGAAATTGTCTCGGTATCAGCAAACATATTTCAAGGTGAATAATGGAACTATTTGATTTTGTAATTATGTTTTTAGCAGGTATTTATATCTTGTATTTTTATACTTGAATTAAAAGGGGGCTTTCGCCCCCTTTTTTATTTAGTTAGATATTTGTTTTATTTTAGAAGTGTCCACGACCCACGCAATACCAATTTTTTTAGTTGAAGCGTCAAGCGACCTGATTAAGTCTTCAGGCGTACCACTTTCCATTACAACGTCTATTGAGTGTCGCTTTAACTCTTCAAGTTGTTTAAGCTTCAAGCCTTCAGGTCTTCTTCTTATTTCACGATCAACAAGATCACGCGCCCAGTCCTTCAGTTGCTCTAAACAATCATCAAGAGATATCTTTTCTTCTCTATCTCTCATAGTGTAAGTAAGACCTTTTTTAGTTGGGTCTTGTTCCGCCTTCTTTTTGAAGAAGGTTTGAGCTTTTTCTCTTATTGCCTTCAGTTGAGCTTCTGCCCTCTTAAACTCATTTAAGATTTTATCAGCGCCCATTTTCTTTGCGAGCTTGCCTACTATTTTTTCAGTAGCTTCAGCTCTATATTGTTTTACCAACAATTCCTGTTCTTCAATTAAAGGGTTGAAATTTCTTCGCACCTTTTCTTTGAAGTGGTCTAGTTGATACTTCGTCATTGTTTTTGCCATTTGGCCTCCTTTTTTGTTATATTAATTTATAGGATAATTAAGGATAGCTGTCAAGCTCTTATTTTTTTTTTTCTTGGGTGGGACCCGCCCTCAAGCTCTTCCCTCTGAAAAAAATTTTTTTAACTGTTGACAAGGGTTATAGGATTTGATAGGATTACATTATGAAAAACATAAAAAAGAAACTAATTAAGCAAGTTAAAAGATCACGACCTTCATTAGCACAAGAGATTAAAGATATGTCAATGAAGGACTTCAGAACGTTGTGGTTCGTTGTACAGCAAGGTCTGAAGGTTAAGAAGGCAAACAAGTTAAATTAAACTTGAGCCCTGATCCAATAGTGGAATGTATGACCTCGAGGTATCATACTATTTGCTACGCGTATGCTCTGGCTGTTGGATCTGGGGTCAAGTAGGCAAAAATAGGGACGTAGTCCCACAGGTTTTTTGGTAACTGGTGATTGGTGAAATCAACACGTTAAAAAAGGAAGGCTTACCAAGTGCTTGACCATTAGGGGGGTTTGATAATCTCAATTGCGCAGGCAATTGTTAACGGGGTCCTGAGGACTTAATTAACCGGTTTTATCCCCCTCGGGTAAGTTCGGAGTACAAGCCCTAAAATGAACTCTAGGTTTTTGTGTATTTCCCCTCACCTGAAATACACACTTCAAAAAAATTATTTTTTTTGGGTGGGACCCGCCCTCAAGCACTTATCCCAGAAAAAAAATTTTTTAACTGTTGACAAAGGTCCTTTAATATCCTATATATAAACCTGGTTCTTACTAAGTCCTAGGCGAAACAGTAAGCACGTTGTAAGAACCTGGTTCATTGGCCGACGGATGTAACGATTAGCTTCGTTGCCGACCACCGATGGACCTGAGGTCAAGTAAGCTGAAGCAATGCTTCGTTAAATAACGCGGCTGGCTTTTTGACCCCTGAATAGATTGGTCGTCGTTCAATAGGTTAACGAGTGCGAACGGCTTAAAGTCCCTCGTGACTATTACCAATCTATTCTGGGGTCAAGTAAATGTCGCGCGATAAGGTAAAACGCATTGCTTGGCCATAAAAAAATTATGAAAGTATATAGAGCTAAAAGATTATTAAATTTTGACAATAACCCTAAGACGGTGAAGGGGCAACGCTACGGATGGAAAACAGCCATCCTTTACCTGGCCCCGGCTACAAGTTCCGGGTTTAACGTTTGTCCGATGGCAAGCGCAGGATGCAAGGCCGCATGTTTAAACACAGCGGGCCGCGGTCAAATGAAATCAGTCCAACGCGGGCGAATCAATAAGACTTTATATTTTATGAAGCATCGCGCAGCATTCCTGCTGCAGCTGCAAAAAGAAATTTTTTTATTTGCTCAAAGGTGCAAGCGGCAAGGCTACCGGCCAGCGGTTCGACTGAATGGAACCAGCGACGTAAACTGGGAGCGCTTCGGCATTATGGAGAAATTCCCTGAAGTTCAATTTTATGACTATACAAAAATCTACAAGCGCGCATTGCTATGGGCTGAGGGTCAGCTTCCAAAAAATTATCATATCACGTACAGTCTAAACGAGGATAACAAACAAAAAGCGCTTCATGTCCTCAAGCGCGGCGGCAATATTTCTGCCGTATTTAGATCTAAGAAGTTACCGAAAAAATTCCACGGCCACAGGGTAATTAATGCAGATAAGTCTGACCTCCGATTTGTCGACCCTAGGAATGTAATCGCGGGCCTCTATGCCAAAGGCAGAGCGGTCCGTGATGAGTCAGGCTTTGTCCAGGATGTGTAGAAACCCGAACCGGTTCGCGGGGTGGGACCCGCCCTCAAGCGCTAGCCGAGGCGCTCGAGCCACAAGCCACAGGCCTCAAGTCCACAAGCGACAGGCTCAAGCGGTTCATGGCCCTTGGCCACAAGCTCAAGGATATCCTTCCCCTCATAAAGTTTTATGGCTAAAGGACCGAGGGTCTTTAGCAAGATAAATGTATTCTTAGGATGTCGTACATGGTACGAAATTTGATGAGGACTAAACCTTATCTTCTTATCCAAACTTAGCTTTAATTCGATAGTAAAAAATACATGGTTTTCGTTCTGGCATAATAAGTCTGGGGTACCATGAGAGGCGCTATTTTCAATACGAGTAAACGAAATTTTCCACCCAGCATTCTTGATTTGATGCCAAAATTTTGTTTCATTTTTATGCATCTATTCAGGATAAGTTGTTAGTCTTTTAGCTTAACAACCTTACCCATTTTCCAACCCTTTTCTTCAGCTATAGTCATTATAATTCTATGTGATTCTCTGACCCCAATCAGCTTGTTTTCAGCTAGACGGATCTGTGTCACATCATAAAATCTACCCTTCGGGTCTACAATTTGAACTCTAGCCTCTTGAGCTACGGATGAATTTGTGAGCATTTTATCTAATATCTGTCTTAATAACTTTCCACTTAACATAGGTTGCAATATACCCAATAAAAATTATAATGCAATATATGGCAGGAGTACCAAAAAAATTAACAGAACAGCAAATAAAATTTGCCCAATTATTAGTGTACAATGAAGGCAGGATGACTGCTACGGATTGTGCTAAGAAGGCTGGCTATGCAGAAGACTCAGCTTATATGCATGCAAGTAGATTACAGAATGAGGATAAATACCCCCTAGTAACTCAATACATAGGAGAGCTAAGAGCTGAACTTCAAAAGAAGTATGAGATAACTTATGAATCTCATCTGAAAGAACTAGGTCAGCTTAGAGATGAGTCCAGAAAAAACAAAGCGTGGACAGCAGCCACCAATGCTGAAGTTGCACGTGGAAAAGCAGGTGGTTTATACATAGATCGAAGTATGCACTTACACAAAAATGTTTCTGATTTAAGTGATGAGGAACTAGATAGTAAGGTTAAAAAATCATTAAAAAGATATGGCAAAATATTTGCCGGAGTCGAAGACGCAGAAATATTAGAGTAGTATTTTTTCTAGTTTAACAATGCATCCGATTGGGAAGATGTTTCTGTCTGAGAAGACTTCTTCTTTTTCGTCATAACTCGAAAAGGTGTACAGATATTTATTTGTTCGCTTATACACATAGGCGTGACTAACCATATAAGCAGGTTCAAATTTATCGAACTCTTCTTTGGTGGCGTGACCCGCGTCTCCGCAGATGTCGACCCAACGAATAGTGTAAAAATAATAACGCTTTTTATTAATAGTTGCATATTTATATTTTGATTTCTTATTTCTTCTCATCACTTCATATACCATCCATAGCCTTTTTTCACTAGGCGACTTTTTTTAAAAACCTTTTTCCCCTGCGCGCGGCGGGGTTTGTAGCAGCTGTAGCACCATTGTAGCAGCACTTTGTTACAAAAAACAGTATTATTATTGTTGTATATCAATACTTTTTTGTAATTGTAGCATTGTAGCAGATATTTTGGGTCAACATAAAAAATTTTTTCTATTTACCCTGAAATAAATCTATTGTCCTTTTATCTTTTATGCCTTTTTCTTGCCTCTTTGCATAAAATTGTGCCACTTTTCCTAACCACTGCTTGGCATAGTCTTGAAATTCAGCCCCCTCAACAATAAATCTTTGGAAATATAGGTCAGGAGTACATACCAATATCACTCCTTTTGTAATGTTAGTGCCATAAATTTGATTGTGTGCTATAGCGTAAGCTGCTGATTGCATGAAGTAGTCATCAATCCATTCTCTCTTCTTTGGTTTATTAGATTGTTTGAAGTCGACGATCGATTGTTCACCTTCATAAATACCTACAACATCTGTCTGACCTGCGTAAAGTCCAGGGTAGAATAGAACCACCTCAGAGCCCCAAATTTCAGTGAGTTTGTCAAATACACCCTCTTCCATCACTTTGGTCGCCATACCGCCTGCAGTAACGCCTACGGGGCTTAGATCTAGTCTATTTTGGCCCTTTAGATACCCTTCTAGGTAGTTGTGCATGATTGTTCCACGCTGTCCACTTTGGTCCGTGATCCTCGTGGCTTCATCCTGTCCTACTCGTTCACGCCACTCGGCGAGTTTTTTTATCTTCTCCTCAGATTTAGTATCTGACAAGATCGTTGTAACACTTGGTAATAATCCATCTACCACTTCGTAATGACGAAGGCCCTCGAGCACTTGTCTTTTACTCTTAGGGTATGGAAAGCATTTGTTCCAGGTCCATTTAGCTGACATCTTCTTCTCCTATTCGTTTAAAGTTATCCCAGTCATCGGGAGTACTATCTCTCTTTCTATCATTACAACCAACACAGCACCATATTAAATTAGGTGTTTCATAAGTTATTCGAGGATCCCATCTATCGAGAGACAGATTAGTTTTAATCTGAGATCCACGTCCTTGATAGCCCGTACCACGGGTACCCATCTTAGATTTCCATGTAAAAGGTTTTTCACAATATCGACACAATCGACCATTCGACTCGGGATGTTTCTTTTTCATATCAGAGATATGATTCATATAAGATCTCCACATTTCTTTTTTATCAATAGTCGGTCTCCACTTTGTAGAGCTTGGTCTAAACTTAGAAGTAATAACTTTCATTACAAATCCTCTTTCAGTGTTTCTATATTTCCAATCAGAGATAGCTCTATTTGGATGTCTTGGATCTTTGTATGGCATCAACCACTCTCCCGTTTGGTCCTCTTTTTCTAACTTCGGGAGCCCACCTACATTGTATCGTGGTCTTACCGGTATCCGCATAAATGACTATGTCATGACCATAAGGTTTGTCATAGATCCAATACTTCTGAAACGTTGGTATATCGATTATGTGTTCTGTTTTTCTAGGCATATTTTATTTAGTCCTTGTTCCATGACGCTGAAGCCATAAGGCTTTAAACAATCACTGATTAGCTGCATATTATATTTAGGGTAGTCATCAAAGATGAACCTAGCAAAAGGTGCAGACCTGTCAGCGAAGAAGACAGCTTCAGTCAATACATCTTTAGTCATATGGGGTCCATCAAAGTGAACCAACGCATATTGTATAGAAAAGTCTGCATTCTCTTTCATAAATTTTTTATCTGTCATATTACAAAACTTAAATTTACCTCTGTAAATCTCAAAGTCTTTAATCATCCTGTCACGCATATCATCCGTATAATCATACTGAGCAGGTTTACTATCATCGTAGTGTTGATAGTTTAGATTAGCATACGGATCTATACCGATATGCATCATGTAATTTTCAGCGTTATCCATAATGATCTTAGATCCTAGTCCTTCTCGTACTCCTATCTCTACAGTCTTATAACCATCACAATTAAAACTACTCCATTTTTCGAGTAGATCGTACTCTGTTGAATCACCTTTAATCATAATATTAAAGCTCCTACTACAAAACCAACTACAAACCATATAATTTCAGTCCTGTAATACAAAGACCAAAACTCAAATCTTTCTTTAAATTTTTTCATTATA
>VTLG01001528.1_pt1 | contig 10951 bp, 11 predicted proteins | sample 4694571 | NCBI WGS metagenome assembly VTLG01 (sample SAMN12604809, study PRJNA352737) | marine metagenome | biome: ENVO:00000447; feature: ENVO:00000209|ENVO:00000569|ENVO:01000036; material: ENVO:00002151; isolation source: viral sequences binned using virsorter ... | reverse complement strand
TTAAAGCCTAAAAATTTGAGAAGTTTTAAGTGGACTTTATTTCTTTTATCCACTACATTCCATAGAAGCTTCTCTTCTCTGCTATCGACATAGCGTTTAGCTTCTCTTGCAAATTTAGTGGGATGGTCTTTGATAACATCAGTGCATAACATCCATATTCTACCATCTTCTTCTACACCAGCCATACCAGCAGTCCTGCCGCTAGGCGATGAGAAGTAGACACATTCAGCTTTAGCAGCCTCAAGTAGTAAATATTTGAATGGATCAGCACCATGTCCTTCAGTAACCTCCCTATAATCAGCAGGAAGTAAGTTAGAGGCTACTTCTAAAGCAGCCTTAACAGTAATTGGGTGAATGTATTTAGACACGTTGGTAGTATTTAGAGGTGTAGTCACCCTCCCATGTCATAGATTGTAAAGTAGCGGGGGATGGATGGGTAGATTTAAGTGTTAATACAGTATTTGTATTTCTATCATATACTGGGATAGTTCTTATTGATTCAGATTGTATAGCGACTTGGTTAGCGTTATAAAGGTTAGCATATACAGGTTCATATACCTCTGTATAGTCATTTTTACCTTGACGTTCTAGTAATGTTTCATATAAACCAGCATCACCAAGGCTTAATTTAACCCTATGTACTACTAAAGAACCTCTAGTATCGGACCTATATGAATCACCTTGTTGTCTAGTTATGTGTATAGTAGGAAATTCTACTTCCATATCAAACAAATAACCTACAACTAAGGCTTGTCCAGTCCAATCACCGTCAACTTCTATGTTACTACCGTTAACTGCAGCTGTAGAATATCTACCAACTTCGTTTCCTGTACTATGAACATATACAGCAAGTTGTTTTGTACTAGAATTAAAGCCATTTGGCTTGGTAAAACTAGTTTTTTTAGTAGTTGTAGAATATGATAAGCTACCAGATGCTATAACTGTACTATTATCTAAATGTATTCTATAGGTGATATCATCATCTGTAGCAGCTGTATCAAAATCATCGGTAACGGTACGTGAAGTAGACTCAGTTTGTATATCAAACCTTTGTAGTACATCCTTGCTACCCTCTCTTATTACGGCATATACAGAGTCATCTAAAACACAATGATATTGTACGTTTCCTTGTAATTCCCAAGTAAACCATGCTTGCTGCATTCGTTTCTCAGAGTCATTAAAGTAACGGAAGCCGTATAAAAGGGGCTGATTTTTTTCGCTGAAAAATATGACCCCGTTTTCTCGAGAGTTAGATATTAAGTTTAAATCATCCTCAAATAGTTTATTAACAACTTTACTCTGTTCAACTAGTTGTGGATCACCTTCTCGTCTAACATTAACCATTTCAAAGAAACGAGTATATTTACCAGCGTTATCTAAGAAACCAATAGTAGTACCTAAATTTATAGGGTTAGTTCTAAAGTTATAATTATATGTAGATAAGGCATTTATCTTAACAGTAGTAGGGTTTAAAATATCACTGTCTGTTGTTAATAGGAATTGTTGATTTGGTGTAAATAAAACTAGTCCACTATTGTTTTGTACAGCGTCATATATAACTGCAGGATATGTTGAACTACATGATATATCTATAGGGTCAGTATTAGAAAAGACCATAGCTGTTCTAGCCCAGAAGTCAAAGAAACTTCCTGGTACTGACATGATGATATTTTCATCTGATAACATGCAAAGTCGATTTCGATAAAACACCATCCTGGAAATTTTTTTTCCGACAAAACTTGGCTCAGGTACTGTACCTCTTAGAGTTGTTGAATCCCAAGAACCTACTAAACAATCATCCCATTCTGGATAACCTACTTTAAAATAGATTGCATTTGCTGTACCTGTTACAGTACCACTTGAATCGTCCTGTAAGCGTACTAATTGGATAGGCATGGTTTCTTTATCAAACTCTACCTTTCGGCCAGGCTCAGGGCATTCTTCCCATACTCCAGGGCCATCCTGATTATTTTTACCAAAGAATTTTAGATAGTAATCGTCTTCATCGTTATCACTATTCTTAACTTTAACAACATAACCATGTTTACACTCTTGCGGTAAATCCTCTACTGTGTTAACACTATCTGTTATGACATTCATTAAGTCCTTATTAGGAGTACTAGCATTGAATGTGCTACCATTAGTTATATATAATCCTGTACCAATTTGTTGTAGTTCATTTGCCTCAATACCATTAGTATAGCTGGTAATAATAGTTCGTATATCACCTAATATACTTTCAGCAGTAATCGTAGTTTCATTATCAAATGGTGTAGGTATAGGTCTGATTAAACCTGAACCTGTATTATTGTTCATAGTAGCCTGTACTTGAGACACACTATGATCCATTATAGTTACTCTGTATCTAGCATTCTTCATCCAGATATCAAAGTAATCTCCAGTTTCCCAACCTTCTCCACCGTACAGCAAATCGTGGGTTGTTGTATATCTACACTGATAATCAGGGTTAGCAGTACTACCACCTTGTGCTACTGATTGTCCTATAGTAGCAATACGGAAGTATAAGTTAGCTGCAACGTTTGTTCCTATAGCACTACCGCTACGTATAACTTGGTATGTATGCGCAACTCCATTAGCATCATCAGCATCACCTGACATATTAGAATTAACTGCAAATATTCTAGTAGCTACGTTAGGGCAGTATGCATCTTGGTTGTTTCCAGCATCATTATCGCATCTACTTACATAACTACCTGTACCAATTGTTGTACCTGAACTTGGAAAACTCCCATCTGTTGCACAAGTATTAGAGCTATCAGCATCTCGTTCAACTTTAATTCTAGTAGCAGTACTTACTGAATCTACAGCACCTTGTGTGCTATCCCATAAGTTTAATCCATATTGACTTGCATAAGATATCTTTTTTAAATCTATAAATACTTCAGCAGGTCTAGTAGGTTCTACTGTTGCTGACATTGCCACTGTTGTTTTAGGGTGATCGGTTGTACCGTCACTCTTTAACGTAGCTCTATTATTTAAGTATGTATAATCATTTAATGTTAAAGATTGTACATCATCGTCATTATAATGATTTAGATATAATTTTAATGCAGTTTCTTGAGCAGCTGTAGTTGTAATATATTCCCAAGTATTGCCACCTACTGTAGCTGTACTTGATCCATGTGATGGAGCTGTACTACCTGTTGAGGTACCTGCAGTAGTAGCTTTATATATTTTATCATTAGCTGATATCAGATCACCTATTGAATATGCAAAGCCAGTAACCCATGATTTATGAGAATAGATAACAGGTACTGGTGTACCGTCAGTACATTTCCACATCCTGACATCACCTGTTCTAGATACTTGACCCAAATATTGCTCATCTTCATCTCGATAATAACTGAAAAATTTACCGTTTGTTTGCGTATCAGGGTCATATTGAATGTTTGTATTCGTTGATCCATTTGGTAAATTAAATGCAGATGAGTCAGATAAACTAGCTACTAAACGCCCACCTGGACGCTTCATGAGACCATGAGTTACATCAGGTATGACGTTCTGAGCTTTGTTAACTTGACCTGGTACCTTTAACTCATCTGGCTGCTGAGATATACCACCTGTATATGTAGGTACCGTTTGTGTAACACTTGCCATTAAACTCTACTTAGTGATTTATAAGGTTGGTAGGATGGGTAGTAACTATCGTGTGGTGTACCGAAGAATGATGGATTACCATGATCGCATTCATACTCTACACATGCAGCTCTAGATTTAGCTTCATCTTGACCTAGAAGTTGTACTAAACTAGGGTTAGATACAAGTTGTGCAGCTGCTCTTACTGCTGATCTATAGGTAATATAACGTTGGAATACATTAGGCAAATCCTCAAATTCATATAATGTTGTAACATCAAGATATAAATCACCTGCAAATTCATCAGTGTGGTGTACAAGATCATATAATCTACCATTTCTTACAACTAAATCTACAGTTTTATCAGCTATACCATTATTTAAACTAAACCTTAAGGTATTAGATGGTAGAGTTATGTGCTTATTAGCATCTGGTGTAGTCTTTACATGATGCTCTGTGTTGAAATGCCAACCTTCATTTTGAACGTCCTTGTTAACTTCTGTTAAAATGTTATAAATGAAAGAAATTTCAGGATTCTCATATGAGTTTACTACAGTTGTTACTCCAGCTGAATTTGTTGTAGTTGTTGTACTAACATTTCCTAAACTGGTAACTGGAGACTGACCGATGGCACCCAGTATTGAGTTCACTGCGGATAGTTCTGTATCGGTGTCAATTGTGGAAGTAGCCATAGGTATAAATATTTGTGAATAAAAAAAAAGGGGAGCCGAAGCCCCCCGATATGTTGGTTAATTATATTATTTAGTTTATGAGAAAGAAGCGTTAGAGATAGCTGTATTCTCAGTACCAGATCCATCCCAACCTGTAGCATTAGAGGACGCTGTGTTAATACCAGCAATCAACTCAACTGCACATGCAGGGTTTAGGAAGTCGGCACCCATTGCTAAACGTCCGAGTATCACATCTCCCTGGTAGACCACTGATATGTCTCCGTTGGTCACCTGGACTTGTGGGCCAATGGCTTCCACAACCCCTGCGGCTTCCTTCTGGAAGATCAATCCACAACTGTTAGCAAACTTAGTAGCTGTACCATAGTTGTTTACAGACTTCTGTCCACCAGCTGGTGTACCTCCGTTAGCAGCTTGCTCCATGTCATCCATGGTTGCTCCAACAAAGTCACCGAAGTTGTCTTTAGAGTCATATCCTGTTCTGTTAGGATCAGCAGATGTACCATACTTACCAAAGAATGGAATGTTCATTGACTTGAAGATACGGATACCTGCAATTTCAATGATGCCATTACCAGCTTGTAGAGCTGTACCTTGTACGTCACGGTTGATTAAACCATTAGAAGATACGTTCTGTATAAGTGCATAGTATTGTCTTGGGTTTAGAACAGCTACACGTCCATCTCCAGAAACACCCTTCTCATCTAGAATAGCTGCAGCATCATAGAATGCATTTACCAGCTTAGTAGAATCATAAGCGTCTTTCTTGTCTGTACTTGTATCTGCACCAACCTTAAGCATACTACCACCTGGCTCTTCAAAGTTACTCATGGTAACTGGACTTTGCTGTCTAGCTGCCTTTGTAATTGCTCTGAAGATTCTACGGTCATAGTTTTCAGCTAGAGCGTAACCAATCTTACGTGAGATTTCGCCTCTCAAATCGTAATGTGCAAGTGTCTCATCAAGTTCATACACGAAAGCTGAACTGATTAAGAGGTCATCGCATTCGATGGTCTTCTGTGCTACTGGGGGTGACTTCTCATCGTTACCAAGTATTGATTGTCCTGGAATATGGAACTCACTCTTTGTCCGACCTGTGTAGATGAACTGCAATGAGCGTCCATTCTTTAAGGTGCGTCTTGTTACAAGATCTCTAGCAATTGTGTTATGCTGGAAACCTTTGAACATCTCACCTGAGAACAATTTCAGGTAAAGGGCTCGCCTTTGATCAACGGTACCCGCATTAGTGAGAGCACCGTTATCGGCACCTCCATAAATAGGACCATTGGCATTGGCTGTAGTGGCCTGTTGTGCCATGATTAATTAAAAAGTGTATAGTTTTCTTTCTTACGCACGTAAAATTTTGTGATCATTTGTTGTGGTCTATCCCACCGTCTAGACGGCTTAAGGGTGTCCCCGTAGGGGCCAAAAGCCAAAGCGGGTGAGGAGAATCGAACTCCTGTATACTAGCTTGGAAGGCTGTAGTCATCCATTGGCACCCGCAGTACTTACTTGTTAAGTACATACTTATTAAGAACTTCTATTTGATCATGGTAACGAGCTACCTTATCAAGTTCAATACCTATAGCTTCTGTTATATCAGAGTGTTCTCCAATACCAGCAGGATTAGTTAAGTAAACCTCAACGTTAGCTAGGTGTTTTTGTATCTCTCCATTAGCGTGAGCTTTGATTGCATTGATTAGTTGTGTTCTCATAAGATGTACGGTGGTAATTTAGGTGTAATCCCTCTATAAGTATGAAGAAGGATAGCAGTCCGAAGACCACTATCCATAATTCATTAACCTGTGAGAGCTTCTTCCAGACTTTGTGGGAAGTCGTCTTCTTTTTCTTCACTCTTTTTTTCAGGTTCAGGTGAGTAGGGCACTGGATGTGCTTGACCTAACCCACCATTGTTACGTGATTGCTGTCCCATTAGAAGGAATACTTCGCTCCTATTTTGGTGCCGTAAGTGTTGTCAGCGTCTTCCACTTGTGCGAAAGATACTTCACCATAGACGCCAAGTTTATCTGTAGCAGAGACAGAGCCACCAAGCTTGCCAGAGAAATTAGACTCTGAATCAACGCCATCAGCAGCATTAATTGTTTTACCGCCTTGGATATAGTATGCAAGGGAGCCAAGTTCATTCTCATAACCTATGTGTAGGTCAGTAGCTCTTGATGTATAATCAGAACCAGTGTAGTTAGCGTTTGATTCTACGTTAACATATGGACCAGCCATTGCAGGTGTAGAAGCGAGTGTTGCCGCTAGGGCTAAAGCAAGTTTTTTCATTAATCGTTAATTGTTTTAGTGTAAGTTACACCACGATACTTTAGTTTTACAGTCATTGTAATTCCTTAGTACCAAGACCCCGTTCCATGCCTTGGTTTCATGCGTCCATGAATATGGATGAACGGACGTGGTGTGATGTTTTGATTTACCAGATTCCTGGGATGATCTGACCAGTAAAGGCATAGGTGCCTAAAGCTGCAAAGATTCCGATCATAGCCCAGCGGCCATTTTGTAGTTCAGCGTTGTCGTTCATAGTTAATACTTCGATAGGTGGTTCTTTGGCAAACATATTCTGCTTACCATATTCTGTTGTTACTGTCATTAAAAGTTAAGGGAAGTGAACGGCGGCGATGATGAACTGTCAGGTCGCCACGACTTACACTTAATAATTTATACCGCCAGCTTTGATTCCGCTAGATCCACTGGATTTATTTCCAGAAGATTTCGGAGCTGATTTTTTACCACCTCCAATTTTCAAATTACTTGATCCAGTAGATCCACCTTTTGCTGTTGTAGTTACAGCAGGTGGTGTTATATCTGGCGTAGTACCTCCAGGAGTATCAATCCATGGAGAAGTACCAAAGTAATTTGTATTAGAAGCTGCTGGACTCTGTGTAGTCCTTGATCCTAAGCACATATTATTATCCTATAGTTGGTGCCGTTAAGGCGACTGTTGATGACTCAGCAGCTGCTAAGTCTAGTGGGAAGTTGTGAGCATTACGCTCGTGCATAACTTCCATTCCAAGGTTTGCTCTGTTCAGGACATCTGCCCAAGTGGGAACGATTCTACCGCTAGAGTCAACGACTGACTGATTGAAGTTAAAGCCGTTAAGATTAAAAGCCATAGTGGAGATTCCCATAGAGGTAAGCCATATGCAAGCGACGGGCCAAGTAGCCAGGAAGAAATGTAAACTCCTACTATTATTAAAAGAAGCGTATTGGAATATGAGTCTCCCAAAGTAGCCATGAGCCGCAACGATGTTATACGTCTCTTCTTCTTGGCCGAATTTGTATCCATAGTTCTGAGAATCAAGCCCAGTTGTTTCACGAATGAGTGAAGATGTAACGAGACTTCCATGCATAGCAGCGAATAAAGCTCCACCGAATACCCCTGCAACGCCGAGCATATGGAACGGATGCATAAGGATATTGTGCTCTGCCTGAAAGACAAACATAAAATTGAAAGTCCCTGAAATACCAAGAGGCATACCATCAGAGAAACTCCCTTGTCCGAAAGGATATACAAGGAAGACAGAGAAGGCAGCTGCAACTGGAGCTGAATAAGCTACGCATATCCATGGTCGCATTCCTAATCTGTAACTAAGTTCCCATTGGCGTCCCATGTAAGCAGCGATACCAACGAGGAAGTGGAAGACAACGAGTTGATATGGTCCACCATTGTAGAGCCATTCATCAAGGTTCGCTGCTTCCCAGATCGGGTAGAAGTGTAGTCCGATTGCATTGGAGCTCGGTACAATGGCTCCTGAGATGATGTTGTTTCCATAGAGTAAAGATCCTGCGACTGGTTCACGTATCCCGTCTATATCAACGGGTGGTGCAGCTACGAATGCTATTAAGAAAGCAGTAGTTGCGGTTAAAAGTGCGGGTATCATTAAGACACCGAACCACCCCACGTAGAGGCGGTTGTTGGTGCTCGTTACCCAGTCACAAAATCTATTCCAATTACTAGATGGAATTAAAGTTGCTGTTGTCATTAAAATTGAAGATCAGATCGGTCTAGTTTTTCAATAACGTCTTGCCTGTAGGCAGGATCATTATCATATCTAGGGTCACCCATAGCAGCAACAAGTTCTTGTTGACTACGGAATGTATCATTAGATGGGGCAGAATTTCCTGTTAACATACGTCCTTCATAACCATTTGCATTTTCATATCGAGATTTTAAACCAGCTACTGCAAGTTGTATAGCAGTAGAGTTGCCACTATTGATTATATTATCAAAAGCTTCAATCTCATTTCTTTGTAAATTGTTTGAAGCCCAATTAACAAGGTCGTTATATTTACCTTCACCACCTACAGAATTCTGAATCTGATTTACTTCAGCATCAGATATATCTACTTGTTGAGCGGTTGCAGCTTGTGGATTATTTTTAGTAATCTCTATGTAAGCATCTACTAAATCCTTACTACTCATACTTGAGAACTTTTCGATAGTCTCAGGTGTAAGTGATTCACCATTATCCCAATACTCAGCTGATGCATCATTGATTAATGATACAGCAGGACTTGATGTTGGTTCAGGTCTTTCCTCAGTGTCGCCTTCTTCTCCTTCTTCGGAGTCACGGTCACCAAGTTTTTGCTGAAGTTCATTGTAAGCTTTCTCTAATTCTTCAGCATTCTTATATTTACCAGCGAGAAGTCCCTCTTGTTCAGTTTGTAACTTCTCACCAACCGCCAGGGAATCCTGTTCATCTGGAGTTAAATTTTCTTCTGATGAAACTGTTTCAGCTGCATCAGTTGTAGTAAATGTGTTTTGTTCTGGCATATTATTGTGGTGGTTGGCCCATTACTTGAGCACCTACTTGGTTAATCATATCCGCTGCATTAGCCGTACCTTCAGGGTTCTTTTCTGGATCCATCATTGCTGTGTTAGCAAACTGACCAGCCTGGTTGACAAGTGATTGCTGTGCTTGCATCATCTGTTGCTGTTGCATTTCTTGTTTAATCATTTCTTCAGTCTTAACCAAGTTCAATACATCGATACCTTGTGATGTAGCTAAACGTTTAATAGCTTCACCTGCATTAATATATCTTTGTAGTGCCTCTGGACCCATCGCTTGTGCAATGGTACCGATAAAGGTGACTAAACTTTCTCTGTCTTGTCCTCTACCTAGAGCGTTAACTCCAGCTACAATGGACGGACGTGCTAGATCTTTAGGGATCTTAGGGATTTGATTACTACGAGTAAGAACTAGTAAGGTTCTATTTAAATATGGTATAAGGAATTCAACAGTTAACAGTGAAAATAAACCACCGAGCTGTTGTTCCAATTCCATTTGAGTTAGTCTAACCTCTTCGGCTGTGACTCTCTCAGCCTGACGTACATTCATTGTAAGGAATGCGTCAGATATTCTACGCTCAATTTGTTGAGCCATGTTAGCAGCTGTACTAAAGTCAGCTGTTTTGCCCACCTGAATAACAGCAACGTCCTCGGGTCTTCCTTGCACGATTGCGCCATTACCAGCATTGGCTATTGTTTGGGGCTTGGTTGTACTGGAAGGTGAGACCAAGAATACTACTTTAGCAGCAGCAGCTGATCCTTCAACTAGAGCTTGTGACAGTCCTTCAAGTGATTTTAGATCACCGATGAACTCTTCCACTCTACCTCTTCCGTAGTCCTCCCCATCCACTGTATTGAATCGGAGTGGTAACCATGGACTTGCATTCTTTGGAGCTGTACTTCTAGTACCAGGAACTATTTTATCATAGCACTCTTGATACCAAATCCAACGTCCACTTTTTTCGTCCAGATGTACGCAAGTATACACTTCTACGTCATCTCCATCTAAGCTTGCCGCACTTTCATCAACTACTGATTTCGGTACGATATCTGGTAGCTCTTTCTCCAGTATCCTACGGCTAATTAATTCCTTTGTTACTATATCTAAAACGTTACCATCACCATCACGGTTGACGACATATCTATTTAATGGAAAGTTTTTTATACCATCCTTACCCATAAATAATAGAGCGTTGCCTCCTACGATGAGGTGCTTTAGAGCTTGGTGTATTACAACACGATCACTAGAAGCTGCAATGTAATCCATGATCAGTCTCTCTATCTTAGAGAAAGAAAGATCAAGTTCACTCTTCATTTCTGGTGGTATCCCTTCACCTAATTTATCTTCTCTTACTTGTAGCTTAAAGAATGTAGTTTGAGGTGGCAGTAACGCTAGCATAAGTTTAGCTGCTAACGTTACTACTACCTTTGCACCTACACTCTGCCATGGAGTAGGAAGATTTTTATAATTAGGTCGAGAACTTATATCGTCTTGTATTAAATAAGGTAACGTGAGTTTAGAGCATTCTACGGCACTGTGTAAAAACTGTTGCCGTTTGTTAGAAAACTTGTTGTACTTCTCACGTGCGTTCATGGGTTTCCTTGATTAACTCCTGTTGTTGATCCGCCTGTTGCACCTGTATTCACACTGTCTCTAAGACCAATTCTTAGAGCACCCGTACCCTTAGACATACCTGTTTGTCCTGCCTTCTTACTCTTAGCTTGACGAATAGCAGGGTTTACATCCTCACTTATTAGTGGTTCAGGTTCAGGTATTGGAGCACGTGGCGGTGCTGGTGGTGGTGGTGGCGGAGCTAGAGGTGGTGGTGGCGGCGGACTCGGTGAACTACCTAGA
>VTLG01010257.1_pt1 | contig 10953 bp, 17 predicted proteins | sample 4694571 | NCBI WGS metagenome assembly VTLG01 (sample SAMN12604809, study PRJNA352737) | marine metagenome | biome: ENVO:00000447; feature: ENVO:00000209|ENVO:00000569|ENVO:01000036; material: ENVO:00002151; isolation source: viral sequences binned using virsorter ... | reverse complement strand
GAATAGAGTACGGTCAACAAGATTTCCTGATACAATATGTAAGGTAGTTTATGAAGGCCCACATTACGCAAGTGGTCACCCAAAACGAAATAGGTGCCAGTTCAGCTGGTATTGTGATGGCAAAATAGATACTCCGAATGAGAGTCCAGCTTGGAGGGTTTCACAGAAAGTTGCGGAATATGTAATCCGTACTCCAAGTTTGTTAGATATTACAGATGGCGCAACTCATTATCATGCAGATTATATAGATCCACCGCGGTGGGCAAAAGCAGATGAGAAGACGGTACAAATAGATACTCATCTATTTTATAATAAGAAAAATAGTTTAAATTTTTGACTTGACAAGTGGTTATAGCTCTGATATACTGTAAGGGTAGAATGATTGAGGGGGGTTGGTAGTCCCATTTGATTCTTGTCAAACCATTAGTGGCGCGTATGAGAATTCCCTCTCCTAACTTTTTCAGAGATTGATTATGAAACTTACCGCTTATGAACGTACAGAATTACTTCTGACTGGATATATAAAGGATGAGAGGTCATTGAAGATGGCTGCGCTGGAACTTTCTGGTCTGATACGAGAGTATGCAAATGAGGGGTTTGATGAAGGATATTCCTTTGCGAAGGAAGAATCTGGATTGGTTACTGAAGCATCAAAGGTACTAGGAAAATGAATATGAGTGATGTAGATATATATCTTGGTGATCCAGGCACGAAGGGTGAGTTTTTTCTAAAACTTGTCTCTAGAATTGACAAGGGTGAATATGTGGTCAATAAATTGGTTGACCGCCGTGGCCGTGAGGCTATGTTTTATCGGTATAAAGGTGTTGATTTTGATATTGAAGATTGTATTCTTATTAAGGCTACAATTGTAGAACATCGTGAATTTAAAAATGATCCATATACTTATTTGAATCGTGTAACTGTTCTTGATAATAAAGGTTCAGTGACAGAACTTGCAGGAGTGATAAGGGAGTAAAATATGCCCACATATGTGTATAAATGCGATACTTGCGAAGAGGAATGGGAAGAAAGTCTTCCGTATGAAGCAAGAGATTTGCCGACAGAAGGACATTGTAGTTTAAGTCCGCATCTTGGAGCAACAGTACCATGTTATGGTAGTGTTTCAAGGGTTCCTCAAATGCCTGGATTTGCTTACGATAATATACCGTCACCTGGGCACCCCAAGAAAACACCTGATTGGATGAAGGATAGACTCAAAGATATAAAAAAGAATCAGCCGGGAGCAACCATGAATATTCCCGGCTGATATAAAAGATTGATTATGAAAAATTTTGAACTTGAATTATGTTATAATTTAGATAATCCTTTGTGGCAAGATATACCAACTGAATACCATGATGGGAAAAGATTTTATATCACACCAGAAAATGAAAAATATATCTCCATTACTTCAATATTATCAAATCTCGGCAAAGCTGATATTCAAGCTTGGCGTTCAAGGGTTGGAGAAAAGGAAGCCAATAAGATTACCAGAAAGGCGAGTAACAGAGGAACCGCCGTACATCTTATCTGTGAGCGATATATCCAAAACAAAGACGGATTTCTAGATGGTGAGCTTCCGCATATTATAGAAATGTTTCGGTCTATTGAACCGTTACTTGATAGAATTGATAATGTTCGTTTGATTGAGGGCGCACTGTGGTCTGATGAACTCAAGATTGCAGGGCGAACAGATTTGATAGCTGAGTTTGATGGTGAGTTGGCAGTCATTGATTATAAGACTTCCACCTATAGAAAATCTTGGGAGATGTGCCATAAGTTCTTCATGCAAGGAACATTTTATGCTCATGCATTTGAGGAAAGAACTGGAACTTCTATTGAAAATATTGTAATAATTATGGCTGTAGAGGGTGATGATCCAATACTCTTTAGAGAAACTAAATCTAGATGGTTTGAACCTTTAAAGGAAGTTATAAATAAATATAATTGATACTGTAGACCCATTTGGGTAGCAATTAAGACGCGAGTTCGATTCTCGCCACCTCCACCAAGGAGTCATAAATGGAAAATAAATTACTAATAGGAACCTTTCTTTTTTTAGGTGTCGTAGTATTAGGAGTTTGGTTATTTCTTACATTTGTATTATGATTCGTTGATGGGGGTGTTCAGGTATTCGATTGATTGTGAAGGCATTTGGCGAGGTATCCAGCTGAGGTACGGCTGTAAAAAGTCCAAAATCCATAATCGCAGATAATAACGATTATACACCTGCATATTCTTACGCACTCGCTGCGTAATAGTATAGCCGAGTTTTTAGAGGAATTTTCCTTGGGAACAGAATAAATTCCTCGCTACTTTAGAAAGGAAATATGGCGGGCGGAAATTTAAACGAACCAACAACTTCAGCTCAAATATTATTTACTAGAGAACGATTTGAGCGGGAAGTGGTACTCGGAGATAGACCACCTTATTATCTTGATACTGAAAGGCATGAAAAGGAAACGAAACGAAGATGGAAGATTTTTGAGTTACCTTATAATGCTGGATATTGTACAGTGTCTTGGAAAGATGACCAATGGAGTTTTAGTTATAGAACTTAGAGAGGAAGTGTGTGGCTGTATATAAATCTAATGAGTCGTGTGAGTTTATTTACAATATAACGGCAATAGAAAAAGTAATTGATGGAGATACTGTTGATGTAGTTATTGATTTAGGATTTGATGTACGATATTGCGGAAGGGTTCGCTTACTAGGAATTGATACACCAGAGTCAAGGACTAGAAATAAAATAGAAAAAGTCTATGGATTGATCAGTAAACATCATCTTAAAGAATGGTGTCATTGGGCAATAGTTGATGATAGAGATGATATTGAAATTCAGCTTAGATGTCCAGAAGAAGATAGTAGAGGTAAGTTCGGTCGGATACTAGGAGAACTTTGGATAAATTGTACTGAAGATGGCCATGAATTTGGTGGCTGGACTAATATAAATAGATGGATGTGTGAGAAAGGTTATGCTGTTGGTTATTGGGGGCAAAATAAAGAAGATGTTCATGAGGAACACATGGCGAATAGAATGTTATTGGCTGAGTCGGGAGAACAACCATTCTTGGAGGATAAGTAATGGCCATAAAAATTCCAGATACTTTAAAAAAGGCCAGAAAAAATAGAAAAGGTGATGGAAAAATTAATACTGAAGTAGAAATGATTGACGCGGAAGAAGAAAGATTATGGGAACATAATCCATTAGAAGCATTGAAATATGAGAGAATTGAAAAAAGAAGATTTTTGAATTGGTTATCAAGATTTACTATTTCAATTTGTAATGGTTTAGTTTTTATAGTTTTGTTATATTTGTTATTTTATTTGGATGTAAAAGATACAAGTCGAGATTTGGTAAACATTTTGGTTGGTGCTTATGTCGCAGTCTTAGCCAAGTCAACGGATTATTGGTTTAAAGATAAAGAAGATGCTGAAGATAAAGAATCAGCAGCATTAAACGGAAATGGAGATACTTAATGTCCGATTTTAACGATTTCGGTTTTAGCACTGTAAGTGCTGATGAATACGAAGCACAACAAGTTACAAAGGTAGATGCAGCAAAGGAAGTAGTTTCAACTGCTACTGCTAGTATTACACCAGAATTAGAAAAGATTGGTTCAAAGATTTCTAGTTTGACTGATAGTATGAGAGTTCTTAGTGATGAAATGAATGATCGCAAAGAAGAACTTAATGATAAGTGGAGTACGAGAATGAATGAAGTAGAAGGATTGATACTTCCGCTTCTTCAGAATCTTGCTCAAGATGGTGATAAGAGAGAATGGATACGTTGGCCAAATAGAACTGATATTCTTAATGGTCATATTGATAAAATTAAAGCGGTGACACGCGGAGATTTCTAATGGAGTATGAGAAACAAAGCTTGATAAGCAGATATTGACAATTTGGTTTTTAGGTGTTATAATAAGTATGGTAGTATTGATATTACTAACATAAGGGGGATAGGAATTACTTAATGGCATATTCAGAAAAGGTCTTAGACCATTATAATAAACCAAAAAATGTAGGATCATTAGACCCACAGAAACGCAATGTCGGGAGTGGCTTAGTTGGCGCGCCAGAATGTGGCGACGTTATGAAACTTCAAATACTAGTTGAAGATGATAAAATTGTGGATGCGAAATTCAAGACATTTGGTTGCGGTAGTGCAATTGCAAGTTCTTCGTTGGCGACAGAGTGGATCAAGGGTAAGTCAATATCTGAAGCAACGACTATTAATAATACACATATCGTGGAAGAGCTCTCGTTGCCACCTGTAAAAATACATTGTTCTGTACTCGCTGAGGATGCTATTAAGACAGCTATTAACGATTACAAAGTAAAGAACGGTATCGTGATATGAAACAATTCAAAGAATACCTCTCAGAGTCAAGCCTATCAAGGATTATGACTCATATAGAAAAAACAGAAAATTTTGGTGTAATGTCACCATTTAGAAAAGAAGTTTCTGATAAAGAAAATTTGGATCGTTATAAAGAACTCAAAGAGGTAGTCAGAGAAAAGGGTTATGGGTTTATTGAATTGAAAGGCGGATATCAAGAAGAGACAGGTTTTATAAATGAAAAATCCTTATTCATTCCTAACATCAAGAAAAAAGAAATGCTTGAATTAGGTAAAAAATATGACCAACATTCAGTGATTATAAAAGATAAGAAAGCTTTTGCAATGGTTGGAACAAATAAAAATGCAGGGATTGGTAAAGTTTTAGATAAATTTGATATTGGTGGACGCAATATTTCAGTAGATGATGTTGGTGATAAATTTAAGGATTTCTTTTCTCGTTTATTGAAAGGCTCTCATAGAGGAAAGAAATTCTTATTTAAAATGCAAGAAAAAGTAGAAACCAGTATGTATTATTATAAGAAACATGGGCCTGAATGGCTAACGGTATATGAGGGTCTGTAACAATTTAATTTTTTGATTTATTATATTATGGCAAGTGAAGAAACCAAGAAAGAGGTAAATAACCTTGATGATGCTGGTTATCACCTCTTGTTTGATGATGTAGATACTAGTTCTGCTCAATCAGCTATTGAGTGGATTATGGAATCTAATTTAACCACTGAAAAAAAACATAAAGAATTAACTTTTGTTATATGTTCCCCTGGCGGAGATTTGTCTGCTGGTTTTGCACTCATAGATGTTATGAGGGGTTCATCTATTCCAATTAGAACTGTTGGTCTAGGACTTATCGCATCGTGTGGATTATTATTGTTCATTTCTGGAGCAAAGGGTAGGAGAACATTAACACCAAATACATCTATACTTTCACATCAATTTAGTTGGGGAACTTATGGTAAGGAACATGAACTTTTTGCTGCGCAGAAAGAATATGATCTCACCACAAGAAGAATGATAGCTCACTATAAGAAATGTACTGAATTAGATGATGAGAATATTCGCAAATATCTTCTTCCACCACAAGATGTGTGGTTAGATGCTAAAGAGGCTAAGAAATTAGGAATTTGTGATCAAATTAAGGAAATAAAATAATGCCATTACAGACACAAACTTCAAGTGATTTCTATATTAAAATTCAAGATTTAGTTCACAAGACTAACTTAACTTATATGGATGCCATACTCCATTATTGTGATATGAATGGAATGGAACCAGAGACTGCAGCCGCATTGGTGAATACCAAGTTGAAGGCTCAGATTAGGGAAGAAGCAGAGATTCTTAACTTCTTACCTAAGACTGCCAAGTTGCCATTGTAGGTCACTTGACAAACCCCATTATTATGGTATAATAATATTAATACGTTAATACATTGTAACACATAAACATACGAAAGGACACTATGTCATTTACAGATATGAAGCAACGTAGTAAAGCAGACCTCTCTTCTCTAATCAAAGAGACTGAGAAAATCTCTAGCCCCAATCAATTCGGTGAAGTTGATGAGCGTTACTGGCGTCCGGAATTGGATAAGTCAGGAAATGGTTATGCAATAATCCGCTTTCTTCCCGCTCCAGACGGTGAAGAACTTCCTTGGGCACGAATGTGGAATCATGGATTTCAAGGGCCAGGTGGTTGGTATATTGAAAATTCTTTGACCACTTTAGGTAATAAAGATCCAGTTAGTGAATATAACACTAAACTTTGGAATTCTGGTATTGAAGCGAACAAGGAAATTGCTCGTAAACAGAAGCGTCGGTTGAATTACACATCTAATGTGTATATCATTAAAGACCCCGCTCATCCAGAGAATGAGGGTCAGGTTAAATTTTATCGTTATGGTAAGAAAATCTTTGATAAGATTAATGACTTAATGAATCCAGAGTTTGAGGATGAATCACCTGTAAATCCATTTGATCTTTGGCATGGTGCGAACTTCAAGATGAAGATTCGTAAGGTTGAAGGTTATTCCAATTATGATAAATCAGAGTTTGAAGCTCCTTCTGCACTTCTGGATGATGATGAGCGTCTGGAAGAAATTTGGAACTCTGAGTATTCTTTGAAGGAATTGGTGAGTGATGACCAGTTTAAGACCTATGATGAACTCAAGACCAAGCTAGACCGTGTACTTGGCTTGGGAAGTTCTTTTTCTCCAACTACTTCTCAAGCTCCATTTGATGGTGGTACGCCTTATAAGGCTCCACCTAAACCTGCAGCAGAAACTTCGGAAGAAGAAGAAACTACTGAAGGTATGGATTATTTTCAGAAGTTAGCTGAAACAGCTTAATTCATTATGAAGCATAGGCGGCTATAGCAGTCGCCATGGTGGGTTCACCAGAACGAACACTTTCGGGTGTTCTAATAGTCGTAGTTTGATTTGATACTACAGGATTATGTTGACTGTTATTTATATTATTGATTGTAACTGGTGTCCCACCATTCATTCTCGCTTGTTCTAGCATTCTAGAATCACTAAGGAATTGAGCCGCTTTCATGAATGTTTGAGCGGCTTGATTGTCTAGTACCATTTCACCTTGTGTCAATGTAAATAATCCACCAGATTCAAGTCCTAAAGCTTTTCCAAGACTACCCTTTGCGAAAGGTGACATTCCTACCATACCACCTTCTTGCTTTTCTATAGCTGGTACTACTATAACCTTTTCTTTCTTTTCTTCTTCAAGTTTTGCAATTTGTTTTTGTAAATCTTCAATTTCTGATTTTCTGGAAAAGCCCAGTGCAGTTCTTGTATCTCCTTCCTTTAATTCTTTTTGATGCATTTCAATTTCTTTTTTCTTTGCCATAATCTGAGCATCAGTAGTATCACCAAAAAGCCAATCGTAAATTGTATCACCTAATAGAGTTCTTCCAACTGTTGCTATATCTACATTAAATAACTCATTTACCCAAGCGTATGCAATATCAAGCCATTCATTCCACTTTTCAGAGAATGATGGTAAATCTTTTAGAGTTTTAACCCAACCTTCATCTCCAAATCCAAGCCAATCAGCAACAAATATTACGCCAGTCTTTAGTAGGTCTGCTACTTGAATTACTGCTCCATCAATAAACCCACCAATAGCACCTATGATTCCATTCAGTAGAGTTGCAAAGAATCCTTCACTCTTTTCTACAGCGTCTTTGGTTTCAAATCCAGCATCGAGAATTCCCATAATAAGATTTAAAGGAGCTGCTAGTTTTGCACCTATTCTTGCAAATGTTGAAAATACTGATTTAAATGGATTGAGAAAAGCCATTATGGTTTTCATGATTCCACCAGTACCTGCTTTTGTAACTGTTCCAAATATATTACCTATCGCAGTAAATGGTGCCATTAAAGTAGCCCCAATACTTTTTAAGGAACTAAAAACACCTTTAATACCACCAAATATTTTAGTCAGGAAACCACCTTCACCACCTGCTACTTTGAATACATCCATTACTGCATCAATCATATCACCAATTAAAGATCCAGTTGCAGTGTTAGCTCTTAACCACTTAAATGGTGAAGCTATTTTGGTAAAGATTGAACCAGTAAATGTTTTTAGAGAATCCATTGCAGTGTCTACTGCAGTTCCAATAGTTTTGAATATATTGGTTTCACCTACAAAGAAATTTTTAATCTTGGTAAAAAGTTGACCAACTTTACCGTCTGCACCAAATGATTTAATAATATCATCTATAAATTTTGGGGTTAAAGCATCTACTGCTTTTTTAAATTTAGAACCAATAGTTCCTTCGGTTTTAAATGCTGCAACAATGTCATCTATGAATTGAGGTTTTAAAAAATTTACAGCATTTTTAAATAGTATTCCAATTCTACCTTCAGCTCCAAATGCTTTGAATATGTCATCTATGAATTGAGGCTTGAGAGTATCTATAGCAGTCTTAAATAATTTACCAATTCTACCTTCAGAACCGAAGGCTTTGAATATGTCAGTAATGAATTTTGGGGTAATTGCATCTATAGCATTTTTAAATTTAGTTGCAATTCTACCTTCACCTTTGAATGCGGCAACCATGTCAGTAATGAATTTTGGGGTAATAGCGTCAATTGCTGCTTTGAATTTAGCACCGATAGTTCCTTCCATTTTGAATGCAGCAATTATATCATCAATGAATTTTGGTGTTAATAAATCTAAAGCTGCTTTAAATTTTTTACCTACGAAACCATCCATTTTGAATGCAGCAATTATATCATCAATGAATTTTGGTCGTGGAATTTCTTTTATAAGTTTTAATATAACTTTTCCAAGATCTATTATAAGATTTCCAACAAATTTCATCCAACCGGCAGTTAATCCTGCAGCTAGTCCTAAAGCCCCAAGAGCAGTCAATCCAAAAGCTTTTAGAATTGCACCAAGGAAACTTGTACTATCTGGTTTATCAATTTTGAATGGCTGGATTGATTTTATAGCTTCAGAAATTGCAGAAAGAGTAGATAAAACTTGTTCATCATATTGTTTTTTTTCTGATGCAACTTCAGCATTTTTAGCTTGCTGAGTTGCAGTACCCTCTATTGAAATTTTTAATAAATTGTTCTGGTCTTTTAGAGTATTATTTACTGTAGTTAAATCTGACATTCTACCTTTGTGTTTGTGCTTGTTCTATTCTCTTATTTTCTTCTTCAATCCATTGAGAGAGCATTTCTGTATAAAGACTTCTTTCATACGGTATCATGTTATCAAGTTCTGTTAAACTCCATTTATGGTGCTGAATCATAGCAAAATTAATTGTGTAGTGATTTGCTAGGGAGTCATGACTCAGCCCTATACGAAAAAATCATTTAGACCCTCCAGAATCTTATGGTCTTTTTTCCCACATTTTTTACATTTTGCTGTAACCTCTTTTCTCAATTTAGGCATGGTTTCAAAAAATTCTTGTACTTTTTTGAATTGTTCTGATGAGAGGGAATTTAGAAAATCATCAATTTCTACCTTTGTATAATCTGTTGGTTTATGAATATCTTCTCCATCCATAATATACTCAATACTTTCTCCAATCAAATCAAATGTTGCATCAACAAGTTTTTCACCCTCTACACCTGCAATATTGGTTGTTGTTTCTACTTTAGGATATTTCATTTTAACTTTAATGTCTTTAGTTATATCTATTAAAGCTTTATGATTTTTATCCTTTTCTATTGTTATGTCATCAAGATTAATTTCTACAAAAAAATCACATTTATTTTTCCCATCTTCACATATGCCATCTTTATTAGAATAGTTTATTGGAATAGTTTCTCCAACTGACCTAGCTCTTAATTGTAAAAAGATGTACTCAATATCAAATGTGGGTAAATCTGACGAGACAATATCACTCTCTATACAATTTTCTATTATCTGTCTAAGAGCTTTTACCATGTCTATGGTTTTACCACTCTGCATGGCCATCATTAAAATTTTTTCTTCTTTTACAAGGAAAGGTCTAAATGTAATTTTCTCTCCAGTTGAAGGAAGAGAAAGTTCATGTTTCATTACTGTAAGTTTCGGCAAAGCCATAATAATCTCCTATTAATAATTAATCCTCTTGGGTTACTTCTGGCCGGAAGGCCCGGATGCAATCCAGCGTTTCCATTTCTTATATTGAAATGTTACTGGTAGTCTGGTTATTTCATTTCCTTGTGAGTGAGAAAGTTGTATTTCAGCTACAATACTAGGCCAAGCTTTTTCTAATATAATTGAATACACTGGATTATTAAAATCTACAGCATCTTTATGGAATTTGTGGATTATAATATTACAAGTATAATCTTCGTAAAAAGATAAATCTCCAGTAGTTGTGTCAATTATTGTATTTTGCCATCTATCAAAAGCTTGCTTTTCTGCCATATATTTTGTACAATAAAATGTCATAGCAATTTCTGGAAATGCTTGTCTGTATGGCATTTGATAATTCACTCCATAGATTAATTTATCTACGCCTGAAATACTCTTTGTAGGTAGTGCTACATTTTCACATAGATATGTTAAGTCAGTTAAAGTAACTGGAGGGTTCTGAAAGATTACCTGAAATTTTTCAGAGGTAGCAAATCCACCTCTCCTACTTACAGTACTTCTTAATGTATTTGGTGAAAATTGTTCAACTGCCATTAGTAATAACTCCTACTGTCTTTCCACACTGTACGTGCAGATTCTTTTTGAAATCTTTCCACTGGTAGGAAGATTGCTATTTCCCATTCATCCGCATCTATACGGACAGTAGATGATGCTACATGGTCACCAAGATATCTCTTAACACATGGTCTTGCTCTACCGTATCTTTTGAGTAGATTATATGATAATTCTAGTCTAGTGGTTTTATCATATTTTTCATTACTCGCATATTGATTTAAATTATCCATTAATATTGCTCTATCTCTTGGTGGAATATAATGAAGGTTCAGTCCATAGAATCCGCCTGGAGCTTTCTCAAACGGAAACACTAAAGGGTACATATCCCAATAAGGTAACTTCTTAGCCCATTTAGGGTCATACTTATAGAAGAACATCTTTCCAAGCATGATGTTATCTTCTGGTTGTCTCTTTATCAGTTGAG
>VTLG01017208.1_pt1 | contig 10955 bp, 13 predicted proteins | sample 4694571 | NCBI WGS metagenome assembly VTLG01 (sample SAMN12604809, study PRJNA352737) | marine metagenome | biome: ENVO:00000447; feature: ENVO:00000209|ENVO:00000569|ENVO:01000036; material: ENVO:00002151; isolation source: viral sequences binned using virsorter ... | reverse complement strand
GGAATTAAAAGACTGGCTCAATACTATCAACACATCTAAAAAGAATCTTATTGATGAGGATGAATTATTAGAATCTAAGTATCCAGCATTTGTTGTCAACAAATGTATGGCAGGACATATAGATGCGATCATGTTTGCAAATGAGATGAATATGAATCCTAATCTAGACAAGAAGCTACAGTATGACTTTTATCTAAATACACTCAGGTCTAAGAAGAGATATTCTCCTTGGATTAGAAAGGAAGAATTGAAAAACCTTGAGTTGGTTAAAAGATACTATGGGTATAGTAATGAAAAAGCCAAGCAAGCCTTACCACTTCTCTCACAAGAACAACTGAATTTTATTACAAGTAAACTTGATACTGGAGGATTGAGATGAGTGGGATGGAACCAGATTATCAGTGGTCACCTGACAAAATGGTCGAGGTGTCATTGTCTGAACCAGATGATTTCTTAAAGGTACGTGAGACACTTACACGAATAGGAGTAGCATCTAGGAAAGAGAAGAAGTTATATCAATCATGTCATATACTGCATAAGCAAGGTAAGTATTACATTGTTCACTTCAAGGAACTTTTTGCCTTAGATGGTAAGAAGGCAAACCTTAGTATCAATGATATACAAAGAAGAAATAGAATTATTCAACTTCTATCAGATTGGGGTTTGGTTACTATACTAAAACCAGATGTTGTATCTGATATAGCACCTCTAAATCAAATCAAAGTTATTGCTTATAAAGAAAAGGGTGATTGGATTTTAGAAACCAAGTATAATATTGGTAAAAAGAAAGCACCTGAAGGATGACTTACTCTCGTAGAGTATCAGGTATACCAAAACCATATGAGATCTTCTCTCTCACTATGAGAAAGGAGATGATTTTTGCTGATGGTATAGATGAGGCATATGATAACTTAGAACGTTTACAGAAAGAAAACTTTAATAGAATAAAAATTCCTGAGTTCACTTTCAAAATAGAAGGTGAACTTTTGATATATGAATGTCAGTTCATTAAAGGTGAACCTATCAGGAGCATTGCTGATTACAATGCAGTGTTTGAGGATCTTGTTATACGTGATTCTGATTACTCATTTGATACCTATCGTCCTGAAAATTATATTAAAGATTGGAAAGGAGATATCTATGCTATTGATTTAGATGACTATAGATTATTTCCTGAAGAACAAAGGATTCGTAAGTGGGAGAGAAGTATAGGATTCTATGGTCATGTAGTTACTGCTTATAGAGGAGAGCATCAGTTAGATGTAGTGATATTTGGTGAAGGTCAACGACAGAAAAAATTGAAACAACTTATAGAAAGTATGTTCAATGCTGTTGTAAAGGAATTACCTGGTGACTTTGGAGTAGTAGTTGATGGTAAACATCTTATTACATTTGAAGATAGTATGGATTATCTGAGAGACTTATATCTTGAGACTAGAGCTCAATTAAACTTGGATGATAACCGTACCAATAAGTATCAGTATAGAAAAGCTGAGAAGGCAACCGTACTTTTTGATAGTAACAACCGAACTAGTCATATAAAGTGATCTGGTATAATTAGTAGTGTACGCCTTCGGGGTACATTTCTAACAGACGCTCAAAGAGGTCACTATGTTTAACGATCCAAACGCTATTACTTTTACCGTGCCTGAAACTCAGGACTACTTGGCAAAAGTAAGAAAAAATATGATCGGGTTTGATGACTGGTTCACAGCCTTTGATCAGCATTTTGCAAGTACAAATAACTATCCACCTTACAATACAGTAAAGGTTTCTAATCATGAGTATAGAGTTGAGGTAGCACTTGCAGGATTCAAAAAAGAAGATCTAAAAGTCTACACACAAGAAGGAAGACTTATCATTGAAGGTAAGAAAGGTGATGGTGTAGAACAAGATTATGTACATAAAGGATTGGCACAACGTGCATTCACACGTCAGTGGTCATTACCTGAACAACTTGAAGTCAAGGGAGTAAAATTCGAGGATGGATTATTACTAATTGATATCAAAAAGATTATTCCTGAAGCACAGCAACGGAAAGATTGGCTCTAAATATAGTGTAGACTTGTGATAGTCCATTGTATTCAAGAGTTCTAAAACATATTAAACCAAAGGATCTAAGAGAAACTATATCTCTTAGATTTACCGATGTCCTCAATCCAGTTTTCTGGATTGGGGATTCTCTACGTCCTGAGGTCAGAGAAGCATTGATGAGATTTGCAAAAGCATTTGCAGACTATGTTGATCTTGATGATAGGGCAATTTCAGATGTGATACTACTTGGTGGTAATGCTGGTTATAACTATACTGTTATGTCTGATTTGGATGTACATATCGTTGTAGATCCTAAGTATATTCCTGACTGTAATCCTGATCTATTAGATGAGTTTTACATGGACAAGAAAACTTTATGGGAGTTGACTCATAACGTAACTATCCTTGGAGCAAAAGCAGAACCTTATATTGAAAGACCTGGTGTTACTCGTAAGAAGAGTCAAGGTGTCTATAGTCTGATGAAGCAGACATGGATACAGAAACCAGAGAAGATGGAAGATGATCTTGACGAAAAAGAATTAGAGAAGAAAGTAAAAAATCTAAAGCATAAGATTGATACCTATATCAAGAGTGAGGATCCAGAAGCACTCCAGTCATTAGTAAAGAGACTTAGAGTTGGTAGATCTGTTTCACTACAGAAGTATGGTGAGTATGGTTTTGAGAATATGGTTTTCAAAGAGCTAAGGAATCAGGGGTATATTGACAAAGTACGTTCAACTGTGGTAAACTTAAAATCCAAGAGTCTTTCTTTATGATTAAAATATTGATGTTGAAAGAGTATTCTTTAGTACTCATTGCTCGTATTGAGGAGTTGACAACTGAATTAGGAGAACCTGATTGTAAGTTGATTGAACCATTTGAAATCAAAGGAGAATTTATGGAGCACTGGCCATCATTCTCTATGCAACGTGAGATGATAATTCATTCGGATAGCATCTTGACAATCTTAGAACCTGATGCACATCACCTAGATAAGTATCAGAGTCTTACTGCTAAGAAAGTCAATGAAACAACTTAGGATATTATGGTTATATCCTAATCAACATATGCGTGTCACCCCTCCAGGTGGCATTGCTATTTTAACTGCATGTTTGAAGAGAGCAGGGTATAATAATATAGATTTGTTTGATGCCACATGGTATCCAGTGGATGAGGATCTTGATCAAGCAACAGGTGATAGAGATAGAGAAAGAGAAAAGAGACAGATGTTCCCAGAATACAAGTGGGAGAGAGATGATATAGATCTTACTCTAGAAAATGAGAACATGTATGTTGCATGGAGGAATAAGGTAATAGAATATAAACCAGATGTTATTATATCCTCTGTGGTTGAGGATACTTATTATCTGTGGAAGAAATTTATGGATCAGATCGCAGATCAGAAGTTTATTAGTGTCTGTGGTGGTGTGTTCTGTACCTATTATCCAAAAGCATTTGAAGGTAAGTGTGATTATATTTGTAGAGGTGAGGGAGATGAAGCAATACCTGAACTGATGGATCTTATTAGTGAGGGTAAGACAGGTCATCATCTACCTAACATTCATCCTAATCCGATGAGACCTGCAATAAATGTGAACACTCTACCTATAACTGACCATGATATATTTCCAGCAAAGTCATTATACAGACCGTTCCAAGGTAAGATTATCAAGATAGGTGTGTCAGAAACACAGCGTGGATGTCCATTCAAGTGCAAGTTTTGTAACTCACCATCTAATGCAGGGTTGTACAAGGAGGAGACTGATATTTTATTTTTTAGAAAAAGGACTGTTGAGCATCAAGAAGAGGAGTTGAAGTATCTAATAGATCAACACCAGATAGAGGTGTTGTGGATATTGACAGATACTTTTCTTACTATGTCAAAGAGAGAATTTGACAAGTGGGCAACGATGTATAGCAAATACAAATTACCTTTCTTTACTCAGACAAGACCAGAGTTGTTGACACCATATCAAGCAAGAACACTCAAGGAACTAGGGTGTGTAAAATTGAACATGGGTGTAGAGCATGGTGACCCACAGTTTCGTAAAGATGTTATTGGTAGGGTATATAAGAATGAAAGAGCAATAGAAGCATTCCAAATAGCAAACGATGCAGGTTTGTCTACTACATGTAACTTCATCATAGGATATCCATATGAGACTATGGAACATTGTATGAAGTCAGTTGAACTAGCAGCACAGTTAGGATGTGATGATACAAATGCATTTATATACACACCGTATCATGGTACACCTATGAGAGATATGTGTGTTGATGCAGGTTTTGTGGACAAAGATCTTATAGTAGAGATGAGGAATGATGAAGTAGGCACATACCTTAACATGCCACCACCATATATGAGCAAAGAAGATATACAATACATGTTTGATAATTTTGTTAGGTTGTTTAGGAAACGTGAGAAGGAGTTGACTTCACGGTCATCCTTTGTTAAAATAGGAGAACCTATACACGCAGGATGAGATACTACACCAACGTTCAAATGGTGGGCAATGACTTCCTTGTCCGAGGGTACGAGGGTGGCAAGAGTTTTACATCGAGGGAGAAGTTTCAACCCACGATGTTCGTTCCTAGTAAGAAGAAGACAAAGTATAAAACCTTAGATGGTAAGTATGTACAGAGTATTCAACCTGGTACTGTACGTGAGACAAGGGAGTTCATCAAGACTCATAGTGAAGTAGAAGGATTTGATATCTATGGAAACAACAGATATATCTACCAGTATATTTCTGAGAAGTATCCAGAGAATGAAATAAAGTTTGATATAAAAAAGATGAACCTTGTCACTATTGACATTGAGGTTCAATCTGAGCATGGGTTCCCTACAGTAGAGAAGTGTGATGAGGAGATGCTTCTTATATCTCTACAGGATTACAACACTAAGAGGATTCTAACTTTTGGTGTGGGACCATACAGGACTCAAGATAAGATGGTCAAGTATGTGCAATGTAATGATGAGTATGATTTACTTCAACACTTTATAAACTATTGGAGTCATAATCCACCAGAGGTTGTGACAGGTTGGAACTGTCAGTTATATGACATCCCATACCTTGCTAAGAGGATCACCAGAGTACTTGGTGAGAAGGCTATGAAGAAACTATCTCCTTGGGGTTTGGTGACCAATGAGGAGATTTATATGATGGGTAGACCTGTACTTGTATATGATATTGCTGGTGTAACTGTTCTTGATTACATGGATTTGTACAAGAAGTTTACCTATAAAGCACAGGAGTCATATAGATTAGATTATATTGGTGAGGTAGAATTAGGTAATAAGAAACTAGATCACTCTGAGTTTGATACTTTCAAGGAGTTCTATTCAAAGGGTTGGAATAAGTTTGTAGATTACAACGTACAAGACGTTAGAATTGTTGACGGTCTTGAGGAGAAGATGAAGCTCATTGAGCTTGCTATCACTATGGCATTTGATGCCAAGGTGAACTTTACTGATGTCTTCTATCAAGTTCGTATGTGGGACATGATCATATACAATGATCTGAAGAAGAAAGGTATAGTTATACCACCTAAGAGAGATCAGGATAAGAGTGAGAAGTATGCTGGTGCATACGTCAAGGAACCTAAACCTGGTATGTATGATTGGGTAGTATCCTTTGACTTGAACTCACTATACCCTCATCTTATAATGCAGTACAACATATCACCAGAGACTCTTCTGGATGATAGGTATCCTGGTGTTAGTGTAGATAGACTTCTGAATGAGGAAGTAGATTTATCTGGACTAGAAGATGTAACTGTGTGTCCTAATGGTGCTATGTTCACCACTAAGACTCGTGGATTCTTACCTAAGTTGATGGATAAGATTTATTCTGAACGTGTTGTCTTCAAGAAGAAAATGATTGAGGCAAAGAAAAAGTATGAGAAAACACCTACTAAAGCTCTTGAAAGAGAAATCTCAAGATGCAACAACATCCAAATGGCGAAGAAGATTCAACTTAATAGTGCTTATGGTGCTATTGGTAACAATTACTTTCGGTATTATATGTTGGCGAACGCTGAAGCTATTACTCTCGGAGGCCAATTTAGTATTAGGTGGATCGAAAATAGAATGAACAAGTACATGAATCGTGTACTAAAAACTAAGGAGAAAGATTATGTTATTGCTTCTGACACTGACAGCATTTATTTGCATATGGGGCCTTTGGTTGAAACTATATTCAAGGGGAGAGAGGTATCTAGTGAGGACATCGTTTCGTTCCTCGATAAGGTGTGTGATGTGGAATTGGAAAAATATATTTCTAGTTCTTATGAAGCGTTGGCCAAGTACGTAAATGCTTATGAGCAGAAGATGTTCATGAAGAGGGAGACTATTGCTGAACGTGGTATCTGGACTGCTAAGAAAAGATACATGCTCAATGCTTGGGACATTGAAGGTGTTAGGTTTGCTGAACCCAAACTAAAGATGATGGGTATTGAAGCAGTCAAGTCATCTACACCTGCACCATGTAGGAAGATGATCAAAGATGCTATCAGTATTATTATGAATGAATCTGAAGAAAATGTTCAGAAATATATTGAGAGAATGAGATCAGAGTTTCGTAATATGGATCCTTCTGAGATTGCTTTTCCTAGAACTTGCAACAATGTTGACAAGTATAGTAACCGTTTGACTATCTACTCTAAGGGTACTCCTATGCATGTTAGAGGGTCAATATTATTCAATCATTATTTGAAGGAGAAAAATTTATTGGGTAAATATAATGTAATCAACAATGGTGAAAAAATCAAGTTCTGTTATCTCAAGAATCCTAATCCGATTCGTGAGAATGTTATGTCATTCATCAATGAATTTCCTAAAGAATTTGGTCTGTCCCAGTATATTGATTACGATTTGCAGTTTGAAAAATCCTTCATCGAACCGTTGAGGGCTATACTGGATTCTATTGGGTGGTCTGTCGAAAAGGTAGCAACCCTTGAGTCCTTCTTTGTTTAGTGCTATAATGTAAACGTTATTTGTATCACATGGATTTACCAATCGACGATAAAGAATTAGGACTAATCGTAAAGTCTCTGACTTTAGGAGGTAGTACTTCTTTGTATAATAAGTTGAAACTTGTAAAGGAAATTAGGGATGAAAACCCTGGTGGTCCTTATAAAAAAATAATACGTGAGAAGTATGGGTTGGTTATATGATTTTTGAAAAGGTGAGTCTTGTTACTGGTGGGTTTGATCCCATTCATTCAGGACATCTTCGTTATTTTGAAAGAGCAAAGGATTACACAGATTATCTTATAGTAGGATTGAATGGTGATCCTTGGCTCAAGAGGAAGAAGGGACAGTACTTTCAATCTTGGACTGAGAGAGCAGACATACTTCGTCACTTAGACATGGTAGATGCTGTTATCTCTTGGGATGATGCAGATGATTCTGCATGTGGTGCTATTGCAAAGTGCTTAGATATTGCTGACACCGTTGTCTTTTGTAACGGTGGAGATCGTGGTAAGGAAAATACTCCAGAGGTTCTTGGGTATGGATCTGAACCACGAGTATATTTTGAGTATGGTGTAGGTGGAACTGATAAATTGAATAGCAGTTCTTGGATACTACACAACTATTTCAACCGACAACGTAAACTATTAGGCATATGATTTTTTTATCTTGTCCACCAGTGTATCATTTACCTGGCACATGGACTAAATGTAAGGAAGCAATTATTCCTCATGGACATGTAAATCCTCAATATGGATTTGTAATTTTTATAGTATTAGTATTATTGTTTGTTGTAGGATATGGATTGTATCTTACCTTTGGAGAAGGTGGTAAAGAACTAAGAGATCCTATTGACGAACATGCTAAAATGCATGAACTAGGAATAGCACACGGACACACACCAAAACGAAAAGATTGATTATGGATTTATTGAATGAGATAGTAAAAGAAATTGGATCTGATTACGCAACTATTGCAGCGGATAAAAAAGAGACTGAAAGCTTCATTGACACGGGATCGTTTATCTTTAATGGACTCGTTTCTGGTTCTCTTACAGGCGGTATATCTAGCAATCGTATTACTGCTATCGCTGGTGAAACCTCTACAGGTAAAACTTACTTCGCCCTCGCAGTTGTCAAGAATTTTCTGGACAGCAATCCTAACGGTAATGTTCTTTATTTCGATACTGAATCTGCTGTCAATAAAACCTTACTTGAGTCTCGTGGTATAGACACTAAGAGAGTAGGTATAGTTGAGGTAGTTACCATTGAAGAGTTTAGAACTAAGGCACTAAAAGCTGTCGAGATATATCTAAATAAACCAACAGATGAACGCACACCCTGTTTATTTGTGTTAGACTCCTTAGGAATGCTATCCACTGAGAAAGAAATCAGGGATGCCTTAGACGATAAACAAGTTAGGGATATGACTAAATCCCAACTAGTCAAGGGTGCATTTAGAATGTTAACTCTCAAACTCGGTCAAGCGAATGTCCCACTCATTGTCACGAATCATACATACGATGTCATCGGAGCTTATGTACCAACGAAAGAAATGGGTGGGGGTTCTGGACTCAAGTATGCAGCGAGTACAATCATCTATCTCAGCAAGAGCAAAGAGAAAGATGGAAAAGAAGTCATCGGAAACATTATCAAAGCTAAGACAGCAAAGTCTCGTCTAAGTAAAGAGAACAAGCAAGTTGAGATACGTTTGTTCTACGATGAACGTGGTCTCGACAAGTACTATGGACTGCTAGACTTAGCAGAGAAGTATGATATAATAAAGAAGGTTGGGAACCGTTACGACATCAATGGTAAAAAAGTTTATGCCAAGGAGGTCTATAAAAATCCTGAATTATACTTTGATCAATTTATTATGCAGGCTCTAGAAGAGTGTGCTATGAAGGAATTTTCTTATGGAGAGGTTCGCTCTAACGATTCTAAAGAGTCTGACTCATGATGAAGAGTATGCTAGAAAAGTTATACCATTCGTTGAGGAGGAGTACTTTGAGGAAGTATCAGATAGAGTAGTATATCAAGAGATCAAAAATTTTCTAGAACATTATGATAAACTTCCTAACAAAGAAGTTCTTCATGTTGAGTTGGAGAAGAGATCTGATCTTACGGATGATGAGTACAAGTTAGTACAGTACGTCATTGATGCACTGGAACCTTCCTCGTCTGATCAGACTTGGATATTAGATACTACTGAGAGTTGGTGTAAAGAAAGAGCAATCTATTCTGCACTTATGCAGGCTATCAAGATTGCTGATGGAAAGGATGAAGATAGAAAGCCTGATGCTATTCCTAGCATTTTATCTGAGGCATTGTCTGTAGGTTTTGATCAGCACGTTGGACACGATTATATTGATGATTCAAAAGATCGCTTTGCATACTATCACAAGGTCGAAAATAAGATCCCCTTTGATCTTGATTACTTCAACAAGATTACGTCAGGTGGACTCTCTGATAAAACTCTCAACATTGCTCTTGCTGGCACTGGTGTTGGTAAGTCTCTATTCATGTGTCACGTTGCCGCTAGTGTTTTACTACAAGGTAAGAATGTTTTGTACATCACTCTTGAGATGGCAGAGGAGAAGATTGCAGAGAGGATAGATGCTAATCTACTCAATGTTAATATCAAGGACATACAGGAGATACCTAAGTCTGCATTCACTAAGAAGATTGAGAATCTTGCAGCAAAGACTTCTGGAAAGCTAATCATCAAGGAGTACCCAACTGCTTCAGCACATACAGGACATTTCAAATCTTTATTACAAGAACTAAAGTTGAAGAAGTCATTTGAACCTGATATAATATTTGTAGATTATCTAAACATCTGTGCTTCATCTAGGTATAGAGGTGCAGTCAACGTAAATTCTTATTCTTATGTCAAGGCGATTGCAGAAGAGCTTCGAGGACTGGCAGTTGAAACAAGCGTACCAATCTGCTCGGCAACGCAGACTACAAGGTCTGGCTTTGCTAGTAGCGACCCTAATCTTACTGACACTTCAGAAAGCTTTGGTCTTCCAGCTACTGCTGATCTTATGTTTGCTTTGGTCAGCACCGAAGATCTGGAGGGACTTAATCAAATAATGGTTAAGCAGTTGAAGAACAGATACAATGATCCTACTATGAATAAGAGATTTGTAGTTGGTATTGATCGTGCAAAGATGAGGTTATATGATTGTGAACAGTCAGCACAGGACGACATAGTTGACGATACAGAGATAGTAGAGTATAATAAATCTGAGGAATCTAAAGCAAAGTTTGATGACTTCAAGTTTTCATAAGTATACAACGTTCGTAAACAAAGTGACTAGCACTGAGTCTAAAGACTCTGATGCTTTCGTCTATAGGTTACAGGAACTTGGTGGTGATGTAGCAATACACAGATTACTTACTGCTGCTGTTGGTATATCTGCAGAGGGTGGTGAGTTCATGGAGATCGTCAAGAAGATGATCTTCCAAGGCAAACCTCCAAGTCATGATAATTTAGAACATCTAAAGATAGAACTTGGTGATGTTATGTGGTATGTGGCACAAGCATGTATGGCACTTGACGAAAGTCTTGAAGATATATGTGATAGGAATATTGATAAACTATCTAAGAGATATCCTGATGGTCACTTCTCAGAATACTATTCAGAAAATAGGAGAGAAGGTGATAGATAATTATTGTTTTACCTGCCTGAAGATAGGTGACAAATATAATGCAGAGTATGTAAACAAACTTCAGAATATGGTGCGTCTACATTCAGATGCACCATTTTTCTGTTTCACTGATGATCCAACTGATGTTGAGATGCCATGTGTCACTATGGATGTGACTGAGTATCAAGACTGGGATAACTGGTGGCCAGCATGGTGTAAGATATTGATGTTCAATGCACCAGAGTTGGAAGGATTTGATAGAAAGATATTTTTTGATCTTGATACTATTATCCATGG
>VTLG01012027.1_pt1 | contig 10955 bp, 10 predicted proteins | sample 4694571 | NCBI WGS metagenome assembly VTLG01 (sample SAMN12604809, study PRJNA352737) | marine metagenome | biome: ENVO:00000447; feature: ENVO:00000209|ENVO:00000569|ENVO:01000036; material: ENVO:00002151; isolation source: viral sequences binned using virsorter ... | reverse complement strand
TCATACCGTGTGGTGTAGAAACTATCATCACTTTAGATGATTCACCAGATGAGATTGTAGGATAAACAGAACTGAAAAATTCTTCTGCAATGTTATTAGGAACATAGGCGAACTCGTCAAGGAATATAATATTAAAAGTGCTACCACGAACAGCACTAGAAGATGTACTCGCCGCTACGATTTTACTTCCGTTTTCTAATTCGATAGAACCTTTGTTCCAGTTGAGAACGCCTTGTTGTAACCATTTAGGCATATGCTCGTAAGCTAACTGCAATCGTCCTAGCAAATCTCTCGCAGTTGAGGATTTGTTTGCCAGGATTGCAACATTTACATTATCGTTAAATAAAACATAATGTAAGAGGTAAGAAACAATGATTGTTGATTTTCCACTCTGCCTTGGCAGTTTACAAATCGTAAAACGATTGTCGTGGAAAGTTTCAACCATTGTTCGCTGAAAATCGTACATCTCAAAAGGCACAAGACCTTTGTCGAGTGTAACAATCTTCAAGTAAGTTGAAATGAAATATTTTGGGTCATCTAAACATTTGATAACTTCTTCAATCTGTTTTTTTGTAAATCTTGTTTGAGTATGACCCTTTTTTAAATTGGGGTTTCCTAAATATTGTTCTTTACGGTTCATTATTTTTTTATTATTCTAGTTATTAAAAGTACAGCTGAATACATAATCAGTCCATAGATTGAAACAAAAATCAATTCTGGAATATATTGAAATATATTATAAGTTAAATCTATTACTGCTTCGACATCGCCCATTTCGGCGCCAGCACCATCTTCAGAAAAATCTACTTCATCACCTATCACAATTGTCTTAGTGAAGTCGCCTCCAACATCACCAACATTTTGTTGTATATCTAAAGTATTATCATCATCCATTTTTCTTCTTATCTTTTAACAATTTTTGTAATTCTGTTGTTGAACCCACAAACAACGCATTAGTAACACTTTTTGGTCCTGTGTTGGGCACATCTTTGATTTTCTTCAATTTCTCTTGTAGTTCAAGTAAATCTTTTGAAACATCAGCAACTGTCTTTATTAGTTGTCCTGCGACTTCATAAGCACGAGGATGTTCTCCTTCTTTCGCTAATGCTAGTATGCCGTCTATTGCCTCATTACCTTTATCCAATAATTTATAGAGGTTTTCTCTTCCTGTTTCAAAATCAGCGTCTGGATCCTTGTCTTGTGGTATGACTAGTTCTGTATTTTCTTCTGTTTGGAAGGTTTGTGTTGTCGAAATTATCTGGTCGTTTTCAGCGTCTGCAACCTGAGCTGCAATATTTAAAGCTTCATTTAGTTTATCATCAATATTACTCATAATTTTTTATATAATTAATTAGACATCATTGCCTGTTTCTTCATCATAGTTTAAAGTATCATCAAAAAAATCTAATGTTGTAGTGTATGTATAAGTATCGTCTTTATCAGCCGATGTTGGATTTGGTGTAACAGTAACTCTTTCTTTACGAGAAGGACCTTGGTCAGATGTGTTGTCATATAAATCAGCAGATACTTTTTTGATTACAGCAGATGTGCTGATTGGCCCATATAGATATATCTTCGCTGTGAAACTTAAAGAGTATGTTATTCTTCTTGTATCTGTTAAACTTCCGGCATAACTATCTTCATAATTAACACTTTCTAAGATAAAAGGTATATCTCTTTTTGTATCCATTGTTGTACTTTCAATCATTGTTACTGTATAATCTGGTTGAAAGTATGGAAGTATCTGTTCGATAATCTGCAAACCATCATCTGAATTAGCAGTAAAAACATTCAATTCAATACTCACATCATATGGCACAGGAGAATATTGTGTATTCAATTTTGTGGTGTCTGCATTTGTCGTAACAACACCACGCTTTTGATTCTTGTTTAACTTACGAGTCGGGTCATAACTGTATCCATTGATATCAAAAGCCATACGAGGTAGAGTAATAGCCACACTTGAATCTGTTCCAGTTAAACTTGCTTGTTGGTCTAATCGTGCAATGAATTTTTCCTTTGGTGAATACGACAAAGGAACTTTAAGACTCTGTAATGGATTCCCGCTAGAATCTAAACGCTTGATGTGGATGTTATTAAATATCGTTCCAAACGCTATTACAGTATTGCGAATCTGTTTATGGTAAAAGTGTTCTCCAAACATTAGTACTCGTCAACCTCTCCAAATGGATTTCTTTCGCTGAAATCAAGTATATCATCACCCGTTGATGTAGTAGTTGTTCCAGCAGCTGTTTCAAATGCCTGTCCAGTATCTACTGGTTGTTGAGTTGCCATTGTGAAGTCCTCATTAATCAAGTAGTCAATCGCACCAATACTTGATTCTAATACAAACGAACCAGTTTCATTTTCTAGTGCAAACTGGAATTGCATTGTATCAGTTGATAAATCATCTTCCGTTGCATCAATAGATGAGATGCCAGTATCGAGTCTTTCAGAAGCATACTCCCATTTAGTACATGATAATTCATAAACAGGCAAGGCACTTTGTTGATAGAATGGTGCTTCGTGTTCTACAAATTGAATTTCAAAGAACGCATTTGTAGTTGGGAAATAAACTAAATCTCCCTCTTGTGGGCGTTCAACAACTAAATCACTATTATTAGAAACTAGAGTTTCCCATCTCAACTTAGAAACAATAAATTTAATATCATCTCTTAATTCTAAACCAAACTTCTTAATGATTTCTTCTTCACCCATATATCCTTCAGTATTATCTACATACATTTCTATAATATATGAATCGTCAAATGAGCTTGCAGGATCCTCACCAAAGATTGAATCCTTGTTTGCTATTTTTCTTGGTAGATAATAGACATCTTGGCCATAAATCTTCAGTTGTTCGATTATTAAATCTTCGTATAATCGTTGTTCTGAAGTAGTGCCAGTGTCAAAATAGACATTTGTTGGCATTTAGTTATCCTTCTTGGAAATGTGGGGGTTCTTCATAATTAAGTCTTATTTCTTCTTCAAGAGTTTGTTGTTCTGAAATCGCAGTAGAAAAAAGTTCAGGACCATTAAGAGTAACTCCTCCTAACATTGCTGTGCCTGAAAACTTTGAAAGATTTTGACCCCATTGTCTTTTGATTAGTGTTGTTGCATATCTTTTTAAATAGAGGTCATCAAAAATATCTGTATGGTCATTTGGGTCTAATTTTCTATAGCATTCAATAATTATATACTCATCTGCTGTAATATCATTTACCCAATCTTGGTCAATATACAATCTGTTTGATAGTTGGTTAAATCGTATTGGTTTTTCTCCCACTAATATATGGTCAAGAAAATCTAAATGTTTCATTGTCATTTCATAATGAACAATACTTGTAGATGAAAAATCGTACAAGTCATTTAATCTTAATTGATATCTAACATCAAACATATTTAAGTTTGCTCTGTCAGATAATGGGAATATGTTTATAACACTTATTACAGCGTCTGGAATAACCAAATAATTTTGATTTTCTTCGTATGTTGTTCTTACTAGTGTTGAATCTTCTGTAAGAATAGCGCCGCCATCTTCTGCTTGTATATCACCTGATGTGTCGCCAGATGTTAATGTGCCTTCTTCTAATTCAATATTCTCAGCAGCAGTACCCTTTTCATCAACATTATATGATTTATTTGTAGTCAATCTAGTAACATCATCTTCTGTTACTTTATATTTAAGATACATTCTTTCAATACCATCTGTATGATATTGTGCAAAATATTGTAATGCTTCGTCAAGTCTATCTTCAACCTGGTCGTCATCAACATTTATATCAATGACAGGCTTACCTAGATTTCGTAAACAGTATTGTTTTAATGTTTCTCTTGTGTTTGGAATTGCCATATTTATTATCCTCTGTCTTACTATTTAGTATTATCCTAATGCAACCGCCTGGGCAATTGCAAAAGCTTTGGTTGCCTTGGTATTAGTGAGAGTAGTGTTAGCATCAATTTGAGTTTGAATTGCACTTGTTACACCGTCAAGATACCCTGCTTCTGTTGAAGTTACTGCACTTACTGATACATCACCACTACCGTCAGATACTAACAATCTTGAAACAGTTAAATCTGCCAATTTACTAAACGCAATAGCGGCCGCCGCTTTAATATCAGCGTTGACAATATTTGTTATAGTGTTGTTGTCAGAATCAATAGATTTATTTGTTAATGTATCTGTTGTATCTTTTAGAACAATAGTACCAGTTGCGTTTGGTAGTGATATTGTTCTGTCACCAGTCGGGTCTACAGTCGTTAATGTTGTTTCGTGACCGTCTGCTGTTGCACCCTCAAACACAAAAGAATTTTGAATTTCTATTGTTGTCGAATCAATCGTAGTTGTTGTTCCTGAAACAGTTAAATCACCAGCAATAGTTACATTTCTAAATCCAGTAATGTCTTTATTTGAATCAACAACCACCGCTTTACTAGCGGCAACAGTTCCTGCAGTTACACTATCCAATACTGTAAGTTCACCAGAATCCATTGTAGTGCCACCAATAACAAGAGATGAACCAGATAGGTATAAATCTTTAAATGTTCTATCGGCTCGTCCTAAATTAAATGTGTTCGTTTTAATTGGTATTAAATCTGAATCTACTGCTTCTGGATTTAAACCACCACCGCCGATAGTTCCCATTTGCAAACTAGTGATGTGTTTGAAGTTAAGAAATTCTCTGGTTAATTTATCTAAAGTATCAATAGACTTTAATCCAGTCATCTTCTCTTTTTCTAACTCATTCGCAACCTGCATCTCATTAATATGGGACATCACTTTGTTAATAATGTCTGGGTCAGATTTTACTTCTTCTGGAGATAAAAACGAGTGTAAAGTTGCGTTACCTAATTCACTATATTTTTCTGCAACAATTCGTCTTGCGTTTTCATCAATATAGACTTCTTCTTTTGGAAGATTTACATATTTGTCTGCTATTTGTTCTTTAGTTAATCCTGGGACAGGTTTTGGAGGTTCTCTTAATATAACCTTCGTAACTTTTTCAATGGGTTCTACTTTTTCTGGTTCAAGTAATAATTTCTTTTTCTTCTTACCAGACTTAGCCGCCATTAAATCATCAAACAAGTTTTCTAACGCACTTATCTTTTCTTGTTCTTCTTCAATCTTCTTACTTGTATCTTCTTTTTCTTTTCCAACACTATCTAAAAACCCTGCAAATTCTTTTTCGAGTTGCCATTCTTTTATTTGTTTGTCGGGGTTGATAGATAAATTAGGTTTACTTTCTAATTTACCAGCAATACTTGCTTCTTGTAATAAAGATATTTGTTTCTCAATGTCAACATCAATATCAATCTCTTCCGGAATTGGCACAATAGGAGATTGTGATTGTATATCAGTTGGCAATAGGCTCGACAAGAAAGTTTCTTGTCTTTCGTTGTCAAGATATCTTTGTGTTGAATTAATTGACATAACTTATCTAGTTACGCTTGGTGTGACCGTAACTCTTCCTTCAATTCGTCTAGTGATTAAACCACTACCATCTGTTGTTGTTAAATCCCACACATATCGTCCTTCAGTAAGTCCTGATGTTACGGCGTCTGTCAATGTGATTGAACAAGTGCCAGCAGTTCCACTTACAATAGCTGTAGTAAAACTTGTAGCAGTAGATGATAAATGAGTCTTTCTCAGTTTACTTGTTACTGTTTGACCTGATATATCGACAACAGTTCCTGTAGAATCTTTAACAGTTAGTGTTTGTGTGAAATCAGCGTCTTGGTCGATAGTAAGATTTTGTATCGTTGCCATACTTCAAATTCCTATTAATTTAATGATTTACTTATATTTATAATATATCCATCATTTAAACCATGCAGGCAGTCCAAGAAACGGTCTACCATCAAATTTATTTTCTTCTGCTTTTTTATCGGAAGCATCATTATAGTGCAAAAATACTTGAGCACAATTTTCACCAGTAAACGGCTCTCTCCAATGTTCTACTTCACATCCTTTATAAATTAACATATCACCTTGTGTTAGAGATATTTTTTGACCTTCTTTTCCTTCTTCTCCAGACGGTTCTAAATAAATCGGCCAGTTATCGCCACCTAAATTAAGAGTGGTTGAAACTTCACAAGAATATCTGTCTTTATGTCTTTTTAATACATCACCCTTTTTATAGATACGAGCATATGAATATGTTTCATATAATTTTAATCCCGTTACATCTTCCATAAAAGGTTTTAATCCCTTTAATAATGTTTCCATCGCAATATCACTATAATGTGAGTATGTTTCTGGCACCTGCTCATCATTCCACACACCCCAATCAAAATTAAGTTGAGAAATATATCTATCATCAAAAAATTTCCTTGCAACTTGTCTTTTCATTAAAAAATATTCATACACAAATTGTGCTATTTCTTTTGATATTGCTTCTCTTACAATTTTATAATTATCTATCATCTAAATGGCTTTCCTAAATTCCAAACCACAAGTGAATGTCGTGTACCAGAAATTACTGGTTTTACTCTATGCCACACAAAAGAAGGGAATACCACAATGGATCCCTTCGGTCTTATTTCTTTACATACCTGCGGTTGACTTTTTTCAGCATCCTTATTTCTAAAATCAAATTCAAAATCTCCACCCTCATATTCCGTTTCATCTGATAAACTTACAGTAACGGATAACTTTCTTATTTTGCCATGTCTGTCTGGTTCGTCAGGTTTATCATAGGGTTTATCCCAAGAATCACAATGCCAATCATAAAACTCACCCTCTTTATATTTTGTAAATTGACAAGACTCTGAAAAATCCCAATCAAAATTCCAACCTGCATTTGCGTTTGCTTGATGAATGTATGGATGAATCTCTCTATAAATCCATCTCTCATTCATCCAAACAAGATGAGATTTTCTTTTTTTAGATAAATCTTTTAGTTGTTCTTCTGTTAATTCTTCATCTGGATTCAAATCACCTGTTAATGCTAATTGTTCCTGCTGGTCTAAACCATATTTTATGATTTCATCACATATTTTGGGCGGGATTGCTGATTGGAAATACCAATAATAACACTCTAAATTCATTTTTTATTCACTTTTGTATAATGTAGTAATTAATTTAGGAAACTGGGTCTGGCCATTCTCCCAAAGGTCTTGTACCACTAGTATAAACATATAAAGCCGCTAATGCATCTACATCTGAAGCAGCTGCAATTTTAGTTTTCATACTATCTGCGGCTGTTCTAACAGCTGCACGATATGTTGTAACAGCACTTGGCACTGCTGTACCAGCATCTGCTTTTCTTAAAGCGTACCAATCGGTGCCTGTTAATAGACCGTGTGCTTGTGAATCGATTGTTGATTTGTGTTTAGTTGTTAAACCCTCAATAGCAACCGTATCTGTATCGGCGCCTGCAGGCGCTTCACCAGCATCAATTTGTGATTGAGTCCAATTAGTATCAGTAAGTTTTTTTGCTGTTGCAGTTGCATATGTAAGTGTTACTGTATCACTTGCAAAAGTAAATGTACTAGCACCGTTAACATAGTATGCGCCATCTTTTAAATTAGTGTTGTCTTGAACAACCTCATAGACACCATAATCTTTCTTTTGTTGTACAGTCCACTCATTTGCATATTTAGTTGGGAAATATGAACCACGAATCATTAGTCTTGTTTGACTATTGGTAGTTTGTTCGATACTTCCGTCTTTTATATAAGCCCACATTTTTTTACTCCTTTATTAAACTATTTATAATGATTTTATCGTGCATTTGCTGGCGTTCCGCTTGATGTTACTAATGGACATTCTGCGAAAGCTATATAGATGTATGTACCGCCATCTGCATTAAATTGAGAATCATTAGTTCTAAGTTTAAAACCATTAGCTAAGAAATCACACATATCAACATCGGTCCCGTGAGCACCAGTTGAATCAATAGCTATTCTATCATCTACAGGATTATCTGGACTTCTACGATTGTCTGCAACGGCCCAACTATCCGAAGCATCAAATCTTTTCATCAACACCCAAGCAGGGCGGAATCCTGTATAAATGAAGCTACCATTAGCATTATTATTTCCTATCCAAGTGCCGACTCTTGAGAATCCATCTACGGAATGAAAACAATACCCTACATAAGTTGCACTACTAGCATTAAGATTTGCATTACCACTTGGTATTTGAAAGTAAGTAGCATTTGCCTGAAAGTCATTCCAATAAGTACCATTATCAGTTTGGCCTGCATTTGTATTAAGAACCACATAATCTGTTGGGTCAGAAGCATGGTAAACAGCCCACTCAGAAGTAGTATCCAGTCTTTTTATAATAGCCGCAAACTGTTTATTTTCACCATAACCACTTAATCCGTGAGAAAATCGATAATGGGATCCACCATTTCCTGTCCAAGTCATAATTGACATTCCTGCCGCTATATTTCTTTTTCCACTAATAGCAGCATATCCAGTACTTCCAGAACCACTTTCTGACACACTATATGAATCTGGTATTCTCCAGTTCCAAGATACAATGCTTTCTCCAGCACCATTAACATCTTCACCATTGGCTAATACAATACCATCAGCAGCATATCCTGTCTGTTCATCTGTTGCAGTAGCGGCTATGTTCTCACCATCAGACCTCAAAGAATATGAACCATTACCACGCATAGAATCAAACACAAGATTATTGGTAGTAACATCATAGTTACGAATCCAATTAAAATCTGGTTGGAAACCGACACCCTGTATAGTTCTTGCCTTAACATTTCCTTCATACGCCACAGTATTAAAATTGCTTTCTGGGTCATCTATTGTTGTATGAGATGCCATGTTTTGTGAACATAATGATAAAAAGTCAGTAGGCGGAGCGTAATAAAAATCGCCTCTACCATTACCATCTGAATTGCCTTGTGCTGTCTTGTTGCCAGCAAAACTTGAGTCTTGTCCGAAGTTTACTATAAAACTAATTTCTGGACTACCTAAACCCTCTCCAATTGATGGTAGATATGGAGCATAAGCACTTGCTGCTGTTATGTTTATTGCCCCTGTTCCTGTAGCGCCGCTTGTAGGTGAACCACTATTCATCCAAGTATTATTCTTTCCGAAATAAATATTATTGTTATCAACATCAAGCGCTATCTGAACAATATCATTTTGAGCAAATGTATCATAACTACTAGAAACTGAGCTATTATTTTGATAGACATTTCCATTGCCTCCATAAAGAGCAGTTGCATAAGGAGCATATCCTCCATCACGATTATTGTATTCGTGATGATTAACTTCGCTTATAACACCAGGTGTCCATTTTTGATATCCACTAGAATTAGCTCCTAATCCCACTATTTCCCAATACCATTTTCCACTTGAAACTCCCATCGTGCCGAATGAACCACTATCATTAGCGCCGTTGTATGATAATTTTAAGTTACCTTCTGTAAACGCCCAATCAGTAGAAGAAGATAAGTGATTCATAGTACAAAAATTATTCGTAGGAATATCAAGTACCTGGTCAGTTGCTGCTATTCCACTTGATGTCCAATGATTGCCGTTTCCAGAAGTATCTGCACCAACTGTACTTGCACTTCCAGTTCCAACGCCATTTTGTTTAAACTCTAAATGAGAACCATTGACCCCATGTTGGCCATAATATCTTATTGGTCGCCATATATTAGGACTCTCTGGATCCGATTGGCCAAAATAAGTCGGCGGAAGTGCCTGTCCATCTATTAAATGAACATCTGAAAAATAACCATCATGATGAGCTTGTGTTGTTGATAAAGAGCTTAGATAATGAGCTCCAGTATAATTTACTGCTGTATCAAGATTTTGAGTCATTGCGTTATTAGTTGACCAAGAAGTTATTTCTGAACCATTAACATAAACTTTAACTCTAAATGCAGCATTGCTTTGTGTTGAATCAACCGCTAAGACAATGTGATACCAAGCACTTGGGTCACGAAAGGATGCATTTGAAATTCGCCAAGTTGTACTATATCCCCAAACACCAATTCGGTCACTTGAATCAAATCCAAATTGCATATAACCATTATCGTCATTACCCCAATAAGAAGAAAATAGTCCTGTTGACCCGCTAGTAACAAGATTACCAATTTTAAACCAAGCACTCCAAGTCCAAGTTCTACGATTACCAATAGATGTTGGAGTTCTGATTAAATAAGGATTATCATCATCATTAACCCTTAAAGAATTAGATATTCCAGCATCATCATCAGCATTTTTTGGCCATTGTCCTTTAATCTGAGCAGAGTTTTGAGCATTCATATTCCACAAACCCTCGGCTTTATTTTTTTCTTTAACAATAACTACACCAGAACCACCTGTACCAGCTGTTTGTCCGCCTGGGTGATTATAAGCACCACCGCCACCGCCACCAAAATTAGCTTGTCCTGCGTGAGCACCAGCGTCTGTTATTGCTGGATTTCCACCGCCGCCGCCGCCACCAAGACCGCCAGCACCGCCAGCACTATTAGAAGCACCTCCGCCGCCGCCAGAATAATATCTACTAACTCCCGTTACACTTGATGGAGCGCCAGGTCCTCCAGCACCGCCTACTGTTGTACTTGCTGGATTTGAACCAGCACCACCTGCACCGCCGCCGCCAGCACCGCCATTATGACCATCAACATATCTACCAGCAGGGTATCCTTGAACAGGGTCTTGAACGGGTGTGTTACCATCGCCTTGGTCGCCAGTTGCTGAACCGTATCCACCGCCACCACCAGAAGCGCCATTAGCACCTTTATTAGTGTTTGCACCGCCATATCCACCGTGAGATGCTTCTATATTGCCTTGAGGATTGCCTCCAACAGGATTATATCCAAGTTGCGAAGCATCACCATTAGACCCATTAGCACCATTGTTTATGGCTCCTCCTCCACCAACGACAACACCAATTACTGCATTTCGTTGGGTTTGTGATACTTGCTGTGTAACATTTCTAAATCCACCAGCACCAGCACCACCGCCGCCGC
>VTLG01007371.1_pt1 | contig 10956 bp, 16 predicted proteins | sample 4694571 | NCBI WGS metagenome assembly VTLG01 (sample SAMN12604809, study PRJNA352737) | marine metagenome | biome: ENVO:00000447; feature: ENVO:00000209|ENVO:00000569|ENVO:01000036; material: ENVO:00002151; isolation source: viral sequences binned using virsorter ... | reverse complement strand
CTTGTGGTGCTAGTGAACGGCGAAAAACTCGCCGATGATGCAATCTTTTTCCGCGACGTAAAACGATGCAATCAGTTCGCGCATTGGATTTCTACGGGGAGTTTCGATAAAGCCAGACACTTTTCATATCTCAGGCATCGAGGGAATGTCGCCGCTTATTGCATTCCTCGTCGCGTACCCACTAACGTGCAGACGTTTGACTAATGATTGCTGAGCTAACAGCCGCGTTCGCCGCGCTTAAAGCGGTCAATGAAGGTATTCAAAGTCTTCGTGATGCTCACGGGCATGGCCGGGATCTTGGCAGCATCTTGGGCAGTTGGTCTGAAGCCTCTTTAGCTGCGAAAGAAGCTGAAAAGGTGCATGCTGATGGCAAAATGAGCTATCAAGAAGCCCTACGGCTCGAAAGCGTTAAGCGCCAAGTTGAAAATTACGACAGAATGCTGCACGACGTGTGCTTGCTCCAGGGTCAAGGAGATTTATACAAGGCAATCAAAGCTCGCCTGCGCGAAGCCGAGGAGAATGCGGCTAAAGAAGTCGCTAGAATAAAAGCGCGACGGAAAAAACGCATCAAGTTTTGGAAAGAGATCGGGCAAATTTTTTCGATTATGTTGGGTATCTTTTTAATGGCAATGGTTTCTCTCTGGATTTTCTTTACCTTCTTTTACGGGGTTGAATAGATGTTTTACTCGCCGTACATGCCATTTGGCGGAGGCTTCTCCCCATACCAAAGCATGATGGGGGGTGGATTTTACGGGCGCCCGGCCGGGTTCTCGCCTTTCGGCGGGGGCATTGCAACGCTAAGCCCCGGCAGTAAGCCGCCTGAGCAACCGGCAGAAACAACGGAGACAGGCTCGCCCCCGGAATTAAAAACAAACCAGGAAGCTTTCTTGGAAAACATGCATCCCAACGACCGCGCCAGGTTTGACAAGCTGTCCGAAGATGAGCAACAAAAATATTTTGCCGGCGCAAATCAATCTCCAATGGGAAGCTTTTCTCGCCCGCCAATGCGTGGCGGCATCGGATCATTCTTTCCTTCGCCTATGATGGGCGGGGGTTTTGGCTCTCCAATGATGGGCGGATTTGGCCCTCCAATGATGGGCGGATTTGGTCACCCCATGATGGGAGGTTTTGGTCGCCCAATGATGGGAGGTTTTGGCATGGGTGCCATGTTCCAACCTAGAGGCCAAAGCCTTCCACATTTGGCGACATATCAAAGGCATCAGTCAGTTTGACCGGAGGTCATCGTGGCAAAAGAACTTGAGCCCAAATCTCAATACGCCGAGTTTGATTTAGACGGCGATGGCGTAGTTACTGATGACGAGATCCGTCGTTCTCAGGACATGCTTGAACTGGAGATGCGAGAGGAGAAGGCTGATACTCAGCGTCGTATGGCGTGGGTGGCTATGTGCTCAATGTGCGGCTTTGCAATCCTGCCCCTGATGCCTTTTGTCCCTGAAGCACGGTTAGCTACGTTGGCAAGCCTTAGTGACATGCTGTTTCTTTCTCAGGCATCGGTGGTTGGGCTTTATTTTGGCGCGACGGCGTACATGGCCAAAAAGTAATGTGGCAGATTGCGGGGGTTCTTGGCGCCGCTTTGGTTATGTGCGGGGTGTCTTTTAAGGTCTATTACGACCGCACTGAAGCCGAGAAAGATGCTTTGCAGGCAGAGCTTCAGACTTCCATCAACAATCAACAGGTTCTGGAAAACACGATTCGCGATCAGAACAATCGGATTGCTCAAGCAATAGAGGCGCAAAAACAGCAACAGGAGCAGATTCAAGGCTTGCAGGAAAAAAACCGGGAAGCTGCCGAAGAAGTGTCTTCGTTGCGCCAGAAGTTTGCCCGCCACGACCTCAACAACCTTTCGCTCAGAAAGCCGGGCCTGATTGAAAAGATTGTCAACAAAGCAACTAAAGAGGTTGGCGATGAGCTTGCCCAGATCACTGATCCTAATCGTTAGCCTGACGCTGCCGGCTTGCTCCATCCTCGATAGACCTGACCCCGTCCCGCAGGTTAAACCGGTCGAAGTAATTACTATTGAAAAACCCGCGCCCGTTTATCATCCGCCGTTGCCCGAGCAGATCACGTTTCTCCCTGTCGAATGGAAGATTCTTACGCCGGCGTTAATGGAGCAGTACATAGCCGACCTCAAGGCCGGCGAAGCGCCGGTAAATGTGTGGTACGGGCTCCCAACCAAGGGCTACGAAAATTTGTCATCCAACATGGCGGACACAAAAAGATACTTGCGCCAGATCCTCTCGATTGTAGACTATTACAAAAATTTGCATTTGGAGGAGCAAGATGAAGACTAGCGCAGAAGGCATCGCCCTGATTAAAAAATTTGAGGGGTTAGAATTAGATTCGTATCAATGCTCAGCTAATGTCTGGACGCTGGGGTACGGCCACACCCAAGGCGTTGCGGAAGGCGATAGCTGCTCCGAGGAAGAGGCAGAGATCATCTTGGTCAATGATCTCAAAGAGTTTGAGACATACGTTAATGCGTTAGTTGATGTCGAGCTTGATCAGAATCAGTTTGACGCGCTTGTCGCGTGGACATTCAATCTTGGCCCCACTAATTTGAGAACAAGCACGCTGCTCAAAAAGCTTAATGCTGGAGATTACAACGACGTTCCATCGGAGATAAAACGATGGAATCGCGCCGGGGGTCAGGTCTTGGACGGTCTAATCAGGCGCCGGGAAGCCGAGGCGCTGCTGTTTGCCGGAGAGCAGTGGGAGAATGTCTGAGCTTTCGCTGAAAGACTTTGACATTCTGAGCAATCAGGATCAGCAAGAAGCTATTGCGCTGCTTAACCGATACAAGCAGCTTGAAAAACAAGATGATTGCCAGGGCGATTTTATTCGCTTTGTTAAATCTCAGTGGCCGGATTTTGTAGAAGGCCGGCACCACAGAATAATCGGCGAAAAGTTCAATAGGATTGCTGAGGGCAAACTTAAACGACTGATTGTTTGCCTGCCTCCTCGCCACACCAAATCTGAGTTTGCTTCGACATTTTTTCCTGCATGGATGATGGGTTTGCGGGGCAACCTAAAAATTATCCAAACGACTCACACCGCGGAGTTGGCCGTGAGATTTGGCCGGCGCGTCAGAAACATTATTGACAGCGACGAGTATAAAGAAGTTTTTCCGGCCCTCAACTTGCAGGCCGACAACAAAAGCGCAGGTCGTTGGACGACAAATCAAGGCGGCGAATCATTTTACGCAGGCGTTGGTGGTGCCATTACAGGACGCGGCGCTGACTTGCTCATTATCGATGACCCGGTAAGTGAGCAAGATGCGCTAAGCCCGACCTCGATGGATGCGATCTACGACTGGTACACATCCGGTCCTCGTCAGCGTCTTCAGCCGGGTGGAATCATCGTTATTGTTATGACGCGGTGGTCAACAAAAGACCTTGTGGGTCAGGTGTTGAAAAAGCAGGGTGATGATTACGCCGACCAATGGGAGGTTGTTGAGTTCCCGGCGATCATGCCAGAGAGCGAAGAGCCTCTGTGGCCGGAGTTTTGGAAAAAAGATGAACTGCTGAGCGTTAAGGCTTCTCTACCTGTTTCAAAATGGAACTCTCAGTGGATGCAAGACCCGACCGCTGAAGAAGGCTCGATCGTTAAGCGGGAATGGTGGAACCGATGGGAAAAAGAAGATGTCCCAGCATTTTCTTACGTCATTCAGAGCTTGGACACGGCTTTTTCAAAAAAAGAGACTGCGGACTACAGCGCCATTACCACATGGGCAGTCTTCCAACCTGAGACGGACGGGGCCGAGCAAATTATTTTGCTTGACGCAAAGCGCGTGCGGTTAGATTTCCCCGAGCTAAAAAAACTTGCTCTTGAAGAGTATCGACACTGGGAACCAGACTGCATACTGGTTGAGGCGAAGGCATCTGGGACTCCTCTGACCCAAGAGCTTAGGCGGATGGGCATCCCGGTTACGTCTTACACCCCCAGCCGGGGACAAGACAAAATTGCCCGAATGAACAGCGTCGCACCTATCTTTGAATCGGGCATGGTCTGGGCGCCGGAGATGCAATTTTCAGAAGAGGTCATTGAGGAAATGGCTGCGTTCCCGTTTGGTGACCATGACGACTATTGCGACTCTGCGACGATGGCGTTAATGCGTTTCCGTCAGGGAGGTTTTTTGGCCTTGGAAAATGACTACAATGACGACGACGAATTGAAACCTCTGCGAAATAACAGGACGGTATACTACTGATGGCTATCGAAAAAGCCGGTTTGGGCACTGAAAACGACCCAGACATTCTGCCTATGGGCAACGAGATTGAGGTTTTTCCTGAGCCATCTCGTCAAGATCAAATTCGCGAAGCGGCAGAGATTTTAATCGCGGACGACCAAATTCTGCTTGATGACGAAATTGACGCGCCCCCGGAGCAAGTCCAGACGGCATTTGACGCCAATCTGGTTGAAGAGCTTGACCCGATAGAGCTGTCAAGAATGGCAAATGACGTGTTGGCGTCAATTCATGCTGACAAAGAGTCTCGATCCGAGTGGGAAGAGACCTACGTCGATGGCTTGAAATACCTTGGCATGCATTTTGACGAGACGAGAAGCAATCCGTTTCAGGGATCTTCTGGTGTGATTCACCCGATCCTTGCGGAAGCGGTGACGCAATTTCAGGCGCAGGCCTATAAAGAAATGCTCCCGGCAAAAGGCCCGGTCAAGACTGAAATTGTGGGCGCCAGAAGCCCGGAAGTCGAGAGTCAGGCAGACCGCGTGCAGGAGTTCATGAACTTTTACATCATGAATGTGATGCAAGAGTACGACCCAGAGTTGGACATGCTCTTGTTTTATTTGCCTTTGGCCGGTTCGGCGTTCAAAAAAGTTTACTTCGACACGGCCGTAGGCCGGGCAATGAGTAAATTCATTGAGCCGCAGGATCTCGTGGTCCCCTACGAGGCGACTGATTTATTCAGCGCTGAGCGAGTCACGCATGTTCTGCGGATGTCAAAAAATGAAATTCGCAAACAGCAGCTTGCAGGTTTCTACGCTGACATTGAGCTTGCCGGCGGCGGCATTAGCTTCGACAGAGACGACATTGAAGAACAGATTGACAAAATTGAAGGCCAGACGCCGGGGTATTCTGAAGACCGGGACAGGACGGTTTACGAAGTCCATACGATCTTGGATCTACCTGGGTTTGAGGATATGGGCCCCGATGGAGAGCCTTCCGGGCTGAAGCTGCCGTACATTGTCACGATCGATGATCAGTCTCAGAAAGTTTTGTCTGTGCGGAGGAATTACAAAGAACAAGACCCCCTGCGACAAAAGGTCAACTACTTTGTGCAGTACAAGTTTCTGCCGGGGCTTGGGTTTTATGGCCTTGGTTTGAGCCACATGATTGGCGGCTTGGCCAAAGCCAGCACCAGCATTCTTCGCCAGCTAATTGATGCAGGAACGCTGGCGAACTTGCCTGCCGGCTTCAAAGCTCGCGGCATGCGAATTAGAGATGAAGATGATCCGCTTCAGCCCGGCGAGTTTCGCGACATCGATACGACCGGAGCTTCGCTGCGGGAAAACCTGATCCCGCTTCCGATCAAAGAGCCAAGCAATGTCCTGATGTCGCTGCTGGGGCTTCTGGTCGAATCTGGTAAGCGGTTTGCTTCGATCGCGGACATGAATGTCGGTGACATGAATCAAGCTATGCCGGTGGGTACTACGGTAGCGTTGCTTGAGCGCGGCACCAAAGTAATGTCAGCGATTCACAAGCGCTTGTATTACAGCCAGCGCATTGAGTTTCAGTTGCTGGCCACGGTATTTGCCGAGTACCTACCTCCGGTCTATCCCTATCAGACGGGCACTGGGCCGCAGGAGGTCAAGGGTCAAGATTTTGATGGCCGTGTAGACATTGTTCCGGTCAGCGACCCCAACATCTTTAGCCAATCGCAACGCATAACGATGGCGCAGGAACTGCTCCAGATGGTGCAGTCAAACCCAGAAATTCACGGCCCTATGGGCATGTACGAAGCCTATCGGCGGATGTATGCGGCGCTAGGCGTAGATAATGTGGAAAGTCTTTTGCAGCCGCCTCAACAACCTCAGCCACCTATGCCAGTTGATGCGGGGTTGGAAAACAGCGGCCTGTTGATGGGCGCGCCGGCGCAAGCTTTTAAGCCGCAAAATCATCAGGCTCACGTAGACGTTCATCGAAACCTTTTTCTAACCGAGGTGGTTAAGGAAAATCCTGCTGTACAGGCAAGCATCATTAGCCACTGTATGCAGCATCTGCAATTTATGGCCGCCGAGATGGCGCAACAACAGTTGCCGCCTGAGCTTGTTCAACAACAACAACAGATTGAGCAAGCGTCCAATTCTGGGCAGATGCCGCCGCAACAGGCTCAGATGATGTTGTCCCAGATCATGACGCAACAAGAACAGTTCTCTGCTCCAATTCTGGCTCAGCTCGTTCAGGAGTTCTTGCTGAGTATTGGGCAAGGCAGCGAAGAAGATCCGCTGGTTCAAATTCGACAGCGAGAGCTTGACCTGCGCGAGCAAGAGCTGGAGGTCGATCAGGAGAACTTTGAGACTAAAGAGGCGGCTCGCGCGGAAGAAAAGCTGCTTGAAAACGAAATTCAAAAACAACGTATCGCCATGTCGAAAGAAATCAGTGATGACAAAATGGACTTGGCGTTTGACCGGCTAAAGCAACAGGCCGACCTGAAACTGCTTGAGCTGAATCAAAAATTCGGAGGTTAGAGTGACAACTAGTTATATCTTGGAAAAACAAAAAGAGCTGAAGAAGCTAAAACAACTTGAGCGGCAATCTGAAGCTTCCGCAATGCAGGTGGCGATGGAAAAAGCCGTTGCTCAAAAAGCCGCTTCTGACGCAAGAATTGCGGAAAAGCTTAAAAGAATTGAGTCTGGAGACGCCCCGGCAACTCCTGAACCCAAGGCCAAAGCTGAACCCAAGGCCAAAGCTGCGCCAAAAGCCAAAGCTGCGCCAAAAGCCAAAGCGCAAGCAAAAAAGCCGGCGTCAAAAAAATCACCCTTTAGGAGAAAGTAATGCCGCTCAAGAAAGGAAAAAGCCAAAAGTCGATCAGCAAGAACATCAAGACCCTTAAAAAAGAAGGGAAGCCGCAAAAGCAGGCCGTTGCTATCGCCATGAAAACAGCTAAAGGCATGAAAGATGGCGGTTCGGTTGGCCAGCTAAAAGTCAAGGTGAAAAAAGTTCGCACCAAGGGCACCGGAGCTGCAACTAAAGGCCTAGACTTTTACGAGCGCGTTTGATGAACGACATTGATCTGGCGGGGAAGATCAAGAGAGTCATCGAGGATCGTCGCGAGCTAATTATCGGCACCCTCATGGACGGCTTGCTAAAAGATATGGAACACTACAAAAGTTTGCAGGGAGAGCTGGTTGCGCTAAACTTGATCGAAAGCGAAATATCGCAGCATTTCAAGGATTCAGACGCATGACTCAGGCCGGCGCCGAAGGCGCTTACGTTGCTCCAGATGAACGGGTGCTAGACCCGACGCTGCTTGAAAAATCGGCAATTGAGAGAATGCCGGACCCGTCCGGTTGGCGGATGCTTGTCTTGCCCTATGCGGGCAAAGGCTTGAGCAAAGGCGGTATCGCGTTGACGAAAGAGACCGTTGACCGCGAAGCCCTCGCGACCGTTGTGGCTTACGTCGTTAAAATGGGGCCGTTGTGCTACGGCGACAAAGAAAAGTTTGGCGAGGCGTGGTGCCAAGAAAAGCAGTGGGTTCTTATTGGGCGTTACGCCGGCGCCAGGTTTAAGTTGGAAGACGGTGGCGAAGTCAGGATTATCAACGATGACGAGGTCATCGGCACCATTTTGAACCCAGACGACATACTGAGCATCTTATGATTGAAAACAACGCTTCAGCAGAATCTCAACCTGAAGAGGAAGAGATCAACATTGAGATTGTTGATGATCCGACCGAGGGCGCTCAATCTTCAGATGGCGATGAGCTTGATAGATACACTAAGTCGGTCTCAAAAAGAATAAACAAACTTAACCGAAAGAATCGAGAGGCTGAAGCGCGGGCTCAACAACTTGAGCAGTTGGCGTATCAAAAAGAGCATGAGCTTCAGCAATACCGGCAGTATGCCGCCAGCCAGCAACAAAGCGTGCTGACCAGCGAAGAGCAAAAGCTTGCGGCGCAAGAATCTCAGGTCAACGACATTTATCAGCGCGCAGTGTCGTCTAATGACGCTGATTTGATGAGCAAGGCCGATTCGCTCAAGACTGACATTGCGATCAAAAAAGAGAAGCTGAAGACTGCCAAAGCGCAGTTTGAGCAGGCTCAGCCTGTCCAGCAACAGCAGGCCACGCAAGAAAACTATCAAGCCTATCAGCAGGATGACCAGCAGGCCCAGGAACAGGCTCGACCAGAGCCGACAGAAGAGGCCTTGGACTGGCACTCACAGAATCAGTGGTTTGGAGATCGTGACGACAAAGACAATTGGGAGGCGACCATTTACGCTCGTCACATCCACGATAGCTTGGTCAGCGAAGGCTACGAGTTGGATTCTGATGATTATTATGGCGCCCTGGATTCGCGCTTGAAAAAAGCTTATCCTGAAATTGTCGGCAGATCGTCTGCTGGCGAACAGCCCGAAAATGGACAGCGACCCGCCGTGCAAAGAGTCGCTTCCTCCCCTAGAGGGCGGGCACAAACACGAGGCAGCCGGAACGGTGGTGTTAAATTTTCGCAGAGCGAATTGGAACGTCTCCAGCGACTCAAACCGCACAACATGAGTGAGGAAGTTTGGCTCAAGCGTGTGGCACTGGAAAAGCAGAAAATTGCTCAACGAGAGGCATAGAAAATATGGCAACCCGATCCACCCGTGAAAGCGAAGCTCACGATAAAGATGCTCGCGAAAAGACTTGGCGTCCTCAGCGGGACTTAGAAGCCCCGCCTCCGCCCCCGGGATTCACTTATCGGTGGATTCGAGAGTCCATGATGGGAACTGAAGACCGCGCGAATGTTTCGCGTCGTCTCCGAGAAGGTTTTGAGTTGGTGCGTGGCTCCGACTTGCCGCCTGAATGGCAGCTTCCCACGATGGACAGCGGTAGAAATGAAGGCGTCGTTTATTGCGAAGGTCTGCTGTTGGCAAAGATCCCGACATCGATGGTTGAGCAACGAACCGATTACTACGCCGGTAAAGCTCAAGACGCGAAGGAAGCGCTAGACAACACTATGTTTAACGAATCCCGAGGCGACGGCCGTTATGTTCGGTACGAACCACAGAGAGACAGTCGCGTTTCGTTTGGCAAAAATTAACCTCTAGGAGAAGCTATTCATGGCAAATAAAGATGCCGCGTTTGGTTTGAGGCCTTCCCGCATGATGGGCGGCGCTCCGTATAGTGGGGGGCAGAGCCGCTACCGCATCGCATCGAACACATCCGGCGCGATCTTTCAGGGTGATCTGCTCAAGCAGTTGACAGCCGGCGTCGTTGGACGCGCAGCGGCTTCTTCAACTGTGCCCGTGGTAGGCGTTTTCAACGGCTGCCAATATACGGACCCCACCACCGGTGGGCAGGTGTACAAAAATTACTACCCCGGCTCGATCGTTGCCGACGACATCATCGCGTTTGTTATTGATGATCCAAATGTCGTTTTCAGCGTTCAGGCCGACGACACGTTTCCTGTTGCAGACCTGTTTGGCAATTTTGACATTGTCGATCAATCTACAACGGGCGACACTTCATCCGGGAGTTCCAACATGGAACTGGATGTCACCACTGGCGCGACAGCAACAACGCTGCCGCTCAAGGCAATTGACATCTCGCAAGATCCCGATAACTCAGACGTAGCGAGCGCTAACACGAACGTACTTGTGGTGATTCAGAACCACATTATGGGCGTGAAAGGCGCTGGCTTAGCTTAAAGGAGGGCTTAAAAAATGGCGATAAGTAGAGCACAACTCGCGAAAGAACTTGAGCCCGGCCTGAACAGCCTGTTTGGCTTGAGCTACGACTCTTATGAACGCGAGTACGAAGACATCTACGCAATTGAAGATTCTTCTCGCGCGTTTGAAGAGGAGGTGCTGATCACCGGTTTCGGTTCAGCCCCGACTAAAACTGAAGGACAGGGCGTTGTCTTTGACAATGCATCTGAGTCCTACACCGCTCGCTACACGCATGAAACAATTGCGTTGGCGTTTGCGCTGACCGATGAGGCCGTAGAGGATAATCTTTACGACTCGCTGGGCAAGCGTTATGTGAAGGCCCTAGCCCGCTCGATGAGCAACACGAAAGAAGTCAAAGGCGCAGATGTGCTGAATAATGCATTCAGCTCAAGCTACACCGGCGGCGACGGCGTGTCGCTTATTAACACGGCTCACCCGCTGGCTGGTGGTGGCACTGCCGCTAACCGCGCCACGACAATGGCCGACCTGAATGAAACGTCTCTGGAAGATGCGCTGATCGACATCAGCACATTCACGGATGATAAGGGTCTTACGATCTCCGTTCAGGCAACCAAGCTTGTTGTCCCACCGCAGTTGGTGTTTGTTGCAGACCGGATCATGAACTCTACGTTGCGACCGGGAACTGCCGACAACGACGTGAACGCGATTCGCAACACGGGTGTATTGCCCGGCGGCTACACGGTTAACCATTATTTGGCTGACCCTGATGCGTTCTTCCTGCTGACAACTGTTACGGAAACGGGCGAAGGCCTGAAAATGTTCCAGCGCACAGCGATGGAGAACAGCATGGAGCCGGACTTCAGCACCGGAAACATCCGCTACAAGGCTCGCGAGCGTTACTCGTTCGGGTGGTCGGACTGGCGTGGTATTTACGGCAGCCAAGGCGCGTAAACTCTTTTTGAGAGTTTGGAAGAGGGGGCCGTTGGCCCCCTTTTTTTTGCGTGCTTGTCTGAGCTAAACTGCCTTTTGACATCTGGGACAATCTAGCCGCAGCGACCGACCCAGCGGACGCTTACGACGACGCGCGGC
>VTLG01003860.1_pt1 | contig 10956 bp, 5 predicted proteins | sample 4694571 | NCBI WGS metagenome assembly VTLG01 (sample SAMN12604809, study PRJNA352737) | marine metagenome | biome: ENVO:00000447; feature: ENVO:00000209|ENVO:00000569|ENVO:01000036; material: ENVO:00002151; isolation source: viral sequences binned using virsorter ... | reverse complement strand
CAGGTATGACCTCTTCATTAACCCGTGCTGGTCAATCCAATAGCACAGGTGACGCAAGAGCACTCTACCTTAAACTGTTCAGTGGAGAAATGTTCAAAGGCTTCCAACACAATGCGATAGCAAGGGATCTCGTTATGAAGAGAACTCTAAAAAATGGAAAATCTTTGCAGTTCATCTACACTGGACACACTAAAGCCGAGTTCCATACACCCGGAAATTCTATACTCGGAAACAGCGACGGAGCACCTCCAGTAGCTGAAAAAACCATAACTTGCGACGACCTATTAATCAGTTCGGCGTTTGTTTATGAGCTAGATGAAACACTAGCACACTATGAATTGAGAGGAGAAATATCTAAGAAGATTGGATATGCTCTAGCTCAGAAGTATGACAGACTTATCTTCCGTGCAATCGCGAAGGGAGCACGTCTTGCTTCACCAATCACAAAGTCCGGTTTCGTTGAACCCGGCGGTACACAAATCAGATTAACAAGATCTGGAGTTACTAATGCTACAGCAGCATACGACTCTCAGTGTCTAATAGCAGGCTTCTATGATGCAGCTGCTGCACTAGACGAGAAAGGCGTATCTACTGATGGTAGAGTAGCTGTACTAAACCCAAGACAGTACTACGAACTTATACAAGCTGTTGGTTCTAGTGGTCTTGTAAACAGAGACGTACAAGGTTCAGCCTTACAATCTGGAGAAGGTGTAATTGAAATTGCAGGCATCAAGATCTACAAGTCAATGAACATTCCTTTCTTTGGACAGTATGGTACTAAGTATGGTTCTGCTGGAGCTGCAAACCCCGGTGTAACATCACCCGGTAATGTAGGTTCATTCGTTGGAGAAGGCACAGAAGATGCTAGATCTAACCAAACTGGAGTTAACAATAACTACGGTAACACATCTGACTTCGCTAACTCTTGCGGACTTGTTTTCCAAAAAGAAGCTGCTGGTGTTGTAGAAGCTATCGGACCACAAGTTCAGGTAACTTCAGGCGACGTTTCAGTTGTTTACCAAGGTGATGTAATTCTTGGACGTTTAGCAATGGGTGCAGATTTCCTAAACCCTGCTGCTTGTGTTGAGTTCCTTGCTGGAGCAGATGCTGGTTCTACTGGTAACGCTGCATTCGGTGACAACTACCCAACAAACGCTTAATTTACTTTTTATACGGGGACTTCGTGTCCCCCTTTTTTTTATTTATGACTACTCAAATAGCAACCGATACCGAACTATCCGCAGTTAATTCTATCTTGGGTAGCATTGGTCAGTCACCTGTAACTACACTTGGAACTGTAACTACAGACGCGACTAACACAGGACAAGAAATAGTAAACACATTTGCCAACCCACAGATTGCAATGATTCATGGACTTCTAATGGAAGTAACTAAAGATGTGCAAAACGAAGGCTGGCATTTTAATAAAGAAGATCATGTAAAAATATCTCCAGATGCTAATGGTCACTACATCATTCCTACAAACTATCTTAGGTATGACATCTACGAAGGTTTATCTGATAGAACAAAAGATGTAGTAAGAAAAGACGGTAAATTATATGACAATGTTCATCACACATTTGTCTTTAGTGGAGATCACTATTTTGACATAACATACTTACTAGCTTTCAATGATGTACCTCCTGCTATACAGAGATATATTATTGCTAGAGCATCAGTAAGAGCTGCTACACAATTAGTTAACAATCCTGATTTAGTTAAGCTACTTCAATTAGAAGAAGCACAGACTAAGGCAACAGCATATGAATACGATTGTGAGCAGGGAGATCATAGTTTCTTCGGCTTTCCACATGAAAGTAATTATAGATCTTATCAACCTTACAAGGCACTTATTAGATGAAGAAAAAAAAATATGGTGGGATTGTAACTGGACCTTATAAACCTAAAGGTCGTTTAAAAATACAACGTGAACCTTACATTCCTACTAAACGAAAACTTGTTCCCATGAAAAAGAAAAAATAATGGCAAACATTACACAAACTATTCATAGTCTGGCTTCTGGTATATCACAACAGCCTGACGAACAAAAAATTCCCGGTCAGGTAAAAAATATGGTAAACGCCTTACCTGACGTTACACAAGGATTATTAAAAAGACCGGCTGGAAAGTTTGTGGCATCTTTATCTGATGGTTCAAATAACTCTACAGCAGACGGTAAATGGTTTCATTATTATCGTGACGAGAACGAACAATATATAGGACAGATAGCAAAAAATGGTGTTGTTAAAATGTGGGACTGCCTAACAGGAGCAGAAAAAACTGTGGTAAATGCCATAGGTAATAACACATATTTAACACATACTGACGACGAAGACGTACAAACTCTTACTCTTAACGACTTTACTTATTTAAACAATAGGTCAGTTGTTACAGAAATGGATACTACTACTGAGCCTCTTGGAAATTTTGGCAAAGAAATTTTTGTCGAGTTAAAAAAGATTTCCTATGCAAAACAGTATGCGTTAAACGTTTTTGATAATACTAATACTTCTACAGTTACCACAGCCACACGTATAAAAGTAACTCTTGTTAACTCTAGTAATAATTACTGTGACTCTAGTAATAGAATGAGAACACATGCAACTAGAGGTGATGCTAATAATGCAAGATGTGGTTCTCCTGCTGGTGATGGTAGAGACTCATTTGCACCTAACGTTGGTACTCGTATATTTAGTGTTAGTACTGGAACTACACTTGTTGACGAAGGTGCTCAAGGTGGTACATTAGCTAATGGTAATCACTCTGATACCAACTATAGTTACACAGTTAATATATTTAATGCTGCTAATCAAGGCAGTCAAACCGGTAGAAAGAATTTATATTTTCGTATAGCTACAACAGGTCAGTCAGTTCCGTTTGGTTCTGGAAGTAATGTTACGTATCAAGCTAGATATACAACTACACATGATTTATTACATGGTGGAGAAGGATGGCAAACAGGCGACTACTTCTATGTATTTCTGATGGATGCTTACTATAAAGTAACTATAGAAACAACCAGTGAATCTATTGTACAAGCTAACCTTGGTTTAGTCAGACCTAACCCTACACCATTTGATACAGAAACTACTATTACTGCTGAGAGTATTCTTGGAGATATTAGAACTGAGTTAATAGCTGATGGTAATTTTACTAACGCCGATATAACAACTATTGGTACAGGACTACATATAAAACGAACCTCCGCCTTTAACGCTTCTACGCCCGTAGGAGAGCTGTTAAACGTTGTTGCTAGTAAAGTTAATGATGTAGGTGATTTGCCCTCTCAGTGCAAGCACGGGATGGTTGTAGAGGTTATTAATAGTACTGCCGAGGAGGATAATCACTACGTTAAGTTTTTTGGTAATAATGACAAAGATGGTGAGGGTACATGGGAAGAATGTGCTAAACCCGGAAGAAAGATAAGACTAAAAAGATCAACTATGCCAGTCGTTCTAATTAGAACTGCTGACGGTAATTTTAGATTAAGTGAATTAGATGGTTCTACATATGGACTAGCATCATTACAAAGTGCTGCTACGTTTACTTCTACAACTGCAAACAATACAGTAACGATTACTAAAACTAATCATGGGTTTACTAATGAATCATTAGTTAATGTAGAAAGTTCTTCTTTAACAAATGGACAGTTTACAATAACTGTTGTTGACGCTAATACTTTTACTTATGAATCTGCATCTAATGAAGGTGCTCATACAGCAGTAGCTTGTACCGTTGGTCAAGGATTTTCTGTACCCCAATGGGATGATGCCTTGGTAGGTGATGAAGTTACTAACCCTGAACCTTCATTTATAGGTAAAGGTGTTAATAAAATGTTGTTTTTTAGAAACAGATTTGCAATACTTGCTGATGAAAATATAGTCATGTCTCGTCCCGGAGACTTTACTAACTTTTTTGCTAAATCGGCTATACAACTTATAGCTAGTGACCCTATAGATATTTCAGCTAGTTCAGAATATCCAGCAATTTTATTTGATGGTATACAGGTAAACACAGGTTTACTTTTATTTTCCAAAAATCAACAATTTATGCTCACTACAGATAGTGATGTATTCAGTCCGACTACAGCTAAGATCAATGCTCTTTCTACTTACAACTTTAACTTTGCAACTAACCCTATCTCTCTTGGTACTACCGTCGGTTTCTTAGATAACGCTGGTAAGTTCTCAAGGTTTTTTGAAATGACACAAATACAGAGAGAAGGTGAACCAGAAGTAATAGAACAGAGTGCAGTGGTTTCTAGATTATTTGAAAAAGATTTAAAACTTATATCTAATTCTAGAGAAAACTCAGTTATATTTTTTAGTGAAGAAGGTACATCTACATTGTACGGATACAGATACTTTGACAGTATTAGAGAAAGAAAGTTAGCATCTTGGTTCAAGTGGACATTGACTGGAACAATTCAATACCACTGTATGCAAGATGATAATTTATTTGTAGTTGTAAGAAATGGCGCAAGTAATAAAGATCAGTTACTTAAATACAGTATTAAAATGGATGCTAATACTTTCGCTATTGCAGAAAATAGAGTTCATTTAGATCATCTTATGTCAGTAAGTGGTTGGACATATAACGCAACTACTAACAAATCTACAAAAGCTAAACCAACTGGATTAGAAAGTTCTGCTCAACTAGCAGCTTACGATGTAGACTCTGGTAATAACTTAGGTAGATATGGTCTTATTACTATTAATGGAAGTAATTTAGAACTTGATGGTGATTGGTCAGGAGAAACCTTTTTAATAGGTTATCAGTTTACTATGCAAGTTGACTTACCTACTATTTACTACACAACTAGAGACGGTGAAAGTTTTAGAGCTGATACTAGATCTAGTCTTGTATTACACAGAGCTAAGTTTGGATTTGGTCCTATAGGTTTGTATGAAACTACATTAAGTAGGACAGGTAGAGTCGACTATACAGAGCTACATGAACTAACAGGTGCAGATAAATATATAGCTAACAATGCTTCAACATTAGATGATAATCTTTTAAGAGAAGTACCTATTTACGACAGGAATATAAACGTAGGATTAACAGTTAAATCAACACACCCAGCTCCAGCTACTATTCATAACATGACATGGGAAGGAGCTTATAATACTAAATTTTATCAGCGTGTCTAAATACATTCACCCAGCAACGTTAGAGGCTGCACTTCGTGTGGCTTCTAACCTTTTACCCGACGATTATCGGGAGGTCACAGAAGGTCATGGACATGACCCTTTAAATTCACTGGTCGTAGGTTTTCAAAACTGCGACTCAGTTTATTTTGAAGTGCCAAATGGCGAGATAGCAGGCATGGCAGGAGTTCACGAAGGTGGACAAATCTGGATGCTTTGCACCCCAGCTATCTACGACTATCCACATACCTTTGCTAGAGAAGCAAAACGTTATGTAAATGCAAGAACAGAAAAGTTACTGTGGAACATTGTTGACGAAAGAAACAAAGTCCATTTAAAGTTACTTAGGTTTTTAGGTTTTAAATTTCTTAGGAAATTTCCCTACGGACCAAACAATTTATCCTTTATAGAATTTTGCCGTGTGCGATCCAGCAGCAATAGGACCAGCAGTAGGAGCGATAGGCTCCGCAGCGTCAGCGTCCCAAGCAAACAAAGCGAAACGTAGACAATACGAGCATCAACTCAAAGTACGTGAACGCAAGTGGATGCAAACAAGAACTACTTACGCATCCAAAAAAGTACAATTTGAACAAGAGGTTGACCAAGCAAACATTGCAGCTCAACGAGCTTATTCAAGAACACAACAACAATTAAATAACGCAAGATCTCTGGCTATTTTACAAAATCAAGAAGATTTTAAAAAGATGTTAGCTAACGAAGGTACTATTGAAACTTCAGCAGCAGAACGTGGAGTTAGAGGTGGAAGCATAGCTAGACAGTTAGTTCAGAACAGTGCTACCTTTGGTCTTTCTCAAGCAATGAGATCTAGAGGTTTAACACAAGCTGGCTATGAGGCTAGAGAAACATATGGAGATATTAATAGACAGTTAAAAGGAACACTGAATAAAGCGTTTGGAAGAGTAGCTATCCAACCAATAGCAGATATGGCACCTCCTCCTCCAGTAATGCAGAATGTAGGTTTGACACTTATGCTTGGCATGGGTGAGGCGTTAGGTGCTGGCTTAAGTGCAGGAAGTGGTACAGGTGATGGATTAAAAAATATTCAATCTAATCAAACAAATACATCTCTCTCCAATAATAATGCCTTTAGTCAAAGTTTTAATACTAGCGGTTTAATTGGAAGTGGTAGTTTTATGGATTACAGTCCAAACATTAATTACTTTACGCCATGAGTATAATACCTGATTACAACATAACTGGACAACAAGTAACACCTCAAGAAATACTTGACGTTATTCCAGAACAAGAAGCATCTGATAAAGCTATACAAGCGTCAGAGGAAAGATACCTACAGCAATTAGAAAAAAACAATGCTGATAGTGTAAAAAATACTGAAAAGATGTGGAGTCAGTTATCTGATCTTTCATCTACATTTGGTGATATATTAAAGAAAAAACAAGAAAAATATAGAGCAGATAGAGAAGCACAAATAAAATTAGATATACTTACTAGAGGAGTTAGTCCAGAATTAGAAGAAAGATTTAGAGGAGAAAGATCAAATTTATTTGATGATGATCTTGCTACTCAAGAATTTGCATCTAAGTACGAAGCTGAAACCGGTGACTCTATCACCGCTCAAGAATTTCGTAAGATGGCTGGTTGGGAAAAGTATATGGTTGCAGAACAATATGCTTTACAGAAAGCTAAAGACTACGACCAGTATGTTTATCAAGCTTACGAAACAACTAAGATAGATGTTATTAGAGATGGTCAACAAGTTTCTGTTGGACATTTAGATAACTTATCTCCTGCTGAACAAGCAGCTCTAGATACAAAAATTAAGTTTGAGTATGCTAAACAATTTGCAGGATTAAATGATACCCTTGTAGCTACTGTTGTCAAACCAGAAATAGATAAGTTTGACGAAGCTAGACGTAAAAAACAAACTGTAGAAAGAGAAGCAAACTACCAGACAGAAGTAGCAGCTTCTGACAGTAGAATGATACAGATGGGTTTTGTTACTGCTAACCCAGCAGACGGACACCAACTTGCACATGACTGGGCTGCTAGATATGCAGCTAGAAATAGAACAACTATAGGTGCTGGTAGAAGAGCATTTAAAGAAAACCTAGTTGATCTAGTTAGTCAAAATGCAATATCTTATGGAGAAGCTATGTCTATAGTTAATCACGAAATAATAGCTCGTGATGGTTCTATTAAGACAATGGGTTCTTGGAAAGAGTGGAGTGGTTTAGAAGGAGAACTAGCTGGTGCTGCTAAACTAGGGCAAGCTGCTAGAGACGAAGCAAAAGAAAACTCTATAGCTGCTGACTTATCAGTTATAGAATCTTTACAAGCTCCTACTAACGAAGAAAAAGCACAACTGTATGCGTTTTACAAAGATAAATATGACGGATATGTACCTATAGAATTATCAGATGCTTTAAAAGGTCACTTACCTGACGATGTTGCAGAGGACATGATTCAACAATCCATACGCTACCAAGGTGGTGTATATGATTTTGAAATGGCTAATGTAAGTACAGCTAAGTTTAACCAATATAAAGATAAGATACTTACTACAGGTGCACTTGTACCGGGAACAGATTTACATGACTCAGCAGCTAAATATCTAAAGGCATACACTGACGAGGGTACAGGAGATACGTTTGGAAGTACAGAAACTGCTTCAGTAGAATGGCTAAATTTATATAGCGGTCTAGAAGAAGTATTTAATAATGCTTACAAACAAGCTACTGTAAGAGATGGTCAAGTTGTAGGTAGACCTGAAGATGGTATGAAAGCTGGTAGAGCTGCTGTAGAAGAAGTATTAAGAAATGAAAGAACAGTTAATTCTATGATGAATCCTGATCTTGACCCATCAGATAATACATATAGCAGAAGTATTCAAAAAGGTATGACTCAGTCTGCTAATGGTCAGTGGAGAAAACAAAAAATTAATGCTGATAAAACATCACAGCAAGAATTAATAATGTGGAGTCAAACTCCATTAAAACAGTCTAGAGACATACCAGACTATTATCGTGATTTAGCTATGAGAATGGGAGTTAATCCTATTGACTTAGCAAATTCACAGCTTCAATTTTATGGAGAAGAGGTAACAGATACACCTAAAGAAAATACGAAAAACGATAAAATATTAAATCTTATTTACAAATTCCCTACACGTTCTCGTATAACAAGAGCTAGACTCGAAGACGAAGGACAGGGTGAACAGAACGTAAAAACTTCTATTTATAACAAAAAAGGCTTAATGAGAAAGGACCAGTAACTGCGGATTACTAGCCTTTTCATAGGCTATAATTACCGTGGTAACTATGAATGAAGAATTTGAACCTACGCTAGAAATAGGAATTTCTGGTACAGGTTTGTCCGAAGAAGACACACAAAAGGCAGTACAAAACATACAGGCTGCTGATATACAAAATAATATAGTAGAACCAGAACAGGAAGTTCCTGAAGAGGTTGTACCTGAAGAGGTTGTACCTGAAGTAGTACAAGAAGAAAAACAAGGTCCAACAGCAAGAGACTATGCAGAAGATACTTTAATTGGTCTTGGAGCTGGAGCTAGAGATATAGCTTCTAACATTATCACTACACCAGAAAGAGTTATTGACTTTTTTAATGGTGAAATGGAAGAAGAAGGTAAAACTGAAGAAGGTTATCAGACTGAATGGGACCAGTTTATGTATGGTGATGGCGACCCTATTGAAACTAAAACATGGTGGGGTGGTCTAGTCAGAGGTGCTACAGATGTTGTAGGTACTATTGCTGTAACAGGTGGTGCTGGTAAACTTGTAAAAGGTTTATCATTAGGAACAAAAGGTGTAACCGCAGTTCAAAAAGGATTAAAAGCTAAAAAAGTTGTAGATACTGCAAAGAAGTCAAAAACTTTAAGTAAGTATATGCTAGAAGGTGCTGGTTATGGTTTGCGTTATGATCTTGTAAAAAAGAATGAATCTGAAGATAACTTAACAGGAGTACTAGCCAAGAAATATCCATGGATGGATACAGCTTTAGCTACAAAAGATGGAGATCATCCAGCTTTAAATAAGCTAAGACATATTGTTGAAGGTATGGGTATAGGTGCTATATTTGATGCAACTTTATTTAAGATAACACCACTAGCTGAATTACTTGCAAGGCAAGGTAAAGAAGGTGCACAGGTGGTAGCTGATACTGGTATAAAAGCTGGTAAAAAAATAAGTGGCAAAGCAAAAGAAGTTTATGATGCTAGAGGAGAACTAAGTGCTGCATTAAAAGAAGATTTAAAACCTATTTCTGATGCAGCTCAAAGAGTATATGATGCTAGAGGTGAATTAAAAGCAGCAGCCGCAGAAGACGTAGCTGCACTTAGAGAGCATTTTGAAAAGATAGTTGGATCGAGAAAAGAAAGTATAGAAGTACAGAAAAGAGAACAAGCTAAATCTCAGATGAAAGATCCCGGGTTTAGATCACCAAAAAACGAACCTATTGCTGACCCTTGGCAAGGAGCTACAACTTCTAACAGTAGTGCGTCTAAAGTAAATAAAGATATAAAACGCATGAAAAAAGAATGGGGTGCAGAAGAAGGTAGTACAGGTTCTCTACTTTCTAATACTCAGATTGATAGAATGTCTAAAGGTACAGGTGAATCTGAAAGTGTTATAAAAGAAATTCTAGGTAATTTTAGAAGCCAAGGATTTATTAAGGAACTAGAAGCTAGTGCTAGAAGTGCAGGCAAAACATTGCAAGACAGTATTGGTGAAGACCTTGATATGTTTAGATCAGTTTACGAAGGTAGAAATACAAGTGACGTAACTACTGAACAATTCTTTAAAAAGTTTACTAAAAAACAAAGACCAATATACGATAAGAAAGGTAAGAAAGTTGGTGAGTACATGCAGCCTATGTACATCAAAGCCTTAGATATGGTAAACACATCTTTATTTAATGATATAAGAGATGCTGGTATTACTGCTAGAGAACTAGCTGACATAGCTGACATAAAAGATATTGATGGTCCAGCTCAGCAAATGGTAGAAAAACTGATTGCTGGTTTAAGACTAAGAAAAATATCTTCCTATGAAGCATCTCAACAATTAGCAGAAATTGGTGACTCACGTTTAAGGAAAACAGGTAAAGCATTTACAGAACAAATAGACCAACAAGTACAAGAAAGTATAGATGCGTTTCGTGTAGCTTTACAAATGACTACCGAACAAGACGGTGACGAAGTATTTAAGACTATATTTGAAGGTATATCTATGGCTGACGGTGTACACACACTAGATGATCTTGACGTATTTATGCGTAAGAAAATGAGAGGTGGTACATTTGCTGGTGATAAGAAAAAGACTGGTGCATTTTTAAGAGAGATGGGTACTATGTTTACTCATAGTGTTTTATCTGGACCTAAAACATCAGTCCGCGCAATTATGGGTACATCTACCGCAGCATTTACCAGACCTTTGGCTATGGCTATGGGAGGTGTAATGAAAGGTGATGCAACTATAACTAGAGCTGCATTAGCTTCTCTTAACGCTATGCGTGAGATGGTTCCAGAATCTTTTACATATTTTAAAAAAAGACTAAATAGTTACTGGGCTGGTGATTTATCTACAATGAAAACTAGATTTGTAGAAAGAAATAAACTAGACGACCAATGGCAAATGTATGGACATTGGGCAGAAACAAGAGGTAATGCAGTAGATAAAGCTTTATATAGAACAGCTAATATGGTTAGAGGTTTGAATGACAGTAGTCTTCTTACATATTCTACTAAGATTATGGCAGCTACTGACGATACCTTTGCACTAATGATAGGTAGAGCTAGAGCTAGAGAAAA
>VTLG01007370.1_pt1 | contig 10960 bp, 13 predicted proteins | sample 4694571 | NCBI WGS metagenome assembly VTLG01 (sample SAMN12604809, study PRJNA352737) | marine metagenome | biome: ENVO:00000447; feature: ENVO:00000209|ENVO:00000569|ENVO:01000036; material: ENVO:00002151; isolation source: viral sequences binned using virsorter ... | reverse complement strand
CATTTGGTGATGAAGATGGTAGCACCGCACAGGACGTTGATACGACAGATGCCATGAAAACGTATATGTCGGCAATCAGTCGTAATCAAAAGGCGAGTGCATAAAACATTATATTAAACGGATGTAAATAAAAAGGAGAAACAAATGTTTCAAACAGAACATCTACAAGAAAAGTGGCAGCCAGTCCTAGAACACCCCGATCTTCCTAAGATTGAGGATTCTTACAAGCGGGCAGTTACCACTCTCATCCTAGAGAACCAAGAACAGGCTCTAAAAGAAGACAAGAACTTCCTTACGGAAACTGCGCCCGTCAACAGCATGGGTGGTGGACAAATGGATACTTGGGACCCGATTCTCATATCTCTAGTTCGCCGTGCTATGCCTAACCTGATTGCATATGACGTATGTGGTGTGCAACCAATGACCGGCCCAACTGGTCTTATCTTTGCAATGCGTTCCTCATTCCTGTCGCAAGATGGTGCTGAGGCTCTCGTTGACGAAGCAATGCCTGGTAAAGCAGGTGCATCTAACCAGAACTTAGCCGGTACAATCGGTGGTGGTGATGTTGGTGCAACCGAAACTAACCCTGCTGTTCTGAACGACAGTCCTTCTGCTGGTACTTACACAAGTGCTACTGGTATGACAACTGCTCAGGCAGAAGCGTTAGGAGATAGTGCTACAAACGCTTTCGCACAGATGGCGTTCAGCATTGAAAAGTCCACAGTTACCGCTGTTAGTCGTGCTCTAAAAGCCGAGTATACAATGGAACTCGCTCAGGACTTGAAAGCAATCCACGGTTTAGACGCCGAGACAGAGCTTGCGAATATTCTCAGTTCTGAAATCCTCGCTGAAATAAATCGTGAAGTAGTTCGTTCCCTGTATGTCACCGCTGTTGCTGGTGCTCAGGTGAATACGACAACCGCTGGTATCTTTGATCTGGACACCGACTCCAATGGTCGTTGGTCAGTTGAGAAGTTCAAGGGTCTTATGTTCGCTATAGAACGTGATGCCAATGCTATCGGTCAACAGACTCGTCGTGGTAAGGGTAATATGATCATCTGCTCCGCTGATGTTGCTTCTGCACTTCAGATGGCTGGTGTTCTGGATTATACCCCTGCTCTCAACAATAGTCTTAACGTAGACGACACAACCACCACATTTGCTGGTGTTATGAATGGTCGCTTCAAGGTATATGTTGATCCATACGCTGCTAACGTAGCTGCTTCTCAGTACTATGTCTGTGGTTATAAGGGTACTTCCCCTTATGATGCTGGTTTCTTCTACTGCCCATACGTTCCACTCCAGATGGTTCGTGCGGTTGGTGAAAGTTCCTTCCAGCCCAAGATTGGTTTCAAGACTCGTTACGGTCTTGCTGCTAATCCTTTTGCCGCCTCTGGTGCGGTTGCTGCTGGTGACACAGTTAACTCCGATGCATCTCTTGATGCAAATACCAACGCTTGGTATCGTAGGGTTAAAGTTACCAATCTTATGTAAAAATAAGAAGAGTGTAGTAAAAACTTGGGGAGGTCTTCGGACCTCCCTTTTTTATTGTTATAAATAAATCAATATGATGTTCCCTGTGAAAAAAATCAATCTAGGAGTCTTAGGAGAAATATATGCAAAGATTTAAAAGTATTCTGATAGGAATGCTTGCAGTAGCTTTTGTTGGAACTATATTTGGTTGCAAAGAGGAAGCTGCCGCAGCAAGTACAGATTGGAAACAGTCTGAACATAATTGGAATGTTGAATGGAATCAATCTGGATATGATGTTGGTCTTAACGTAAGAAACCGATATCGTTCTGATTATGACCATGTTGAGTTTTCGGTTAAACTCCGTCCAATGTTCTTTACTCCATTTACTATAGCAGTTCGTGCTGCTGAAGAAGATGGCGATAGAGAATATAGGCCGAAAGTAACACACTCGTTAATCAATTGGAATGTACTAAAAGATGAAGAAGGTAACGATGGACCGATTAAATTATCGCTCGGTCACAGAATAGAATATAGATATTATGAGACAGATGGTAAGGACGCAAACTGGCGGTACAGGGGTATTGCTGAAGTGGGCCTTAATATTTTAGATGATATTAGTATCTGGGGTAAAGTTCAACCACGGTTTGAATTTGGGGAAGGAAAAGAAGATGACTTTAAGATTGATGATATTAAAAACCAAGTTGGATTAAATATAAATTTAAGTGACAATGCAACCTTTAGTCCGTATGTTGAATATTTAATGGACAGTCAGGATAATGACTTTGAACGAAAAGAAGTCATGATTGGGACTGCACTAACAATTAAATTAAATTAAATTGGGGGAGGCCTTCGGGCCTCCTTTTTTTATAAAGACCTTGACAATTATACTTGTAGATGATATAGTTATTATTCATAACATATAAATAGATACATGGCAACAGCACAATCACCACTTGCAAGGCAACCTGATAAGTTAGACTACGCAAGTCCAACACAATTTAAATTTGGTATACATCAATTACCGAAAGTAGAATTTTTTACTGTGAGTGCAAGTATTCCAGGCATTTCTGCTGACACGATTAACTATCCAACTCCATTTAAAGATATTCCTACAGTTGGAGATAAACTTACATATGAAAATTTATCCATATCTTTTCAAGTAGATGAATATTTGGAAAATTATATTTCCTTACATAATTGGATGAAGGGTATAGGATTTCCATCAGACAGACAAGAGTTTCGTACATTTAGAGATGTAACATCAAATACACCGGCCGGTGGAAAAGTTCAACCAGTAGACTTGGTTGGTAAAGCTATTCCTGATAAGGCATTATATTCCGATGCATATCTTATGGTGCTTTCTAATAAAAATAATCCGATTGTAGAAGTCAATTTTCAAAATATTTTTCCTACATCTTTGAGTGCATTAGAATTTACTCAAAATGTATCGGATGTAGAATATATGACTGCAACAGCTGAATTTGCATATCAAATTTATGAAATAAACACAGTATAAATAACCCCGAGCAGATGCGATAAACTTTAACAATTGCATACTTAGACTTTTAAAGTCAAAATAAAAAAGAGAGTGATCATCAACTCTGCTCACATTTTTGAAACAATACATTATGAATCTAGATCAATTAAAAGAAGAAGCAAGAAAAGACCTCGTAATAGTAAACGAGGAAAATCTTGATTCTGAAGCTCTTAAAAACCAAAAGATAAAAGCAAAGTATCTTGAACATAAAACAAGATACCAATTACTATTGCAAAGGGCCAATGGTGATTACCAGCGTATGTACAGAGAAAAGTGGGAGTACTATGGTGGTAAGGCTGATGCAAAGGTTTATGTTACAAAACCGTTTGATCTAAAAGTTCTAAAAGGTGATTTGGCAATGTATATTACTTCTGATGAAGAAGTTATTCAATTGATGGATAAGATTGGATATCTGGAAATTGTAGTAAAGTATATTGATGGCGTTATTAAGTCAATTGACAATCGTGGATGGGATATTAAAAATGCAATTGAGTGGAAAAAGTTTGAAGCGGGAATGATGTGACTTGGTTAGTAGCAGATTATATTAAGTATTATGAAGGTGTGGTTTCAGATGAGCAATGCTCTGAAATATTAAATTGTAATGAAACGGTATATGTTCCTTCCACATATTCTAGTAATGATGGTAAAGTTAAAAGTGAAGAGCGAGTTCGTATGGATGAGTGCTGGGTGAAAAATGATAGTACACTGTGGCCAACCATACTAAGTTGCTATGAAGAAGTCATAAAAAGATATTCAAAAGATTTTCCTTTATTCACTGTACAACGCACAACAGATTTTAGAATCAACAGATACACCGCTGGTGGGTTTATGTCTAAGCATTGTGATAACATACACCACAGTCACGGACAGCAGTATGGATACCCACAAGTGTCTGCTCTTCTATACCCCAATGATGATTACGAAGGCGGAGAGTTTTTTGTAGCAGACCATCAATATTTACCAAGGAAAGGTTCAGCGATAGTATTTCCTTCTAACTTTATGTATCCTCATGAAGCAAAGGCTGTTACCAAAGGAACTCGTTGGAGCATAGTTACATGGCTGATGTAAACGTACATAAAATTTTTCCTACAGTAATATACGAATTTGATTATACATCAATTGATAAAATAATGATGACCTCGTATATTGATCAATTAAAAATAAATGCACCACAAACTCCCGATGATTTGCATGAACTTTCTTATTTTGCAAACCTAAGAGATAAGGTAAAAGAGATATCTAAACAATATCTTGATGATTTGCAATACGAGTATGACAAAATAGAAATTACTGGTATGTGGGCAAATAAATTAAATGCGGGAGATTCCCATGCACCACATACACATTCAAATAATTTCTTATCGGGCGTATATTATTTACACACGAATGAAAATTCTTCACCTATACAATTTTTTGATCCTAAAACTCAAGCACACGTTTTACGACCAAGAAACACACCAAATTGGCTTAATGCAAGCATGATGCAGTATAACGCAATAGAGGGAAAAGGATATATCTTTCCTTCATGGTTACAACATTGGGTGCCAACAACAGAAGATAAACGTATAAGTGTATCATGGAATATACTTGTGCGTGGAGAATATGGGGAACCTAATACACTACAAAATGCATATATCTAAGAAAAATGAAGTATACCTTATTCTAAATAATGTAGAGCCTTCTACATCTCAAGAGTTAACAGAGTTTTTTACTTTTGAGGTGCCAGGGGCAAAATTTATGCCCATGTATAAAAATCGTATGTGGGACGGTAAGATACGATTATTCAGTCCAGCTACAGGAGAGATATATGTTGGACTATTGCAATATATAAAAAAGTTTTGTAAACAAAATAGTATAAAATATACAATAGAAGAGGATATAGAAAATGTTAGGAGTATTGCTAGCAAGGATGTTAGAAATTTCGTCAGGAGTCTCAAACCCAAAACCAAAGGCAAAAGTATCAAAGTACGAGATTATCAAATTCAAGCTGTACAACACGCCATTTCTAGAAATCGTTGTCTTCTTCTTTCTCCTACTGCTTCTGGCAAGTCTCTCATAATATATGCATTAGTTCGATATTATCATATGATGGGATTAAAGACTTTAATCTTGGTTCCTACTACATCATTAGTTGAACAAATGTATTCTGACTTTCAAGATTATGGATGGAGTTCTGGTACATACTGCCAGAGAGTATATCAGGGTCATGACCGCAAGGTAACAAAGGATGTTGTAATATCAACTTGGCAATCTATATACAAGATGCCAAAGAAATATTTTGAGGATTTTGGTTGTGTAATTGGAGATGAAGCTCATTTTTTCAAAGCAAAATCTCTTACTGGTATAATGACCAAGTTGCATCAATGTAAGTATAGATTCGGTCTTACAGGCACGCTAGACGGCACACAGACACACCAATTGGTACTAGAGGGTCTATTTGGTCCAGTTGATAATGTAGTAACAACTAAAGAGTTAATGGACAAGAAAACTCTTGCTAATTTAAAAATAAAATGTATACTATTAAAACATCCGCCTATACGAGAGAAAATGACATATGCAGAAGAGCTCGAATATCTGGTTACGAATAGCACTAGGAATAAATTCATTATTGATTTGTGTCGCAACATTTCTGGCAATACATTATGTTTATTTCAATTAGTAGAAAAGCATGGAAAGATATTACACGAAGAGATAAGTAAGATTGCAAAGAACAGAAAAGTATTTTTTGTTTATGGGGGTGTAGATAGTTTAGAACGAGAAAGAATTAGAGAGATTGTTGAAAATGAAAAGGATGCCATTATTATTGCGAGCTTTGGTACTTTTAGTACTGGTATCAATATTCGTAATCTTCACAACATCGTGTTCGCCTCGCCTTCAAAGTCTAAAATTAGAGTCTTGCAGTCAATCGGGCGTGGGCTGCGGGCAACTAAGGGGAAAGTGGAAGTTTTAGTGTTTGATATTGCAGATGATATTTCTTATAAAGAAAGAAGGAATTTTACACTTAATCACTTTTCAGAACGAATAAATATCTATAACGAACAACAATTTAACTACGAAATAAGTAAGGTAAAATTAAAATGAACACAACCGAAGCTACTTATAAAGTTCTTAAATTATTAAATGGGGAAGAACTTATTTGTGAATTAGGAGATAATGTTATTAACGATTCCTATGAAATAACTCACCCATTAAAAATGCAAGTTGAATCGAGACTTACAAAACAGGGCCCTGTTGATTCTTTAAATTTAAGCAGATGGATTGGGCCATATACTGAACAGTCACTATTCAATATTAAACTGTCACACGTTCTTACTGTTGCTGATGCATCAGAAGGACTATCTAGATATTACGAACATGTACGAAACGAAATTGTAAGATTGGATTCTCCCAAGTATAGAAAATCTTTAGATGATGTCACTAATGAAGAAGTTTATGATGATTTATTAGCCGATTTAGAAACTGAAGATACTATTCATTAAAGAACCACATAGCTATTATATACATTTTTTACATAAAGTCAAGTGCCATTTGAAATGAAAAGGGGATTGACTTTTACTTACGACTAATGTATTATGGTTTATTATTTGAAGGAGTAATAATGGCTAAAAAACCCAAGGGTGCTCATTACGTTAACAATAAAGAATTCTTACAGGCAATGATTGAATGGAGAGAAAAATGTGTTGCAGCTGAAAATATTGGTGAACCTAGACCACCAGTTACAAATTATATAGGTGAATGTTTTTTAAAAATAGCTACACATTTATCGTATAGACCTAATTTTATCAACTATACATACAGGGATGAAATGATATCAGATGGCATCGAGAACTGTTTACAATACGTTAAAAACTTCAATCCAGAGAAATCGCAGAACCCTTTTGCATACTTCACCCAAATCATCTACTACGCCTTCTTGCGAAGAATCACCAAAGAAAAAAAACAAACCCACGTTAGAAACAAAATAATAGAGAATACACAGTATGAGTCTTGGGTAACTATGGAAGGTGATGATACTGCATATTCTGTACAGGGGTTTGATCCGAATGTAATGTTACCAGATGAAGATGTATATAAACCAAAAAAGAAACCAGTAGATAAGTCTAAAGGCTTAGAACCTTTCATGGAGCCGGATATTGAAAATAGCAATAATAACTGATACTCATTTTGGAGCTAGAAACGATAACCTTAACTTTAACGATTACTTTTACAAATTTTATGATGACATATTTTTCCCCACATTAAAGGAAAGAGATATTACAACGTGCATCCATATGGGAGATGTTGTAGATCGCCGTAAGTATATAAGTTATCGTATTGCAAATGATTTTCGTAGCCGTTTCATTGAGAAGTTCAAAGAGTTAGGTATTGATTTGCACATTCTTATCGGCAATCATGATACCTATTACAAGAACACAAATGAAGTAAATTCTATGAATGAACTTGTCGGTGAAGATGCACTTACAACAATTTATTCTGAACCACAGGTTGTAGAATTTGATGGTGTTCCTATTCAATTTATTCCTTGGATTAATGCTGGTAACTATTCAAAAACGATGGACGTACTAGCTCACTCTACAGCACAAGTTGCTATGGGTCATTTAGAGGTGAGTGGCTTTCAGATGCATCGTGGACAGTATTCAGAGAATGGATGGGATAAAGAATTGTTTCGCAGATTTGATACCGTGTTCAGTGGTCACTTTCATCACAAGTCAGATGATGGACAGATATATTATCTAGGAACGCCATACCAAATTTTCTGGAATGACTTTGATGATCCAAAGGGGTTTCATATTTTTGATACAGCAACGAGAGAGTTGGAACGTATTATAAATCCTTATACACTTTTTAAAAAGATTTACTATGATGATACTCAAGAGAATTATAGTAACCATGATATTGAACAATATAAAGAACAGTATGTAAAACTAATTGTTGTTAACAAGAAGGACTTGTATGAATTTGATAAGTTTGTTGATCGACTTCTAGCTGCAGATGCATATGAAGTAAAGATTATAGAAGATTTTTCTGATCTGGATGCATCAAATGTATCGGATGACATTGTAGAGAATACAGAAGATACGATGACTCTGCTTGACAGGTATGTTGATGAACTGGATATTACATTGAATAAGGATAGACTTAAAAATACTATGAAGTCACTTTATAACGAGGCTCAGGACTTAGAACTTTGATTCATTTTAAATATGTTAGGTGGAAGAATTTTTTATCAACTGGAAATAACTTCACCGAAATACAACTAGATAGAAATCCAACAACTCTAATCATTGGTGAGAATGGTGCTGGTAAATCCACTGTTCTTGATGCACTATGCTTTAGTTTGTTTGGTAAGCCATTTCGCAATATCAATAAACCACAGTTACTAAACTCTGTAAATGGTAGTGGATGTATTGTTGAAGTAGAGTTTAAGATTGGTTCCAAGAATATCAAAGTGATTCGTGGCATTAAACCAAATGTCTTTGAGATATACATTAATGGTAAGATGTATAATCAAGATGCAAATGTAAGAGATTACCAGAAATATCTTGAACAACAAATACTTAAATTAAATTACCGCAGTTTTACTCAAGTTGTGATTCTAGGTTCTTCTACGTTTATTCCTTTTATGCAATTGAAGGCTCGTCACCGTAGAGAAGTGGTCGAAGAGATTCTAGATATTCAGATTTTTTCTTTGATGAATATGCTGTTGAAGCAAAAACTTAAAACCATATATGACGATATTCGTGACATAGATTATAAGTTAGAACTTACCACAGAAAAAATTGAATTACAAAATAAGTATATTGATGATGTAAAGAAAAATAAAGATAAGATTATTAAAGAAAAGACTAGTCTTATTGCCAATAACGAAGAAGAAGTTTTCACCCGCCAAGCAGAAATTGCTTTGTTAAAAAAAGAAAATGATAATCTATTAACCCAAATTTCTGATACCGATAAAGTTAAAGATAATTACAACAAACTTAAAGATATAAAATCTACTCTGGTAGAAAAACATAAATCACATTCCAGAGTTGTTGGCTTCTTTGAAAACAACGATGACTGCCCTACCTGTCAGCAACATATAGATGAAATTTTCAAACAAGAGATGATATCTGATAAGCAGAAAGAAGTAACCAAATTCTCAAATGGACTAAAGGAACTTGAAGAAGAATTAAAGAAATCAAAGACTAGACAAAAAGAGATTTCTGATATTGCAGACAAAATACGAGAGAATGAAGTACAGATTGCAAAAGGTCACAGTTCTGTTGTACAACTGGAAAAATTCAATTCTACATTACAAACTGAAACTGCTCAATTAGAAGCTGGTGATGTAAGTAAAAATGATTACAATCATCTTAATGAACTAAAAAAAGAATTAACAGGAATAAACGACCAGAGGTCAAAATTAAAAGAAGAACAAACTTATTCTGAAGCTGCAAAGAATATGCTACAGGATACAGGTATCAAGACCAAGATTATTAAACAGTATCTTCCTATTATGAATAGGTTGATTAATACCTATCTTACTTCTATGGAGTTCTATGTGAACTTTACTTTGAATGAGAGTTTTGAGGAAACCATCAAGTCACGATATAGGGATGAATTTACATACGAGTCTTTTAGTGAAGGTGAGAAGATGCGTATTGACCTTGCATTGCTCTTTACATGGAGAGCTGTTGCAAAGATGAAGAACAGTACCAATACGAATCTTTTAATGCTGGATGAGATTTTTGATAGTTCTTTAGATGGTTCTGGAACAGATGAGTTCCTAAAGATTCTGAATACGCTTGGTGATGAGAATGTATTTGTGATTAGTCACAAACAGGATGTGCTAGTAGATAAATTTAGAAGTACAATCAAATTTGAGAAGGTGAAAAACTTTAGTCATGTGGTGGAGTAATGGGAAAACGAAGCGACTTTGAACGTAAACCAAGAGATTTCTATCCTACACCAATAGAAGCAGTCACACCTCTTTTGAGTCACTTGAATGAACACTTTATGTTTGTTGAACCGTGTGCTGGTAATGGTGCATTGGTAAATCATTTAGAGACAAAGGGAATATGTACTTGGGCAAGTGATATAGAACCTCAAGCTGATGGTATTTTTGCATATGACTACGATGAACTTACTGAAGAGGAACTTATTGAAGCAGACTACATAATTACTAATCCGCCGTGGGACAGAAAAATACTGCACCCTATGATTGAATTTTTTTCACCTAAACGGCCTACATGGTTATTGTTTGATGCAGATTGGATGCATACAAAACAAAGTATTCCATATCTATCATGTCTACATAAGGTTGTTAGTGTGGGTAGAATTAAGTGGTTTGGAAATATGACAGGTAAGGACAATTGTGCTTGGTACTTGTTTGATGCACAAACACCACCAATCATGGGTACATTTTTTTATGGGAGAATATAATGGCAATATACACGTTACTTGAAAAAGATAATACAGCTCTTACTGTACCTTTGTCGGAATGTAGTAAGGATTTAGATCGAAATGAACTAAAGGAAAATCTGATAGCAACTATGAAAAATTTTCATGGAATCGGATTGTCAGCAAATCAGTGTGGTATTATGGAACGTGCGTTTGTTATGTATTCAGATGTAAAGAAGAAAGATATTATAGCTTGTTTCAATCCTAAAATAATTAGTGAAGGTACAGAGATGGTATTGATGGATGAGGGTTGTTTGACTTGGCCTGGCATATGGCTAAAGATTCGTAGACCTGATCATATTGGTTGCAGTTTTGAAGATGAGAATGGTGAGATAAATAATGTTACTATGATGGGGTTGGAATGTCGCATTTTTCAGCATGAGATGGATCACATGGAAGGCACCAACTTTACGAATCGGGTGAGTAAATTGAAGATGGATATGGCCAAGAAACGTGCGGCAAAGATGCAAAGAAAGTCAATGTTTTCAACGACTTAGGGTGAGCGTGAT
>VTLG01003252.1_pt1 | contig 10960 bp, 15 predicted proteins | sample 4694571 | NCBI WGS metagenome assembly VTLG01 (sample SAMN12604809, study PRJNA352737) | marine metagenome | biome: ENVO:00000447; feature: ENVO:00000209|ENVO:00000569|ENVO:01000036; material: ENVO:00002151; isolation source: viral sequences binned using virsorter ... | reverse complement strand
ATCCCACCAAAGCAAGATGATTCTGTTCAAAAAAATTAGATGGAAAAACTTTCTGTCTACTGGAGATCGATGGACAGAAATGGAATTAAATGCTACTGGGACTACTTTGATAGTGGGATCCAATGGTGCTGGTAAATCCACAGTGTTAGATGCACTGTGTTTTGTGCTATTTAATAAACCATATCGTAAGATCACAAAATCACAGTTGGTTAATACATCTAATGAGAAAGGAACTATTGTAGAAATAGAATTTTCTATTGGATCTAAAAAATATCTTGTTCGCCGTGGTATCAAACCTAATATGTTTGATATAGAGATTGATGGTGAGATGCGGAATAAAGAAGCTGACGATAGAATCAATCAAAAGATTCTTGAAGAGCAGATTCTGAAATTAAATTTTAAATCATTTACTCAGATCGTAATACTTGGTAGTAGTAACTTCGTACCATTCATGCAATTGAATGGTCCTAATCGTAGAGAAGTTATAGAAGACCTACTTGACATTAAAGTTTTCTCAGCAATGAATACTATTGTTAAAGAGAATCTAAGAGAAAATAAAGAGACTGTAAGAACCTTAGAATTAAAGAAAGATAATTTAAATGATAAGGTTAAAATGCAAGAAGAGTTTATAGAAGAATTGGAGAATAGAGGCAAGAAAGATATCATAGAAAAAGAAAAAAAAGTTAATATGATTGCTTTAGATATTGACAAATTGTTAAAGAAAAATGAATCCTTAAACAATAATATAGACAGCGTTCAAACACAATTAAAAAATGTATCAGATTCTCCAGAACGCTTGCAAAAACTAGGGTCTTTAAAACAAAAGATATCTAATAAAGTATCAAGGATTACAAAAGAACATAAGTTTTTCACAGACAATACGGTATGCCCAACTTGCAGCCAGAATATAGAAGAATCGTTTCGTGTAAATAGAATTGAAGACGCTCAATCTAGAGCAAAGGAACTCAGAGATGGCTATCAAAAGCTTGAGGAGTCGATAAACGAAGAAACAATCAGAGAGCGTCACTTCACCACACTTACCAAGGAGATTACAACCTTAACTTATGACATTTCTCAAAACAATACTAGAATTTCTGGATTACAACAGCAGACAGGAGATCTACAACAAGAGATTCAAACTCTTGCCAACAAGCTACAGAACAGAAATACTGAACATGAGGAGTTAGAAAAGTTTAAAGGAGAACTTGGTAGTACATTCGATCAACTTGTAAAAATTAAAGAAGAGATATCTTACAACGACTTTGCACAGTCTCTATTAATAGATGGTGGTGTTAAAAGTAGAATCATAAAGAAGTATCTACCTTTAATTAATGAACAAGTTAATCGTTATCTACAGATGATGGATTTTTATATCAACTTTCATCTGAATGAAGAATTTAGCGAGACAATACAGAATCCAATACATGACAAGTTTTCCTATTCATCTTTCTCTGAAGGAGAGAAGATGAGAATTGACCTAGCACTTCTTTTTACATGGAGAGAAGTAGCTAGGTTTAAAAATTCTGCTAATACTAATCTATTAATTATGGATGAAGTATTTGATTCATCTTTAGATGGTGTTGGTAATGATGACTTTATTAAAATTATAAAGTATGTTGTTAAGGATGCTAATGTATTTGTGATATCGCATAAGGCAGATATGTTAGATAAGTTTTCTACTGTGGTTGAGTTCACTAAGAAAGCAGGCTTCTCTTATGCTACAAAAAATGCTGGTGAATGATGTTTGAAATACCTATCTTCCCTACCCTGATTCATGGGTTAGATGTACCTGATGAAATTAATAAAAAACTTTATGATATTATTCCTTCTTTGAAGTATGAAGATCAAGGTGATCATCCTGATACAACAGATTATAGTATACAAAAGTTACCTGAATTAAGTTTCTATATTGATTTTCTTCACAAGGAATTGGAAGAGTATAGATCTAAATATAAACTTCATTGTGATAAACTATCTGTTGCTTCTATGTGGTCAACTAAGACTCGTAAAGGTGTATGTAATAATAGACATCATCATACATTTTTTTATATGAGTTTTATCCATTATCTAACAGAGGGTGCATCTACTGTATTTTATGATCAACATAAAGAATGTCCTGCAATGTGGTTAGGTGGTGTTGGTAGTACTAATGCTCTCTTTAAACCTGGTGTTAATATACCAGTAGGATCTATGATATTTTTTCCAAGTTGGTTGCCTCACTCAGTAGAACCTCATCAGGAAGATTATGATAGATATTCTATTGCTGGTAATGTATTTCCAGAAGGTAATATAAATCCAATTGGAAATCGTAGTATATTACATGTGAGTTTAGGTGACGGTTAACAAAGTGTCCACTAGGGTGTTTCTAGCACCCTTTTTATTTGTATAATAGATTTATTGAAAACAAATTATTATGAGTAGACCTCAAGGCGTTATGCTATCCCCGACCATTGACTACCTTTCAATGGATGATGAAGAAGGACCAGTAGGTGTTATGATCTTTCGTGGCACTGCTACACAACCAGCACAGGTTGCATCAATAGAAGATCGTGATGATTTCCGTGCTGCTTACGATCAGTTTAAGACTTATGAAAACTATGTCTAATACAGTAGTTATTCATGAGCGATTTCCATATCGTTTTGTACAGAATGGTACACTAGAAAATGGTAAACCTGATTGTCGTATTCAAAAGTTTGACGAGTACCGTCACATGTACAAAGATATGTACTACTGCGATAATCAAATGCAGTTTGGCATTGCTATAGAGGATCTAGAGTATACCAAATGGTTAGACCCTGCAGGTGTACCTTGCTATAGAAAAAATGACTAATTCATGGAGTTTACTCTATCACACAATCAACGGAACACTAGACGAGGTATTTCCAATTATGACAGGTCCTATAGATGAAGATGCAAAAGACTATGTGGTCGGACTTAGTACAGAGTCTCACTCAAAGTGGGCTAAGTTCGACCTCACGCACGAAAATGTCACAATCGACACCTCCAACTACAAGGAGAAAGCGGAAATCGAAAAACCGCCAGTCCATTATAAGTATAATGAAGAAAAAATCCTAGAGAAAATCAAGGATTATATTGGCAGAACATATAGTTCTCACTATGCTTATAATGATAAGGTGCAGACTTTAGATCTTATAGAGGCAGTTGGAGATGCATCTGCATTTTGTCGTAGTAACATACTTAAGTATGCATCACGCTATGACAAGAAAGGCACTACAAGGCTTGACATTCAGAAGATAATACACTATGCTGTACTTCTATACCACTTTGAAGGATTAGACAAGGACTCTACTAATGGATATGAAACTTTCTGAAAAAACAATTAACTTATTGGAGAACTTCTCCTCAATCAATCAATCCATTCTAGTTAAGAAGGGTTCTAAACTTCGTACTATTTCTGTGATGAAAAACATCCTTGCAGAAGCAGATGTTGACGAGAATTTTGAGAGAGATTTTGGTATCTATGATTTACCTCAGTTCTTAAATGGAGTTAATCTCATGAGGGATCCAGATTTGGATCTTAGGAATGAGACCTATATGATTATTCGTGAGGGCAAGTCAACTAAGGTTAAGTTTGCTTTTGCAGATCCTGATTGTATAGTGATTCCACCTGAGAAGCAAATGAAACTTCCTTCAAGTGATGTTACATTCCAATTGGATAGTATTCAACTTGGTAAATTGCTTAAAGCATCTCAAGTATATCAGCTACCAGATTTATCTGCAGTTGGTAATGGTGAGGAAGTTACTCTAGTAGTATCTGATCGTAAGAATGATAACTCTAATGAGTATACTCTTGTGGTTGGTAAGACAGAACAGGTCTTTGAGTTTAACTTTAAGATTGAGAATATAAAGTTGATTCCTGGATCATATGATGTTATTATTTCTAAGAAAAATCTAGCTAAGTTTACAAACAATAATTATAATTTAGATTATTTTATAGCATTGGAACCTGATTCTACTTATGAAGAGTGATTTTCTCTGGGTTGAGAAGTATCGACCTAAAACAATTGAAGAATGTATCCTACCAGATAATATTAAGGAAACCTTTAGACAGTTTCTAAATAAGGGTGAGATTCCTAATCTTCTTTTAACAGGACCAGCAGGTGTGGGTAAGACCACAGTTGCTAAGGCACTCTGCGAACAGTTAGGATGTGACTACATTCTAATTAATGGTTCTGATGAAGGTAGGTTCCTTGATACAGTTAGAGGACAAGCAAAGAACTTTGCTTCTACTATGTCCTTATCTGCTTCATCTAACCATAAGGTTATTATTATTGACGAGGCAGACAACACGACACATGATGTTCAGTTGTTGTTGAGGAGTAACATTGAGGCATTCCACAAAAACTGCAGGTTCATCTTCACCTGTAATTATAAAAATAAGATCATTGAACCGCTACACTCCAGGTGTTCTGTGGTTGAGTTCTCGATCAAAGGTAAGGAGAAGGCAGAGATACAAGTCTCTTTCTTCGATAGGATTGTTAGGATTCTTGAAGGGGAAGGTATTAAATTTGATAAGAAAGTTCTTGCTCAATTAATTAATAAGCATTTTCCTGATTGGAGGAGAGTGTTAAATGAGTTGCAAAGATATAGTGTTGGTGGTACAATAGATAGTGCTATACTGGTACAGTTTAGTGATGTTAAGGTAGATGATCTCATTAAAACGCTTCGTGCGAAGGATTTTCCTGGAGTCAGAAAGTGGGTCGTTCATAATTTGGATAATGATCCTGCTGTACTTCTTCGCCGTCTTTATGATGGTCTTTGTCAGACCCTTAATGGTCCTAGCATTGCTGCTGCTGTGCTCATTATTGCTAAGTATCAGTATCAGATCGCTTTTGTGGCCGACCAAGAAATAAATCTTCTTGCATGTCTTACAGAAATTATGGTTGAGTGTGACTTCAAATGAAATCTTTAAAAACTCCTCTTCGTTATCCAGGTGGTAAATCTCGTGCTTGTACTAAACTAGCACAACATTTTCCAGACTTAAGTAAGTTTAAAGAATATAGAGAACCATTTGTAGGTGGTGGATCTGTGGCATTATATGTCACTAAGATGTATCCTCATTTAACTATATGGGTAAATGATCTTTATCGACCACTTGCTATCTTTTGGCAACAGTTGCAGCATGATGGTCAAGCAATGCAGGATAAGTTGTGGTCTATTAAGAACATGAATCCTGATCGTGATACTGCTAGAGAATTATTTAAAAATGCAAAAGAGGGTGTTAACGATGAATCAAAAGACGACTTTTCTCGTGCGGTGGATTTTTATATTGCTAACAAGTGTTCCTTTAGTGGTCTTACTGAGTCTTCATCTTTCAGTCCACAAGCGTCAGAATCCAACTTCTCCTTTCGAGGAATCGAAAAGCTTGGCGAGTATAGTAAACTCATTGAGAATTGGATAATTACTAATCATTCTTATGAAAGATTGTTTATAAATGATTGGGATAATAAAGGTCACTTCATGTACCTTGATCCTCCTTATGATATTAAACAAAATCTATATGGTAAGAAGGGTAATATGCATAAAGGATTTGATCATGATGAATTTGCTCAAAGGTGTGATGAATATCCTACTAAACAATTGATATCATATAATAGTAGTCAGTTAGTAAGAGATCGATTTAAAGATTGGAATGCTGCTGAATTTGATCATACTTATACTATGCGTTCTGTTGGTGATTATATGAATGATCAACAAGAGCGTAAGGAATTGCTTTTACTTAATTATGCTCCGTCTTCTTAATCAATTAAATTACAATCCACCTAATTTACAATTATATAATACAGATTCTTGTGAAGTAACTTTTGATAATCATAACCAATCATATAGGTTGTGTGTTAATGGGGAAGAGTGGATGTCATATAGAATAAAAGATCATGATCAAGCATATGAGTTATATTCTCATTATGATTTGGCAGAAGGTCATTGTATATGTACTGGGTTAGGTTTTGGTGTTAGAGAGAATTGGTTATTAACTAAACCAGAAGTAACTAAACTTACTGTTATAGAAAAGAATAAAGAAGTTATTGATTATCATAAGCATATCAATCCTAAGTTTTTTGATGATGTAGAAGTTATTCATATGGATGCGTATGAATACACAGGCAAGTGTGATACTCTTTTACTAGATCATTATGAGGAAGATGCTGCTAATGATATGCTAGTATTACAGAATGCTTCAGAGATATCAAAACATATTGAATGTGGTACAATGTGGATGTGGACTCTTGAGCGTATAGTTGCTGGTAGGTCATGGCAAAGAAGTTGTAAGGTTGGATCGTATGTTTCAAAAACATTAATATACAATGAAATAAAAACACGATTTGATTTACCTCTACCAGATCTAACTGAAGAGGAGTTAGAACTTTATTACTTCATGTATAACTCTAAAGCAATTAGTGTGCATAAACAATTCTCTAATTATGGAACTTAAAGACTTAACTGAAATTAAATTCTATGGATATTTGTTTCCTGGATATTATGTTAATGAACAAGCTCAGTTTTGGTCAACCAGACCTCAACATACAAATCAATACACTCCTAAAACAAAGGAGTTTGTATGTTATGGTGGACCATTGAGAAGGATGAAAGGGGTCAAGCATCAAGGGCATTATCGTCTTTATAGATTTAGACTTTCTTATAGTGATATATTATCAGAGGAAAGATTTAAAAATTTGCATAGGAATAAGACTCGTCATGGAAAACTAGGATCTTCTCCTATCATAGGATTGCAATCTCATACAGTAATGATGGAAACCTTTAAACCATTTGGGGAAAATCTTCCTAATGATTTAGTTGATGAGTGGCCAAATTTATCACCCATAGTTAAGAGGTATATTAGGAGTGGAATGACGGTGGATCATAAAGATGCTGACTATACTAAAGACACCTTTGAACATCTGTTTAATCTTGGATGGGAAACTATGTCTGAAAATTCTATTAAAGGAAACAAATGACTGAACTAAAGCACTGGTTAAACTCAATCAACTTTACAAAGGAGAATCTTTTTGAGGATGAACCTGAAGCCAAGTATCCAGCATTTGTCGTGAACAAATGTTTATCTGGATCTCTTGATTCTGTTTTGTTTGCTAATGAGATGAATAAATCTCATCACTTAGATCCTAAGATGCAATATGATTTTTATCTTAATTCTTTGAGAAAGAAAAAGAGATTTGCTCCTTGGTTAAAGAAGGGTAAGGTTGAGGATTTGGATGCAATTAAAAAATATTATGGATATAGTAATGAGAAAGCACAACAGGCAATGAATATTCTTACAAAAGAACAGGTTAAATATATTAAACAGAAGCTTAATACTGGTGGAAGAATATGAAGATACTTAGTATAGATTTAGATTTTATATCTGCACCAGCAATTAATGAATTTTATACTAGTGGGATGTATGATATTCCAAAAGATGAGCAACCAGTAATTAAGTGGAAGATGTATCAATCTAAGATGCCTGAGGTATTTCAATCTATGTCTCACAAAATTGATACTGATAATTATGATTTTTGTTTAAGAACTTTTTTAAGAGCATTAAAGAATTGTGATAATGTTCATTTTGGATATGATCATGATAATATATTGTATGGTTTAGAAGGTCATACTGATATTGAAGTAGTTAATATAGATCACCACAGTGACATACTATCACATGGTATGGAATTTACAGAACAGGAAATTAAGATGGTTGATGATGATGAAAGAGTTACTGAAGGAAATTGGGGATATTATTTACAATCACAAGATAGGTTAAAGTCTTTTCATTGGATTTTAAATGTTAATAGTGAAGAATTTAATGATGCTTTATTAGGTGATATGGTATTTGGTAATAAGTTTAGTTGGTCATTTAAAGAAGATTATGATTTTGGTGATTATAAATTTGATCAGATATTTGTTTGTATATCACCAGGATATGTGCCACCTTTACATTGGCATATGGGAGCAACCTTTATAAGAGTGTATGAAGAATTAACTGGTAAGAAAGTTAATATAGATTTCCTTCATAGAAAATATGAGATGGAAAAATTCTATCAAGGAGTTTCAAAAATTATATATTGATGCAAATTAATTATTTAAGTCAGGACTCTCCTGATCATAATATCATTAGACAGTCTGACTTCATTAATTATAAAGATTATCCTTTTAGTAAATGTCCTTGTTGGGGACATAAAAGTGATAGAACTTTTATTGTAACATCTCCTATTGATTTTTCATTTACAATTGATAATCCAGATGCTAAAATGTTGTTTTGGGATGATAAACATTTGAATGCTCCTAGTCCAGTATTTCATATGAAGACTCCTCATTTTTTATTTTGGACACATGATTCAGATGTATGGTTAGATGTTGGGGATCATCCTATGACATCTTTAGTAAACAATTTAATTACTGTTCCTGGATGGGTACAAATATCTACTTGGCCAGCAAAGGCAAGTTTTTCTTTTGTTGTTGTAGATAAAACTAAACCAGTAGTTTTAAAAAAAGGAGATCCTATTTTTAGAGTAACTTTTCATTCTCCCGATTTAGATTCTGGTGTTGATTTAGAAAAAGTGGAAGAACCTTTTGTAATTGATGAAATTTTGGAATTGTATGAAATGAAAAGAGAACAGCAAATGGATAACGGTACTTGGGTAAACAAATTATTTACTAAGGGTAAGTCTAAGTGTCCTTTTGCAAGAATTATTTACTAAATAACTTTACGAACAATTGAATTAAAACGATGAGTGTAGTGAATGAACCAACGGTTGATTGGTCCCCCGATAAAATGGTTGAAGTATCATTAGGTGAACCAGATGATTTTCTTAAGGTAAGAGAAACATTAACTAGAATTGGTGTAGCATCCCGTAAAGAGAAAAAATTATATCAATCTTGCCATATTCTACATAAGCAGGGAAGATATTTTATAGTTCATTTTAAAGAACTATTTGCTTTAGATGGTAAGAGAGCCAACCTTACTGTTAATGATGTACAGCGTAGGAACCGTATTGCCCAGTTGCTTACTGATTGGGGTCTCATAAAGATTTTAAATGCAGATCAAATCCAAGACATTGCACCTTTGAATCAGATAAAAGTTTTATCTTATAAAGATAAAGGTGACTGGATCCTTGAAACCAAGTATAATATAGGAAGGAAAAAAACGGAGGAAGAATCCTGAAGAAGTTTATTTTTGATGTTGATGGGACTTTGACCCCTGCAAGACAATCTATCACACCTGAATGTTTGCATTTCTTTTATCAGTTCTCTACTTGTAATGAGGTTTATCTTGTTACTGGTAGTGATAGAGATAAGACTTTAGAACAAGTAACACCTGGTATATACAATAATGCTAAGAGGGTTTATAATTGCTCTGGTAGTGATGTGTATGAAAGAGATATTAATGTTTATAGAGATGACTGGGAGTTACCTAGGGATGTAGAGATGCATCTAGAAAATGAATTACTATTCAGTAAGTTCCCTGTCCGCAATGGTGAGCATATTGAGAGAAGGCCAGGAGGAGTTAACTTTAGTATTCTAGGTAGAGGTCTTACATGCTTTGTTGAGAGGGAAGAGTATGTAAAATGGGATCAAAGAACGAATGAAAGAAAAGAAATTGCCAGAAGACTTAAGTTAAAGTTTCCAGAATTAGAGGTTAATATAGGAGGACAGACTGGTTTAGATTTAGGAGCACCAGGTTGTAATAAGAGTCAGATCTTAAGAGATTTTAGAGATGAACATGAGTTATATTTCTTTGGTGACATGATGGAAGAAGGACAGAATGATTATGCTTTAGCGAAAGCAGTACAAGATCGGGGCGGTTATTCCCACTGTGTTAAGGATTGGAAAGATACTATAATACAACTAAATAAAATTGAGTCGCCGTAAGGGACTTACAATTTAACACTCGCTTTTAAAGGAGGCCATTATGTCTAACATACAAAGATTTCATGCTGAAAGTTTGCCTGATCTTATGGATAAGATCACCAAGAATAGCATAGGACTCGACAATTATTTTGATCGTTTCTTTCAAGAGGTTCACGGACATCAAGGAAACTATCCACCTTACAATCTCATCAATGTAAGTAACTGCATCTCTAAACTAGAGATTGCTCTAGCAGGATTTAAAAAGGATGAGATTAAAGTTTACACAGAGTATGGTAAACTTGTTGTAGAAGGTAAGAAGGAAGAGAAAGAGAAAGCAGACTATGCACATAGAGGACTCTCTAATAGATCCTTTGAGAGATCATGGACTATTGCTGATGACACTGTTGTCAAGGAAGTTAACTTTGAGGACGGACTACTAACTGTCACACTCAGTAAGGTAGTACCAGATCATCACACTCGTAAAGACTGGATCTAACACATGGATACGGTAAGGGGACCCCCCTTTACCTGAATGCATTCACCTAAGGGAGGCAAGGGAGGTAGACACCTCCCTTTCTTTATGGTATAATAACTTCGTTGACCTGACGGGGTTGACACGGGAGTGACTGAATAAACTTGCTGGCATAAGGCTAGTTAAGGTGATGCGACAGAGGTGGTGCTCGCTGGAGGAGTCTCCAGAATCGATTTACCAATCGGGTCGTATACAGTGCGGTAAAAATCTACTCAATGTAGCAATGCCCCTCACTTGTAGGTACACATAATTCCTACCTCCCCACCATAAATATTCTAAAAAAGATGTCTATTAAAGTTGCAATATTAAATGATGGTACTCAACTTCTTGCTGATGTAAAAGAAGTTACTGATGGTGAATCAAAAAGTTTTTTAGTTATTAAACCTTTTGAAATTGTTTACCAAACTGAAATGGAACTTACTGAAGAAGGTGGTGGTGGTAAGTCTGCTGTTAAAAAAGTAGGACTTAAGACTTGGTTAGAGATTTCAAATGATGAAACCTTTATTATAAGTCCTCATACCGTAACTACTGTATGTGATCCAGTTTCTGATTTGGTTGGAATG
>VTLG01001526.1_pt1 | contig 10960 bp, 10 predicted proteins | sample 4694571 | NCBI WGS metagenome assembly VTLG01 (sample SAMN12604809, study PRJNA352737) | marine metagenome | biome: ENVO:00000447; feature: ENVO:00000209|ENVO:00000569|ENVO:01000036; material: ENVO:00002151; isolation source: viral sequences binned using virsorter ... | reverse complement strand
TGCGTTCATCTTCATCTGTCATGTCTTCTGTCATGTCTTCAACAGAAAGATAAGCAGCCCCTTCAGGAATAACATCCATTGCAACTAATTCTGCTGGAGTTTTATCAGAAATAACAGTTGCAAGTTTCGTTGTACTTTTATCGTAATTGTAGAAAATAGTTGCCATTAAGAGAAAAAAGCAATGGAAATGTAAGCGGGATCTGCTGCAACCCTTTTATAAGTAAAAGCCCTGTCTCCATCATCAGAAGAGGCAAAAGCCACTTCACTGTCAAAACGGTAAGCCGTAATATTAAAACTGTTAGTGCTACGACTAGAAATAAAAGCAACAGTCATATTATCCGTTAATCCTGAGTTACTAGGACTAGACCCACTTCCTGTTGTGTATTGACCTACCGTCCTAGATGCACTTTCTCGAATATTGCCAATAATAACTCCGTAACTTGTACCATTTCTAATTGAAGAATCAATTGTAATAGTGTAAGTCCCTGTTCCAGTCCTTGAAACCGTTAAATTTGTATTCTTAATTACGTTGCCACTACCATCAAACGCAATAGCACCTCTAATAATCAAAGATGCTGTTGCTTGTGTTTGCCAACTTAAATTTCCCGATCCATCTGTCTTTAAGAATTGACCTGAAGTCCCGTCATCCGTAGGAAGAGTTAACGTGTAATTTGATCCGATAGTGCTAGGAGCTTGTATCGCTGCGTAATTAGAACTGTCTGAATCGTATAAACGAAGATCAAGTTGCCCTTTAATATTTAAACCAGTACTATCAAAAGACGCTCTTTCTGTTCCTTCTGTCGTAACCGATAAAGTATCTGCTGCCGATCTGTATAACCCTAAATTCGTATCAGAAGCAAAAGTTAAAGAAGGTGCTGACACGCTTCCATTTGTTGCTTTTAAAGGTACTTGTGGTTCACTTCCATCTGACTTGAATAAATGAGAAGCCGTTCCACCTGCTGAAAGTCCTAAAATATTAGACCCTGATCTGTATAAACCTGTATCTGTATCTGAATCAAAAGTAATTGCTGGTGCGCCATTCGTTCCATTAGCTATCTCTACAACACCTGTAAATGTAGGACTAGCTAATTTTGCTAAGCCTAAATTTGCTACTCCTACATCTCCGACCTCATGCCAAGTCGTATTGGTAGAAGCATCTCGCATGTATAACTTATTAACGTCTGTTCTTACTTGCCATTGATATGGATAACTGTTTGCACCCGTAACAGCACTTGAATTACTAGAGTTTGAACCTATTGCAGCTAAAGCAGAGTTCAGGTCGGTTCTTACAGCCGCCCCCGAAGCATTTGCAATAACTAAATCATGGACTGTCATTTACTTGTCACCTTTTTCATTAGTTTAACTGCCACGACCAAATCCTACAGCCGTATAAGAAAAATTCCTATCAATAGGATTGTTTGAACTGTCTTTAAAAATAACGGTGAAGCCTGCTCCTGTCACATTAGAAACTGCAAAATAATCTCCTGAAGCCATATTGTAAGCAGTAATCCCAATACTAGGAAGATATGCGGTTGTACTTCCTCCTACAACAGACGTTCCAGTAAAGAAAGCCTTACCAAATGTAATAGCCTTACCGCTACCGCTAGTGCCACTATCTATTGCAGCCGTAGACTGCTCTGTCCTTCTTGTAAATTTAAGCTGAAAACCAAGCTGATCAACAAGAATATTTTGAGCTACATCTGTTGTGGACAACGCTGATCTAAACTTAAAACCTCTGCCTCTAAATGTTCCATTAGCAAAAGGTGAGAAGGGACCATAACTAGAAGCATCGTCAGAAGTTGAAACCTCTAACACAGCATTAACTTTATCTGGAATATCACCATCAAAATCAGTCCAAGTATCAATTAAATCTGTCCTACTATCAATTAAAGCTGAAGGGTATAAACCTCTAGTTGCGAACACTCTTTCAAGGTCAACATTAAAAATAGCCCCAAGATCTAAAGCATTTTGAAAAACATAAGTACCTGTTGCATTAGCAGATGGATCTGTAAGCTTCAAAGCATCATAAGTAGCATCATAAACTGTATTTGTTTTCGTTCCAGGGAAATTACCTGTATCCTCTCTTTGCTGCAATCCAACTAATAATTCATCAACAGCAGGAGCCGTAATAATAATGCTGGTTTCTCCATCACTAAAATTACCTGTATCATCAGCAAACTTCGCAATATATTCTCCAGTCATCAAAGGTACGACTGCTTGAGTACTGTTTCCTGCTAATGAATTAATTAGATCAGTTGAGTTAGACCACGTTCCAGTTCCATTTGTTAAAGAAGAATGTCTTATATGAACTCGTCCTCCATGAAGAACGTCAACATCAGTCGATTTATCCCAAGTTAATCTTGCTGAGTTTGCGTTGATCCCTTCAAAAGAAAGATTGGCGACATTAGCAGGTTTAGTTGTTTTACCAACAGCATTAAACGTAAGATCACTCGTTAAATTAGAAGGAGATAGATTTATATTAAAAGCAGCAACTTTAAATTCATACTCACCGACTTGACTGTTTTCTATTTCAAATGAAGAACTTGCCACTGTAAATGTGTACCAAGTTCCTTTTTCAAATCTGTACTGTAATTGATACTGAATAATTCCAACTGAAGGCTTCCAGCTAACAATTATTTTTGGTACTGCTTTACCATTTATAACAACAATTTTTTCCTCTGCACCAAGATCAGCAGGAGGTGTCGCTGGTGCGTTTAATACAGAAACATTCCTTGCGGGTAAAGTAATACCTGATTCGATATTTGCATATTTACCTTCAATGTAAGGAGAAGCTGTGATGACATAATTAGCTCCTTCGTCTTCTTCTACAACAGATAAAATTCTCCATTCTTCTGCTTCTACAGTGTTATTTTCTAACAACCAAATACTTCCTACTGCTGGAGCTTGACTATAAGCACTAGCTACTGTTATTGCAGCTCCAGACTTGCTACTTACATTCCTTATTTCTGTTAATCCATCAGGCAGAATAACACTTAACTTTGCATCGCCTGTAATAGATAAATCGGTTGCATCCTCATTATCTACAGTAATAACAGTTGTTGACGCAGCAGAAATTCTACCTCCTCTTCTGATTCCACTTCTAACAGGATCTATTACACTAATTACCATCCCTGGCCTGACAATCGTTCCACTATTTATTGATGTCTTAAACGTGATAACTTCTGACTCTCTTTGCTCTGTAAATGCTAAATATTTTCCAAGACGTTGAGCTTGTCCCCTAGAAGTACAAGCAAATGCTTTAACTTGCTTTATAATTGATCCCCATTTTGCTACATTTGCAGTATCTTCATAAGTCTCATAATCAATATCAATAGAGTCCATATTAAAGTAACTGACTACAAAAACCGTATGTCTAGTTTTTAAACTTGTACCGCTATATGTAAATCCTTCAGGACTAACATTGGATAAATTAAATAAGTAAGAAGTTGTAGTTGGCTTATCCTGAGATAATGTTATTGATCCTGCACCCCAAAAAGGCATACATCTCATTACACCTGCTAATTCATTAATTAAATCAAATGCTTCTGTTGGAGTTTGAATAGAAACATTACAACTAAATCTTGCTTCTTGACCTCCAAATCCATCACTTACAAGTTCATTAGCATAAACACTTGCAGCGTAAAAAGAAAACTTATCAAGCCTAGAAGCATTGCCATTGAAACTACTTTTCTCCGCATCAGTTAATATTTGTTCCCCAAATCCGTAGCGTTGCGAACATAATAAATCGTAAAGTATCCAGCTTGGGCAACTGCACCATTGAGCAGCTCCAAAAGTTCCGTTCCACGCTCCAGAATAAGTAACTCTTCCAGTATTTGAGTCTACACTTGCGTTATTGGGTAGTCTTATCTTTACTCCCCTTAAACGATATGACCTTTGAGGAATACTTGAAAACTGCTTACTATCAACCCTAAGTGCAAAATAAGCAGAGTTTAAATATCTTTGTTTTTCATCAATAACAGTTGTAAAACTTGTCCAAGTAAAAGAATCCTTTAGTGATTCATCTCCACTATCTGCTGTTATTCTGACAACTTTAATATCAAGAGGAAAAGCATTACCGCTATTTTTTGTGTGATCTAAATTAACTAAATAATCTTTTTGATAAGCATCTCCCGTCCGTCCTGTAACAGTGTCAGTAATTAAATCTGTATAACTAGATTCTCCGTTGTATTTAATCTGTATTTTTAAGGAAACACTTGATCCTCTCAAGTCTCCGTCATCTTCTGCTTTCTGTATTTGAGGCCAAGTTATTGTCACTCTTACTGCATCTGGATCGTCAGCACCACCACCTGCTGCCTGTATCTGTCTACTAACACCTCCACCAGATTGAGTAACCGTAACTCCTACATTTGTAGGACTTGCAACGCTATCTTTTAACCCTGTTATATAGTCCTGATTTGATGTTCCATAACGAGGAGTAAACTCAACATCTTTGAAGTTGTAATCAGAATCCTGAAGATTAGTTACATCTGCATTTGCATCTAGAACTGGAGTTTTATCAAAATAAATATCTTTTAAAGCAGCATTATCGTAATTAGTTGTATCTCTTGTGTAAGCCTTAGCAGAAGGAAACCCTTCAATTTCGCCCTCAGAAACTAGATCTTGGATCGTTGCAAATTGCCTTGAATCAAGAGTATCGGGTTCTCTAACGGGGGCAGGAGGACGTTTAGGTGCGCCACCAGACCCTCTTATTTGCTTTGTCATGCCACCACCTGCTCAGTGTCAATTGCTGCACTAATTATGACCGATCCAGTGAAGATTTCTCCGTAAATTATTGGTACAGGAGTTCCTGCTCTTGTTGTGTTTTGTACTCCTCCAAAGGAATAAGACAATTTTGGATCTTGCTCAAATTCGGGTTTTTTAGGAACAGGTGTAAGTAATCCTGCAATTCCACCTAAGACTAAACTTGTACCAACCATTGTTAAACTTTTTGCAACCCACGCATATTTAGCGGCTGACCCCCACCCAAATGACATACCGCTAGCCATACTGAAGCTTGCGCCACCTGTAGCGAACACTGTCGCAATAATCGCTGCTCCTAAAATAATCCGACCCGTATTACCTCCAGCCCCTCCAATTACAGGAATAATCTTAACTTCATTACTTGCTGGATAATGCAATTCTTCCTGTTCTAATTCAACATCCCCAGTACTTATTTTGTAATATTGTTCTGCCATATGACCTTGCAGCTCAGGCCAATTAGCAACCAAAAATCTAACTGCTTCAGCAGGTGTGCTTATATCAGCTTCCATCGTTTCTTGACCGCCACGTTCCACCACGAAATCAGCTAACGGGCCATAGAGTTTAACTTTGCGGAGCATAACGATACCTCTTACCAGTACATTTTAGGAGCCATTCGTCTAATAAGTCTTCTGTACTTAGTCTCCCAGTACAGTGATGCAACACTTTCTGTTGTGGAATGTAGACTCCGACATGGTTTAGTCCTGGATGCATCATAGACATAAGTAGAACATCTCCCTTCTCAAATCCTTCTTCGGGTCTTAATTCCCTAAAACCTGCCTCGGCTGATAAAGATTCAAATAATGGATGATCTAAAAAATCAGCAGGTGTTCTAGGTCGTTCCCAATCTTTTAAAACAATACTTAATTCCTCTTTATACCAATCTCTTACTAAAGTCCAACAATCAGAAACACCCCAACACCAAGGTCTTCCCAATAAAGGTGCTTTGTATCCATTGGGTTCACATTCTCCCCATGTTTCAGTATTTGGATTAACAATATGCCAAGGTAATTTACTTGCCTCACAACTAATTAAATCTGCTTTACTTGGCGTTGGATAAGTAACAGGATGAGAATGAACAATAGACATAATCGTTCCTTTATCTGACCATTTTGCATAGTCATCAGGATCTAATAAAAAAGTTGTTGTTGGCTCGTCAGCAATATTGCTACAACGCTTGTAATGCTCTTTTCCCTTTATTAATACAACTAAACCAACAGATTCTTTGGGATCTGCCTCCTTTGCGTGAAGTAACGCAGCTTCTTTCCACTTCATGCAAAGAACGTCCCAACACCAGGAAATTCAGAACGTAAACATTGTCTTTTTGGCCCACGGACTCCTACTAAATCTAAGGACGCACTTAATTCAAAAGATACAGATTCTCTCGATTCACTTGATTTTCGATCAACAATCCAAGTTTCTCTAGGAAACTCAGCATAAGGATCTGGTGTCCCTAAAGGATTACTGTTTCCAGGGAAATTAACAGCATCTAAATATCGTGCCAATGTTCTTATCCTAATTAATTCTGAACCTGCTAAATCGTTTCCAGGTGTTGTTTCGTTTGCTGTTTGTAGTATTGCTGTTACAGCAGAGAGAGCATTACTAATTGTTAATCCTGGTCTTGGAACTTGACCTGATTTATACTCAAAACCAGAGGCGGCTATAGGTAAACGAGTATAAGAATTTCCTTGCCAGACAACTTCCCCATTTGAATTTAAGTTCGTCCCTGCATGAAATCTTTGAGTGGTTGTAACACTATCAGGATTACCCGTTGCATAGTGTATTCCTTCTTTTAGTTTCAATTCAAATAGTTCAATAATTGCTGATGGATTTAGCTTCTGTAGCTCTTGATAAACACTACTAATTGCAGTCCAAGTAACACCACCATCTACAACAGTACTTTCTAATTTACGAGGCCAAACAGGTTCAGAAGAACCACTCGTCCCTGCTGTCGTAACTTTAAAAACAAAACCAGTATCTTGGACAGTGGTGGCTCGTCTTACCTCACCAACACTAAAAGATGTACTGGCTGCCCATGCTGCTACTGCTGACATTAGGGTTCAAATACCTCCCTAAATGTTGCACTAATTGTTGCTCTATTTAAGTATGGAATACTTTTATTCCAGCTAGGACAAACATATTTACTTGAAGAACTTTCCCCTGGAGGTGTCCAAGTAAAACTTGCAGAATCGTTTGCTCTCGCTATTAAAAATGCCTCAATTGTATCTGCATCTGCTTCAGATACTTTAAAAGTAACTCTATAAACTCTTGGATCTTGATGCTGTGCTAAACCAAATAAAATTCTTTGCTCGTACCCATCTGCAAATTGGATAGTCCTTGTCTTAGGATTGTGTGTCTTTTGAACTCCGTAAGTTGGAGTGACGTTTGGAAAATTTGCCATTACGCTAATAAACCTCCAGGTCTTTTCTCTTTAACTAATTCAGCTTGTATAGCTGCTGCCAGCATATCTCCTAATTCCTGTGCTGCACCAGCATCACCCTCAACTGACGAACCAGAAGCATCTACGTTAACAACAATATTTGCTCCTCCCATTTCATGATTTGGAACGATATTACCGCTAGAACCTGGAACAAATAATTCTGGGCCTTTTTCTCCAACGATGTAACTACCTCCTCCTTTTACAGGCCCACCATTTGCAGCAAATCCATCCAAGCTTCCAGAAAGATCATTAGCTCCTAAACCTAAGTCATTTCCTCCGCCTCCTAATCCTCCAAAGGCACTTGCAAATATACTTAAAAATCCTTTTTGTATTTGAATAGCAGCCATCCTTGCAGCCATATCTAAGAAATGATCTGCAATTTTATTAAACATATTTGCAAACGCTTCCCCGACACTCATTGTTCCATTAATTATTCCTTTAAATGATTGTTGGAACGAACTTGCTAAAACATCTGACGTAGAAATAAGAGTATAAATAGGATTCATCAACTTTTTAAGTTCATCATTTAGATCTTTTACCTTATCGTTAACAGCAGAAAAACTTAAAACACTTGATTGACCAAATTGACCCTGTGCTTCCCTTGCTAAGCCTATTAATTCTCTTACCTCTTCTAATTTCTTTTTGAAATCTTCCATACGTTTAGCTCTATCGTCCTCAAATTTCTTATTTATATTTTCCCCCCTTTGCTTCCCATAAAAACTTGGATTAGCGTCTTCATTCCCTAATGCTCGAAGTATTAACAAACCAGGGCTAAGACCTCTCATTCTATCGAAATGAGTCACAACTTCTGCTGCGGCAACAGCTTGATCATTTAACGCCTGTGCCTTTGCTTCTGCAAAAGCTAACTCAACAACCGCACCGTCAACTAATAGATTTTGTTGTAATAATTCTTTTGCTTTTATATTTCCTATTTCTTTTCTAGATGCAAGTATTTCCTGTGCCAACTCGCTTTGTCTAGTAATTTCTGCCATTCGATCAAATCCACCAGTATCCGTTCCGAAAATGCTTGCTAAAGATGTTTTAACTCCAGCAGAATCAAACTCAGAAAAAGCACTAATAACACCTAAAGCTTCTTCTTTCGTTGAACCTAATTGTTTAGCAACTTGCGAAATATGTTGTGACGTAACCTGCATATTTCCACTGGATGTATCCAATCTTGAATTTAATCTTGCCAAGGATTTATGAAATTCTTCACTTTTGTTTGCTGCTTCACCAAGATTTGTACCAACAATAGATAAGGCAAACCCAAATGGCCCTCCCATCGCTCCACCTATAAGTCCACCAAGTCCACCACCAATAGCTGCCGTAGGAGATTGTCCAAATAAGAGAGGAAATCCACCACCAATCATGGCACTACTTAACGCTCCCCTCATTCCTCCTTGGAACAAACCTTGCCCCCCTCCTGTCCCTGCCTGTGTCTTATCAACATTCGCAGAAATCTTTGTATTTGCAGCTACTTGTGATAATAATTTTGTATCTTTTTGCGCTTGCTTCCTCTGATGCCTTGCAATAGATTTAGTTGTTGCAGAATCATATTTTCCTAAAGATGCAGATGTAGCAGGATTAGCATTTCTATTTAAAAATTCAGCAGGGTGCATTGGCCCTATTTTTCCTGTTGAATAAGAAGGTGTTATTCCAAAATCAAACCTTTCACTAAAGTCTGTACCTGCTCCCCTTCCAAAACCATATCCTTTGCTTTGTCTTATTTGATATGGGTTATATTCACCTGCTGATCTACTAAAATCAGCAAAACCACTACCTTCTCTTCCTGCTCTACTTCTTCCTCTGTTTCTAAGAAGATTACCTTTTAATCCAGTATTAGCAATTCTTTTTAAAACAGCTTCAAGACTTCCTGCATTAATATGTGCGTATTTAAGTTCATCATTCAATAATTTAAACTCACTTGTTGTTTTAGGAAGTTTTAAATTTAAAGGCTCTATTGCATTTGAAACTGTTTTGCGAAGGGCAGCACCAAGAGAATAAGAAGTTTTAGTAAGTGTTACAAATTTATCTCCAAGGGCCATATACATAACAGCCGCAGCACCAAAAGCGGCTGGATGAGTATGCACAAAAGCCCCTAAAGCTTTTAGTGATAAACCTAATTTCGTAGCAGGTATAACTTGAGCGTTCATTACCTTTGAGGCAATATTTCCTGACTGAGCGAACTTATTCCATGCCTCAGTAATATTTCCAATAGAAGCTGCTCCAGCAGCACCAAATAAACCTACTCCTGCAACAGTCGCTCTTCTTTGAAGATTTTGATATTTACCCATGCTTCGAGAAACACGGTCTATTCCTTTAGCAGCGTTATCGGCTCCTTTTGCAACATTTTCAAACCCTCTCTTTTCTATCTTCCCTAAGATTTTTTCAATATTTTGTAAACTACGAGTAATACGATCAGTGGCACGTTTTATTGCCTGATCTTCTACCTTAAAAACAATCGTACGGGTATAGTCAGCAGACACTCCTTTCTAACCCGATAAACTTCACCCTACTTTACCTTGTTTGAACCCGACTAGCAGCACCTTTTTGAACTTTATCTTTTTCTCGTTCATCTTCTTCATTCTTTAACGCAAAATAAGCTGACCATCCAATTAACTCTTCCATCGTCAAATTATCTGATAACTGAGATACCGTCATCCCTAACTCTTTGGCTAGAGAAAACATAAAATACCAAAGCTTATTAGCTTTTCAAATCAGCTTGAACTTCTTCCACCTCCTTATCCGTACCAGAATCAAGCATTGCCAACTGTATTTCTTGTAAAACAGCAGCTTCAATTTCTCTTCTTAAAACCGCTTTATCACCATCTTGAAATAACCTTTTACTATCTTTATCTAAAGCTTTTTGAATCATTAAAGCTAACGCAAAATCATTAGCATCATTTGTTCCTGCTTTTTTCTGAATTGATTCTCTTTCTGCAATTGTTAATGGATTCCAATATACAGTTAAGACAGTTTCACCATCTTTTACAACTTCATGTTGATATAACTGACTGACACCAAATTTGTTGCGGAGAAGATCAATGGCTTTAGCCATAAGTTAATATTCGATTAGTATTAATACTATACTAAGCGTTTGCAGAAAATTGGCAGGTTATTACAGCCATACAATGTGATTCGTCTTCAGTATCAAATATTCCTGGCCCTACGACATCTGTAGTTTTGGGTTTACAACTATAGGTATCAGCATAATCAGAAGCATTAACAGAGGTCATACCATTAATAACCAATTCACTAATAGCAGCTAGTACTGATGTCCCTTTGTTTTTAGGAACATAAACATTACATTGAACAAAACCTGAATAGAAATCAGTAGAAGCACCTTGGTTTTGCATTGTTGCTTGACCAAAATTAACGCCTAAAACAATATATTTAACTGTTTTACCAGGAGTTGTATAAGCAATATTGTCATAAATTATTTTGACAGTCGGATCAACATCCGTAACTGCATCAGTAATTGCTTTTTCAAAAGCGGCTCTAGTTTTTACAAGTGTCATTGTTTAAGATCCTTGAGTTTTAAGATAGCCAGTCCTTGCCCTGTAACCTGGCTCATTAGCCAATCTTGCCCTGGAGACATCAATTCCTCCGAATACCCCTGCACCTATGCGAAGATCTGCTTTTTTATCTTTCATTATTTCATTTAATCTTTGATTTAGAGAAGCAGTTCCACCACCTCCTCCTACAAGATAATTAATTAATTGTGACTTAGGAGACATTGCAGCGTATGGAGCATATTTAACT
>VTLG01015488.1_pt1 | contig 10961 bp, 4 predicted proteins | sample 4694571 | NCBI WGS metagenome assembly VTLG01 (sample SAMN12604809, study PRJNA352737) | marine metagenome | biome: ENVO:00000447; feature: ENVO:00000209|ENVO:00000569|ENVO:01000036; material: ENVO:00002151; isolation source: viral sequences binned using virsorter ... | reverse complement strand
ATTCTGCTTCACAAGAGGTTGAAACTGAAATTAGATTTGAATTAGAAAACGAAGTAGGCCATTTATTGGCTGAAGATGATGATAACCAATTATCAGATACTTTCTTTATTTTAAATCAAGATTCAAAACCAAATACAAATTATAATATGGAGGCTACTGACCATATTACTTTAGAATTAGAAACCCAAGATGATGGATTATATATTGGTGATAAAATAGTTCAAGAAAACTCTAGTGGTGATGGTGATATAACAGATATTAGAATGATTGCAAGTGGTGGTGGATATACAAGTTTACCTACGGTAACATTATCTGGTGATAGATTTATTTCATTAGAAAATGCTACATCAAGTGTATCAGCACCTTATAGTAGAATAGAATTAGAACAAGGTGGTAGACTTTTATCAGATATTGCTTTTGATGGTGCAAGTGCAACTCTTATACCTTATGGTGATAACATAGGAAAAGCAACATCATTAGATATTATTGAACATGGTATTAATTTTACATCAGCACCAACACTTGCGTTTCCTAAATATGCTGTTTTAAAAACAGTTTCAAGTACTATAACTGAAGATGAAACATTTACAACAAATGTAAGTGGTGCAACAGGAACGGTTGTTGACTTTACAGCACCACTTTTAAAATATACAGCAACAACAAGTGAATTAGAAATAGGCGATACAGTTACTTTTTCTGGTGGTACAACAGCTATTGTGGTAAAATCAAATAATCTTACGGCAACAACAACAATTGATACCAGAGTACAAACATCAGGAAAATATATTTCACAAGATGGACAACTTTCTGAATTAACTAAAAAAATACAAGATAGTTTATACTATCAAGATTTTTCATATGTTATAAAAGTTTCAGAATCAATTAACAAATGGCGAGACGCTATTAAAAAGGCAGTTCACCCAACTGGATTCTATGTAACTGGAGAGGTGAATATTGCAACTCAATTAGACGCTCAGGTTAAACGACCTGTTGGTGCTACATTGTCTCAAGGATTGTTCTCTGGTACCGAAGATAGTCCTATCTACATGAGATTAAATACTCTATTCTCTACATTCTTTGGTAGACGAACAGGTGTTGGATTGAAATTTATGAGTAACAATGTTCAGTTAGATGGTAAAACATTATTATCATCAGCTGTTGCAAGAGCAGGTATTGCTGTAAATGTTTCAGACGATTTTGATGATCCAAATACAAATACACAAAAAGAATTAAACTTACATCCAGAAACTACTATTGAAACAGAAAAAAGAAGTAGAAGAAGTTTTTATGAATTAAATAGTTATAAAGTAAGAGGCATAGATATAACTAGTGGGTTTGCATATGCAGGTCCAAGACAAAGAAATTTAAGAGCGCCTTTCAGTATTTACGCACACAATAATGGTGTGCTTTTAGAGGGTGCTACAGAGACAGGAGATTCTAATATTAGATTAGAAAACGAATCAGGAGTAGTTACTAGTGAAACTGGTATATCTGCAAGTACGACAATAGCAGATTGGGCACAATTAAGATTTGGCGGAACTAGAAGTAACGCCAGAGTGAGTATGTTAGAAGATGGCACAGGTGCGATAATAAACGAAACAGCAGGCACGGATACAAGTGATGGTGTTGATGAATTTAGATTAGAGGGTAGTGTTGACGGAGCAACTATGAGATTTCAAGATTTAGAGGGAACCAATAGTAATTTAGGTCATAGAAATAATTTCGCATTTCCTACTGACATCACCCAAGAGCCTTCGTAAACTCTTATAAATAATATAAAAGAACATTAAATTAATGGGAAACTAAAATGGCAGCAATAATAACAAACAAATTTAGAATAAATAATGCCGAGCAGTTCGTAGAATCTTTTTCAGAATCGTCTGCTACGACATATTATTTGTTCATTGGAAGAGCTCATGCGTGGGCAACGGATGCTGATGTTCAAGGTAATTCAATAAATGAAGGAACAGACGCTTCTCCACCAACACCTAATGATGATGTAACATCAGAATTTTACAATTATGATGATATGTTAGGTGCAAAACTAATAACATCAAGTGATGTATCACATTGTATACCTAGAAGAAACTGGACAACAGGAACAACTTATGATATGTATGAACATAATATAAGTTCTTCTAATACAGCAAATAGTGGTGCAACAAACTTATTCGATTCAACTTTCGTAGTAATGAACAGCTCTTACGCTGTTTACAAAGTAATAGAAAATGATGGTGCTTCTGCTTCAACAGTAGAACCAACTTCTACATCAAACTCAATTTTTAGTACATCTGATGGATATAGATGGAAGTATATGTATTCTTTAACATCTGCTGAAACTCTAAACTTTATGTCAACTGACTTTATCCATGTATCAACCGATTCTACCGTAACAGCTGCTGCCGTTGATGGTGCGTTAGACACAATCTTGGTTGTTGCTGGTGGTTCAAGTTACAATGTATCTTCAGGTTCAACTATTTCTGCAATCCCAATTCGTGGTGATGGTTCAAGTGGTGTTGCTTCAGTAACAATTAGTTCTGGTGCGATTTCGGCTGCAACTGTAACAACTGCAGGAACTGGATACACTTATGCATATATTAGAAACGCTGATATTATCGCCGCTACAAATGCTGGTGGTGCAGGATCAGGTGCAAATCTAAATGTAATCATTCCACCTAAAGGTGGTCATGGTAAAGACGCTGTTAAAGAATTAGGCGGCTTCTATGTCATGTTAAACAAATCACTTGTTGGTGTTGAAGGTACATCTGACATTGGTGTTGGAAATGATTTTAGAAGAATTGGTCTTGTAAGAGATCCATATAATTTTGGAACAACAACGGTTGCAACTGCAACAACAAGACGACAAATTTATGCTGCTGTATTTTCATCTGTATCAGGAACATTTACTGCTGATGAAGAAATAAATCAAGCAACAACAGGTGCTGTAGGTAAAGTTATTGAGTACGATTCAACTAATAAAATTTTATACTGGTATCACACAAGATTTCCTGATGTAGGAACAGATAGTAATGGTAACTTAACAGCATTTAGTGGTGCAAACGCAATCACAGGACAAAGTTCAAGTGCAAGTGCAACACCAAATACAAGTAACTCAACAACTACAAACGGAGTATCATTTAGTTCTGGTTATTCAAATCCAGAATTAGCATACGATTCAGGAGATATAATTTATGTGGAAGAAAGAAGTCCTATCACTAGAGCTTCTGACCAAACAGAGAATGTTAAGTTAATTATTGAATTTTAGTAAAGGAATATAATGCCAAGTAAAACTGATTTTAATGTTAGTCCTTACTATGATGATTTTAGTGAAGCTAAAAAATTTCATAGAGTCATGTATCGCCCAGCATTTGCTGTTCAGGCGAGAGAATTAACAACCCAACAAACAATACTACAAAACCAAATTGAAAAATTAGGTGACTCAATCTATAAACATGGATCAATGGTTATTCCTGGTGAAGCCATTTATGATTTAAATTATTATTCAGTTAAACTTACATCTTTCACAGGAACATTATCAAATTTTGTAGGTAGTAATGTAACTGGCGGCACATCTGGCGTAGTTGCTGATGTTGTTGCTGTTGTTGCTACTGACGGTACTGATCCAGACACATTATTTGTTAAATACAAAAACTCTGGTACTGACAATGCTTCAGATAAATTTACAGACGGTGAAACTCTAACAAGTGCGGTTTCAAGTGGTGAGACTGCTGTTGTAGATACTTGTACTACTGGTTCTGCTGCTCATATAGAAGCAGGTACTTATTATATAAATGGTTTCTTTGTTGAAGTAGACCAACAAACTTTAACATTAGACAAATATACAAACACTCCAAGTTATCGTGTTGGTTTAACAATAGGCGAAAGTTTTATTACATCAACTGACGATACAAGTTTATTAGATAACGCAACTGGTTCATCAAATGAAAATGCAACTGGTGCTCATAGATTTAAAATTACACTAACCCTTACAAAATTATCTTTAACATCAACTGCTGACGCTAGTTTCGTAGAATTGTTTAGATTAAAAAATGGTAAAATACAAAATAAACCATTTGATCCTAACAGTCGTACATCTATTGAAGATACTTTAGCAAGAAGAACTTTTGATGAATCAGGAAACTATGTTGTAAATGATTTCGAATTAGATATTAGAGAACACTTATTATCAGGATCAAATCGTGGTGTTTATGCAACTGGTGCTACTTCCGATGATGGTAATACTGCTTCAGAAAGTAAATTAGCATTTGGCTTATCGCAAGGTAAAGCATATGTTCATGGATATGAAATAGGTAAAATAGGAACAACTTATGTTGATGTAGATAAGGCAAGAGATTTTGAAACTGACACAGGTTCTACAACTAGATTTAATGTAGGTTCTTTTGTCAATGTTGAAAATGTTTTTGGTTCACCTGATATTAACTTTGTATCTGGTGAGGTAGAAAACTATAAAACTTTAAGACTAGTAGATGAGGCACACTCAACAAGAGGTACTGTTTTTGGAACTTCTCTTGCTCACATTTATGATATTGGTCGTGCAAAAACTAGAGCATTTGAATACAATGCTGGTACAGCTGCTTCAACTGATTCTGGCACAACAACAATGTTGTCAAACTCGGTTACAACGGATGTAAAATTTAAACACTTCTTATTTGATGTTGAAATGTTTGCTCACTTAAATGTAAGTGGGATTATGTCAGGTGCATTAACAACTGGTGATAAATTAACTGGTGGCACTTCAGGTGCAACTGGTATTGTAGAAAGTGTTACAACTGAAGGCTCAGCAACAATTACAGGTGCTACTCAAGCAGATCCTGTTGTTGTTTCAATGTCTGGTGGTCATAACTTTACAGACGGCCAACAAGTGGTAATTGCTAGTGTTGCTGGCATGACAGATATTAACGATACCTTTACTGTAAAAAATACAACTTCTACATCTTTTGAATTATTTACTGCTCAAACAGCTGCAACAACTGTGGTTGAACCTGTTGACGGAACTGGTTTTACTGCTTATTCATCTGGTGGTACAGCGAAACATACAACGATAGTTTTAAATGATGTTCAAGGAGAATTTGTTGGAGGCGAAACAATTACAGCACCTACAAACTCTAGGTCAGGAACAGTTCAATTTGATTCAATAGGTTGTAAAGGTTTTGAAATAAAAGATTTTGGTCAAACAAAAGGTATCTCAATGGCAGGAAGTCCAACATATACTTCCAATGTTTCATTAGATTCAACTTATGGTGATAACACAACTTTAACAGGAGTAATAACAACAGTAAATCCTGATGTTTCTCCTGGTAGTATCATTATGAATGGTACAGACGCCAACTCAGCAAACGCTGGCGATTCAATAATTTTAGAGGACGGAACTGAAACTGGTGATTTAGTAAATGCTATTGGTTTAGAAAATCCTGCTGACCAGGCTGATATATTAGTTGGTTCTGGAACTAAATTTACAACTGAATTAAAAATAGGTGACCAAATTAACTTTACTGATGATGGTGGTAGTTCAGTTACAAGAATTGTACAAAACATTGAATCAGATACAAGATTACAAACAGTTCGTGATTTAAGTACTGCTGTTGCAACATCAAGAGAATTAGTAAGACAAAGAACAAAAATTCAAGACGCTATTACAAACACAGCAATATTTAAATTACCTTATAATGTAGTTAAAACATTATTAACAACTGACAACTCTGGATTAAGTGATACAAGTTTCAAAATAAGAAGGCAGTTTGTTACAACTCTTTCAAGTTCAGGTACTGCCACATTTACTGCTGGTACTAACGAAGTATTTACTGCATTTAGTGAGGGTGATTATACACTATCAATTATGGCAGTGGGTTCTGGTAGCACAGGTGCTGCTGGTGATATTATATCACTATCAACTGGAAGTGATTTTTCACTTGGCGGTTCTCCAACAGGTAAAACTTTAACGATAGATTTAGGTAGTGGTTATAATGCTCACAAAGTAAAACTAACTGCAACAATTTCAGCTTCGGTTGTTGGCGCAAAAACAAAAACAAACACATCAGGCGAAACAGTAACAGTAGATACTGAAGCACTTGCTACAGACGATTTCATAAGTCTTGGTAAGGCAGATGTTCACAAATTAAATAGTGTGTTTATGGCTGACGATTTTGATACAGCTGCAACAACAAGTGATACAGATATTACAAGAAGATTTGAATTAGATACTGGACAAAGAGATAATTTCTATGACATTGGTAGATTAAAATTAAAAGCTGGTGAAAACCCACCAACTGGAAGATTATTAATTAACTTTGATTACTTTGAACATGGTGCTGGAAATTTCTTTAGTGTAGATAGTTATTCTGGTTTCACATACAAAGATATTCCTGGTTACACCTCTGATGTAACTGGTCAACAATTTCCTTTAAGAGATTGTTTAGATTTTAGACCAAGAGTAGATGACGCTTCTACAATTAATTCTGGTGGCGTTGATAGGTCTTTTGATGGCACAGGTGCTTCTGCAATTGAATTTACAAAAATTAATACCGATGTAACTGCTGATTTAGAATATTATCTGGCAAACAGAGCAAGAGTTTATTTAACTTCAAAAGGACAATTTGAAGTAGTTAAAGGTGCTTCTGCTATTGAACCTGGTTTTGGTGAACAATTAAAAGACGCTATACATTTATATGATGTGTATATGCCTGCTTATACTTTTGATACAGATACAATTGAAATAAAAGCAATTGATAATAGAAGATACACCATGAGAGATATTGGTGGTTTACATAAGAGATTAGAAAATGTTGAATACTATACTCAACTTAACTTATTAGAACAAGACGCTAAAGCATTACAGATACAAGACGCTGATGGCTTTGATAGATTTAAAAATGGTTTCATTGTAGATAACTTTACAGGTCATGGTATTGGTGATGTAAGTGATCCTGATTATTCTATATCTATGGATATGGCTGCAGGAGAATTAAGACCTTCACACCATATGGACAATAGTAATTTAATTGAATCAGATTCATCATTAGCAAACAGCGATGCTATGACCGATGCTATTAGAAGCACAAATGGTTATAAAAAAACTGGTGATTTAATTACTTTACCATATACTGAAACAACAGAAATAGAACAACAATTTGCTAGTACAACTGTTAACCTAAACCCTTATGATGTAATATCGTTTGTTGGTCAAGTTACTTTAACACCTGACCAAGATGATTGGATGGAAACAGAAACACTTCCAGAAATGACAATTGAAATACCTGGTGTCTTTGATACATTAACTGACGCTGCTGGTGCAAATGTACAAGAAATAAATCTAGGTACTGTATGGAATGAGTGGAATAATAACTGGTCAAGTATTGATGTTGCTGGTACTGAAGTAACTGAAAGAACAGGTCAGCAAAGACGAAATCAATGGCCTTTCCTTAGAAGAGCAGGAGAGAGAACAACAGTCGCAACGCAAGAAGTTAATAATAGAACAAGAACAGGTATTAGAACAACTTTACAACCTGGTGGATTAAGAAACACAAGTATTGGTAATAGAGTCGTACAGGTTGCCTTTGCAACATTCATAAGAGCAAAAGATATTTCATTTAGTGCTGTAGGTATGAAACCTGATACAAGAATTTATCCTTTCTTTGATGGTGTAGATATATCAACACTAGTAACACCAACAGGCTCAACTGCTGGTGCAGCTTTGACAACTGATTCTACTGGTGCTGCTACAGGTGTATTTGCTTTACCAACACCAACAGTCGATTCAAATCCAAGATGGAGAACAGGTAAAAGAACATTTAGATTAACTTCAAGTTCAACTAATTCAAAAGTTTCAGGACTTGTAACAACATCAGCTGAATCAGATTATACAGCAAAAGGATTAGTTCAAACAGTTCAAGGAACAGTTATCTCAACAAGAGAAACACAGGTACAAAGAACAACACAAACAGATAGTAGTCAAATCATAGGTGCAATTGGTACTAGAGTAGTAAGAGAAACAGGTGGAGAGTGGTTTGATCCAGTTTGTCAATCATTTATGGTTGACCAAACAGACGGAATATATGTAACAAGTATTGAAGTTTACTTTGCAAGTAAATCAAGTGCGGTACCTGTAACACTTCAAATTAGAACAATGACAAATGGTTATCCAACTACAACGGTTGTACCATTTGGTGAAAAAACAGTAGCAGCTGCTGACATTAGTACATCAACGGATGCTTCTACAGCAACAAAATTTACTTTCCCTAGTCCTGTATTCTTACAGAATGGTATTGAATATGCGTTTTGTGTAATTTCAAATACAGACGAATATACAATGTACACAGCAAGACTAGGACAAACTACACTAGACGCTACTAGATTAATTTCACAACAGCCATATCTTGGAAGTATGTTTAAATCACAAAACGCTTCTACATGGACTGCTGACCAAAACGAAGATGTTAAATTTAAAATTAATCGTGCTTCATTTACAACAAATACAGACGGTGTTGTTTATCTTGTCAATGATGAATTACCAACAAAAACTTTAAGACAAAATCCTATTACAACAATTGCTGGTACTACAAATGAGGGAATTAATGCTAGTGTAACTAGTGTCGCCATGGTTAGTACAAAACAATTTCCTACTTCAGGAACTATATTAATTGGTTCTGAACAAATTACATATACAGGAAAATCTTCAACTGCATTAACTGGTTTAACTAGAGGGGCAAACTCTACAACTGCTGCTACACATAGTAGTGGTGCTGCTGTAGGCTCTTTAGAAATGAGAGTACATCATAGAAATCACGGTATGCATGGTACATCAAACAATGTAACAATTGCTGGTGTTGCTTCTGGTACTTACAACGGTGTTGCTTCAACAAATATTAATGGTACATATACATCTATTAAAGATCCTAAAATGCACAGCTATGTAATCACAGCACAAAACTCTGATTTTGCAACTGCATTAGGAGATGTCGGCAGCACTACTGTTACTGCAACAAGAAATATTTTATTTGATGTATTACAACCTGTGGCTGGTATTATTCAACCACCAGGAACAACTATTGGTACAACATTAAGAGCAACAACTGGTAAAACACTAGAGGGTAGTGAAACAGAATTTAGTTTAGTAACTGCTTCAAATCAAGTGGCAGTAGAATTAAACGAAGATTATTATATGACTAGTCCTAAAATTGTTGCTTCTGCAATAAATGAGACTAACGAAATGTCAAGTAGCAAATCTTTAAATTTAAATATTACATTAAACTCAACAGCTGAAAATTTATCACCTGTTGTTGATACTACTAGATTAAGTACTCACTTAATACGAAATAACTTTTATAGTCCTGTTTCAGGAACTACACCAGACTTTGTAGCAGACACAGCAAAAAGTGGTGGTAGTTCAGCTGCAAGATATGTTACGAAACCAATTGTATTAACTAACAATTCAACAGCACTAGATATTAGATTATCTGCTTATGTTCCTTCAACTTCGGAAGTTGAAATGTATTTTAGAACGACATCAGCTGATGACGCTAGAAGCATAAAAGAATTAGCATGGACACCGTTTAATGATGATGGATCACCTGATACAGCTGTTACACCAACAGACGATAATAAAACATTTAAAGAACATCAATATAGTGTTAGTGATTTACCGTCATTTACATCTTTTCAATTAAAAATAGTTCTAAAAGGAACAATAAGTTCTTATCCACCTAGGGTAAAAGATTTAAGAGGAATTGCTCTGGCAGTTTAATCATATGAGTGATACTGCAAAAGTACAAGGTCATACACATTTAGTTAGAGATTTAAAATCTCAAGCAATTATCAATACTGATTCAGACGCTTATGCTAGATACATGGCTAGAAAAGCAAAACAAAAAGCAAAAGATGATGAGGTAAGAAAAGTAATTAGAGATGTTAATGAATTAAGAAATGAAATGAGAGAAATAAAAGATTTAATAATAGGAATGAAAGATGGCAGATAGAAGTGTAGCAGCAGGTGATTCGTTAAATAAATTACGATATGAATTTAATGGCACAGCTGAAGATATAGGAGAAATTTCAGGTATAACAGGTGCGAGTGGTATTATTGCTGACGCTACCGATGTTGTTGAAGCTATAACATCATTGAATACTGACTTAACAACTATATCAACTGATAATCATATTTTTAGTGGTGGATCTATAATTTTTGAAGGTGCAACTGAGGATTCTTATGAAACAACTTTAGCAGTTACAGATCCTACAGCAGATAGAACAATAACTTTGCCAAACGCAACTGGTACTGTTTCTGTAATTGACGCTACAGAAACATTAACAAATAAAACTTTGACAGCACCTACTGTAACAAGCGGTGTATTTAATACAGCTCTTTCAGGCACAGCCGTAAAAGATGAAGATGGTATGGATTCTAATAGTGCAACTGCTTTAGCAACTCAACAAAGTATTAAGGCATATATTGATAATCAAATAACTGCTCAAGATTTAGATATTGCACCAGATAGTGGTACAGGACAAAGCATAGATTTAAATAGTGAAACATTAACTTTCTCTGGTGGTTCAAATATTGCTAGTAGTGCTTCAAGTAATACAGTAACCTTTGCTATTTCAGATGTAGTACAACTAACTGCTTCTCAAACATTAACGAACAAAACTTTTACAAGTCCTACAATCAATGCATTTACAATGACAAGTGGAACAAATAGTGGAATGAATGTAGGTTCAGGTGGTATTGTATTTGAAGGTGCAACAGCTGATGCTCATGAAACAACTTTAACAGCAGAGGATCCAACAGCAGATAATACAATAACAATACCAAACGATTCAATAACTTGTATAACAACAGCAACTCATGCAACAAAGGCAGTGCATATTGCAAAAGTAATCGCATTAGGATAGGATAAATAGTTATATGGCAGATAGAAGTGTAGCAGTAACAGACACATTAGAAACGC
>VTLG01010821.1_pt1 | contig 10961 bp, 12 predicted proteins | sample 4694571 | NCBI WGS metagenome assembly VTLG01 (sample SAMN12604809, study PRJNA352737) | marine metagenome | biome: ENVO:00000447; feature: ENVO:00000209|ENVO:00000569|ENVO:01000036; material: ENVO:00002151; isolation source: viral sequences binned using virsorter ... | reverse complement strand
GCGACCTTTTTTATTTTTTTGAAAACTTTTTTGCCCAAAAATCTCCCTATACAGTATAAGATAGAATATGAGACGTCCTAAAAAATCAAAATATAAATCTGTTGTTATTAACAAGAAGAGGTATTATTATTACAAAATTACTTGGATTGATCCAACTGGTGATAGCGGGCACGCTACAGCCCATGACTCACTTGGTTTGGTTCCTTCTACTATGATAACTCATGCGTATGTATTTTTTAAAAATAAAAAATACCTTTGGACCTTCGCGTCTTACGAAGAGAATGATGAGTTATTTTCTGACAGAAATGTATTTCCGTTAGGATGTGTAATTAAAATGGAGAAAATAAGTGAGCGATAAAAAATTTAGATTTGATGGTAGATCAAGAATTGTAAACGATTTATACAAAGAAAACTTTAATAGAATCTTTAATCCGACGTTGACAAAGAATATGCCCAATGTAAAATGGGACCAACTTCCACCAAGGAAGGGACCTAACCCACAAGGAGTAAATTATGGGACTAATAAAAAAAATAGCAATAAAATATCACGAGTTATATTGCCGAGCAAACGAAGTGACTAATCGGATTCAGGGTTTTGTTTTAATTTTGATTCTTTTGACTCTTCTTTCGGCGTAACATCTTTAATATCTTCTTCATACATTTGATCTAGTTTATCCTGTAATTCTTCAGGTGTTAGTTTACTTAGATCCATATTGGCGTTGATATTAACTTGCCTATCGATATATAATCCTCCGACTTGGCCGCGATTCTTTTCTGCGGTCACAGCGGGGGATAATTGTTTTAATTTTCTTGCTTCATCTCTTAATCTTGCCATCTCTTGCAAATGATTTTGATAACTGATTCCGTATTTTTCCTGAGCTTCTTGTCGTAATTCTTTTATATATGCTGCTACCAATGGATAAATTTTTGGATTTTTTAATTCTGATGCTGCTTGTCTTGGTCTTGTTTTATATCCTGACTCAAATGCACACTCAGCCGGACTTTTACGACCTGCTTCATATACTAAGAGCGTAGCAAATTTCTTTTGATTCTCAGTTAATGTAGGTTTTTTAGGCATGATTGACTTTTATATTACGTACGATTATAAGTCAATATTGAGTACGATGTACGATGAAACCAGAGTCAAAATTTTGGAAGTTAGTTAAGAAGAATACACCTAAAATACAGTGGACAAGACTGGAATCTTGGGCATCCTTTGGTGTACCCGATCTGTTGGGATATAATGATTCTTGTGGTTTTTTCATGGTTGAACTTAAAGTAATTCATGGCAACAAAGTACACTTTTCTCCACACCAAAAATTATTTCACTTAACTCGTATAAAGCGTAACTTTATACTCGTTCACGAACCTTCCCTCAAATGTATAAAGCTATTTAAAAGCACCGCGGTCCCCGGTCTGCTTGTAGACCACCGCGAAACACCTTCCCTCGCAATGAATGATTGGGAACACATTCAGCGCTTGCTGCTTGAATCCTCTTCCGACGCTTGAGCGCTTGCTTGCTCGCTCCCCTGCTCGCGGCTCGTGGGCCCACCCGCCCCCCGTGCTTGCTCGCTCGCTCGCTTGTCAGCTTGTTCCTTCTCAAATTGCTTGCGGATCCGCTTGAGCTCTTCGTAATATTTTGGATGCCTCCATACCATTTTAGAATCATTCTAAACTAGTGGGCCAGATAGGCAACGTTTTTGATTTTCTTATCCCAACATTTCCGGCAGCTCTTACACTCATTGTCTTGCTGCGGAGCGGGGCAGGTTGCCTTCTTTGGATCTGTCACCACAGTAGAAGTATATTTGAATTTTCCGGCTGCTTCCTGGTTAACCATCGGCATAGAAAAAACCATTTTTAAATTAAGCGGCGCCCGGTCTTCGTATTTCATGGCCCACGCTTCACGCGTCGGGATCCAGTGCGCAACGTTTGGAGATCTCCGCGCAACTTCAAAAATCTTCGCAAGGTGTCTTAGGTCCTGGATATCTCCGGAATCGTGCCATCTAAAAACATCAGTTTTTTTATTGTTAATCTGTAAGGCCATAGCCTTGACCCATAAAGGATGTCTAATTGCTTTTAATCTTTTATATTGCGCCTCTTGCACAACTTTAAAAACATAGCAGCCCTTTAATGCATAACAGCCGTAACACGTCGAGCCCTTAACCTTCTGGAGCTTGCCGCCGGTCTTGCATTCTTTAGCCGGTAAACCGTAAGCGTGGCCCGGCATCTTTGAAGGCTTGGAGAGGCTGCCTGTAATTTCTTTTGCTTTCTCAATTCTCATAATTTCCCATAATATTTATTTATTCTTTTAAGTCAACAAAATAAAAAAAATAATTTTCTTGACTTAGTCCGCTTGTGCCCTTAGGGCCCACCCTCCCCCCCGGCTCGCGAGCTTGTGGCTCGCGCCCAAGGTTGAAAAGATAAATTGACCAACCAACGCCGGAAGCTTCCGTGATCTAGCGGCGGCGGCGCGTTGACTGATCCCAGGTCTATTCCAGACGACGTCTTGTGGTGCACTCGCTAGAATTGTACGTTTAAACAATTCCAGGGGAATAGACCAGGGATCAGGCGCAGTAATACCAATTGCGCTTGCACCTGATCCCAGGTCCCTGTCGCTCAACACTATCTTCTCAATTACAGCTTCTGCATATCGATAGTGCCTGTAATCACAGGGACCAGGGATCAGCACCCAGGAAAGACGGCCACAAGTGGCGGTGTGATCCTGGGTTGATCCTTATATTATGGAGCCCAAGGCGGCTCCGTATATTTTTCCTCTTCTAAAACCGGCCCGCAATCTTGACAGCTATAACCATCCGAAGACCACCAATCCGGCTTTGTTTCCTCTTTACAAATTGGACAAGTCCAATCATTAGCGAAATTAAACTCCAGCTGTTGCGCCATTTGATTTGACCTCCATCTCTTCTGTTAACATTAAAGGAACTAAACCTGGGTCCACTTCCTGCAAATGATAACTTGTATTTTCTCTGTCTGAATTTAATTCATCTAAAGCTAAAAGTTTTCTGGTAGCCGTAGTTAAATCAAACATTGTTTTTTCATAAATAGAAAATTTTAAAATTCCTAAATTGGAATAATTATTTTTTTCTATTATGAAATATTTTTTATTTTCTTTTGACATATTTATTTATCCTTTCTTATGGGAATTTCTACCACTATTAAAATTAATATTCAAACATTATTTTAAGACAGATTGACGCACACAACTATAAGTTGTGCTCGCGACCCTGGGGCCCACCCTCCCCTAGAAAAAAAATAAAATAAAAATTGACTTATAATTTTAGATGTAGTATAAATTCCCATAACAAAAGAAAGGATAACAAATGGCAAAAAGCACAATGCAAAAATGGCAACGGGACCATTTCGTATCGGAGTTAAACCGAAACTATGACCCGTTGATTAACGCTGCGGAATTGAAATTAAAATCAATAGAAGCAGAAGCAATAGAGATAGCAGAAAAAAACTTAGCAGATGAAATTGGAGCAACACCAATTATTGAAGAGCTGCAGGAAGCTATCAATAATGTTAAAACCAAAATGAGTAAAGCGGCCAGGTTTTTTAATAAAACCAAACAAGCCAAAAAAGATATAAATTATAAATTCAAAGAGAAGGATTTTGATTTATTTGGTTATGGTTCAAGCCGTATAACTCCGGATGATTGCTGGGAACAAATAAGAGACTGGGCCGGTGATTTTGCAAGGCAAAAAATAAAACAAACTCCGGAAGGTAAAGTACTTGCAACACTGGAGGAAAATAAAAGGGCATCTTATAAAGAGATCATGGAAGCAGGCAGCCCTGATAGTTTAAAAACTAAACTACATAACAACCTGCAAAAAGACGGCTTAAGCTGGAATAGAGAAGTAAAAGCACTGCCGCCAATAGATGAAACAATTAATTAATGGAGGTCCTATGAAAAAATATTAATTAATACTTAACACAATATATAGGGTATGGGATTAATCCCATACCCTATGCAATAACTACATAGCTCGAGAACTCTGGGCCCACCCACCCTGCTCGTACCCCTGGGGCCCACCCTCCCCTAGGGGTCCCAGCCAAATACAAATATAGATACAAAAATACACCCCCCACCACCCTTCTGGCGATAGGGGTCCCTATAGTTTGCTGTATACAGTTTGTTTTAGTCTTAAATCTGTGGTAATTTTAAAACCGAAACAAAACAGAAGTGAAAAAAATTCTGCAAAAATTTTATGAAACCGAAATATCTAGAGAAGAGCTTTACCCGAACACTATCCTTTGAACGTCAGCAGCAATACGCTGAAATCCATTTGCTTAAAAAGCAAAAAGAAAAACAAGAAAAAATTAAAAATAATTTTATGGCCTTTGTAAAAGAGATGTGGCCAGAGTTTATTGAAGGAAGACATCACAAAGAGATTGCAGATAAATTTGATAAGATTGCACAAGGCAAGATCAAAAGATTAATTATCAACATGCCGCCGAGACATACTAAGTCAGAGTTTGCCTCGTTCCTCTTACCGTCATGGATGGTGGGTAGAAAAGCTGATCTTAAAATTATACAGACGACCCACACTACAGAACTCGCGCTCCGTTTTGGACGTAAAGCTAAAACACTAATTGATTCCCCTGAGTATCAACGTATCTTTCAAACAAGACTCAGAGAGGACTCACAAGCTGCGGGTAAATGGGAAACCGAGCAAGGAGGTGAGTACTATGCAGCGGGTGTGGGATCGGCGATCACGGGCCGTGGTGCGGATTTGTTGATTATCGATGACCCACACTCGGAACAAGATGCAATGAATCCTGAAGCGTTGGAGCGTGCTTACGATTGGTATACATCAGGACCACGACAACGTTTGCAGCCAGGTGGAGCAATCGTAGTGGTTATGACACGATGGAGTCAAAAAGATTTAACCGGTGCATTAATTAATTCACAAAAAAATATTAAAGCAGATAAATGGGACATCGTTGAGTTTCCAGCGATCATGCCATCCGGTAAACCTATCTGGCCTGAGTATTGGAAGAAACAAGAACTAGAGGGAGTCAAAGCCAGTTTAAGTGTTGGTAAATGGAATGCACAGTGGATGCAAAATCCAACATCAGAAGAAGGAAGTATTATTAAACGAGAGTGGTGGAAGATTTGGGAAAAACCTAGCATCCCGCCGCTGCAACATATCATACAAAGTTACGATACCGCGTTCAGTAAAAAGGAGACAGCTGATTACAGTGCAATCACAACATGGGGAGTTTTTTATCCAGATGAGGATAGTCCGGCTAATTTAATATTACTTGATGCACACAAAGAACGACTTGAGTTTCCAGAGCTTCGTAAAGAAGCATTAGAACAATATAAATATTGGAATCCTGATACAGTCATCATAGAAGCAAAGGCCAGTGGTCAGCCATTAACTTATGAGTTGAGAAAGATCGGAATACCTGTTATAAATTTCACACCTAGTAAAGGACAAGATAAATACTCTAGGGTAAACGCTGTCGCTCCGATGTTTGAGTCGGGGATGATTTGGGCGCCTGACGAAGAATTCGCAGATGAGGTTATAGAAGAATGTGCATCATTTCCTTATGGAGATCATGATGATTTGGTGGATAGTACAACACAAGCGTTAATGCGTTTTAGACAAGGAGGATTTGTAAACTTGCCTGATGATTACCGAGAGGATCCATTACCGCGAATCGATAAGGAATACTACTAATGGATGATTTTCCAGAGTTTGAAACATACGCTGACGTTATAGATGCTTATGAAAGAGACAATATGGGTTATGCAACCCTAACAGATTACATTAAAGGTGAGAATATTAAAATTAAAGAAATAGACATCAGCCCTTTATCAGATTTAAAAAATATGAAAAATGGTGGACCAGTTGGTATTGAAATTTTATTTACAGAAAAAGTTCCAGCGGCCCCTTCACAACTTGTATCTGAGTCGGATATAATTTTAGGTTACAGAGGTGATGCTGCATACAGAAGTGGTAGTGCGCAAGCATCTAGTATCGGACAGGGGAACGTCGGATCGAAAGCAAGTTTTGGTGGTGGTAAAGGTGTAGATAAAAGTGGCAGAGACGAAGGAGCTGGTGGTGCAGATAGAAGTAAAATTACTCCAGAGCAAATTAAAAATCAAATAAAAAATCAATTAGGAATTAAAGATCCAAACTTAATTCAAAAAACTTTTCAAAAATATGATGCTTTACCTCTCCCAGTAAAAGGTGCAATTAACACAATGGTGCCTGCAGAATTAATGAAAATATTTAATATAGGAAATGCAATTAATAAGGGTATAGACACATTTAAAGAGCCTGTTTTAACAGAGGAAGATTTAACATTAGGTGCAACTGAAGAAATTAGTTTCAAAGGCAATAGTCCTTTTATGAGAGATCAAATCAACGAAAGAATTATTGCAGCAGAAAATGAATATTTAAAACAAGGTAAGATGCCTCCTGAATTTTTAGGTGACAAAATAAGAATGAATATGGAAATTGCTAATCAAAAAGGATATATGGGTCCTGGATTTGAAGACGGTGGCCGAGTCGGATTGTTTATGGGCGGTTCACCATTGGAGGGCACTGCATTAAATATCTACAACTCTATGAACGCGTATGGTTTTAGTGATCAAGAAATTGCAAATGCATTACAGGAACGTGGATTGTATACACCACCAGGTTCAGACTCAGGAACACCACCCCCACAAGCAAGTCAAACACTAGGATTTCAAGGTGATGATAAACCTATGATTCAACCTTTTAGAAAAGATCCAAGAGTAGATGCAGCATTTGAAGCGTATCAAAGAAATCAACAATTACAATCTATGGGTATTGAAGATCCTTTCGCAGATGAAATAAGTTTACAAGGTGCTTACTACGGAGATATGCCTGATGTTAATTTAAGTCCGGGTAAACAAACTTTTATGGGAAAGATGAAATCTGGAATTGGAGAAATTATGAACTTTCCATTAGTAAAAGGAATGTCTTTAATGAGTCCCTTTGGATTAGTTAAAAAAGGTCTTACTGCTTTAAAAGATAAGTTACCGGTTAATCAAAGAGCAATCGCAGAAAATATTGGTGGTAATATGGGCATAGCTGTTGATGATATAGGTAGAATAGTTAACACTGGAGATTATTCAGATCCCTCAAACATAATGGCTGGTTATAATTTAAATCAAATGACCGATGAAACTTTTGATAAAAGAATAGATAGAACTTCAAAAACACTATCTGAAAAATATAAATTAGATCCTGAACAAATAAAAGGAATTCTTGAAGGCACTTTATCAGAAAAAGAATTAGCTGATATTAATGCTAGAGCAATTATGCCTGGCACCACTCAAACTACAAACTTAATTAAACAACTTAGAAGTCTTAATATTGCTAAAGATAGAAATAGATTTATACAAGACGTGGCTAAAAAAGAAGCTGAAAGACAAAGAGCAGAAAGAGCAGCAAAAGAATTAGAAAAACAAAGAGCTAGAACAAGAGAAGCAGATACAGCAGCTGGCGCTTTTGATGACAGAGTTAGATTAGATCCAGGTGGAGGTGGCACTTTTAAACAACAAACTGCTGCTAAAGAAAGACAAGGTGTTCAGGTAGCCGGTCCTGGTTTTGGTAAAGGTGCTTATTTTGCAGAAGGCGGCCTCGCTACGATGTTCAGGAATAAAAGATAATGGAAATAAAATACGATCCAATTAGAGGGGCTATTGTAGACACTAAAAATGAAATGAAGGTGACTCAGCCTGAGTTATTATTCTGGACCGCTACTCATCCAGACCCTGTAAACATAGATGAGCCCAAATTGACAAAAATTAAACCACCTGCTATGATGCGAAACAAGGGAATATTAGCTAAAAATAAAGAGGGATAATAATGGCCACGATAGATAAACCGCTTCCTAACATTTCAGAAACTGTTGTAAAAGTTCCAAAACAAGAAGAATTAGTAGAAGCAAGAGACGAGATTATTGAAAAAAAGAATCAACAAGGTAACATCGAAGTTACTATGGACGAAGAGGGCGGTGCGGAAATTGCATTTGACCCAAGAGCTGTAGTAGAAGACGGTGGTCAAGATCATTTTGATAATTTAGCAGATTTTTTAGGAGATGATGTTTTAGAACCGCTAGGTTCTAAAATGATAGAACAATACAACGAGTATAAAGAATCACGTGGTGATTGGGAAGATACATATAGAAATGGTTTAGAACTTTTAGGTTTTAAATATGAAAGAAGAACAGAACCTTTTAGAGGAGCAAGCGGTGTAAACCATCCTGTTCTTGCAGAAGCAGTTACACAATTTCAAGCGCAAGCTTATAAAGAATTATTACCAGCAGACGGACCGGTTAGAACTCAGATCATGGGTGATGCAACGGTTGCTAAAGAAGAACAAGCTAAACGTGTAAAAGATTTTATGAATTATCAAATTACAGATCAAATGAAAGAATATGAACCAGAGTTTGATCAAATGCTTTTCTATCTCCCTCTCAGCGGCTCTACCTTTAAAAAAGTTTATTATGATTCCCTCTTAGGTAGAGCCGTTTCTAAATTTGTACCAGCAGATGATTTGATTGTTCCATATTCTGCAAATAGTTTAGAAGATGCAGAAGCAATTATTCACGTGATAAAAATTTCTGAAAACGAATTAAAGAAACAACAGGTTGCAGGATTTTATAGAGACATAGAATTAGGAACACCTCCTGTTACAGAAAATCAATTAGAAGATAAAAAATTAGAACTAGAAGGAATTTCTAAAGATGGCCAAGAAGATCAATACACTTTGTATGAAGTGCACACTAATTTAGATTTAGAAGGTTATGAAGATCTAGGAACAGATGGAGATCCAACAGGAATTAAACTTCCTTATGTAGTAACAGTTGCACAAGCTAATAATAAAATTTTATCTATTAGAAGAAACTTTAATGCAGATGATCCCTTAAAGAAAAAAATAAATTATTTTGTACAATTTAAATTTTTACCTGGCACAGGATTTTATGGTTTTGGTTTGATTCACATGATTGGTGGATTAACTAGAACTGCAACAGCAGCTTTAAGACAGTTGTTGGATGCAGGAACTTTAGCTAACTTACCAGCTGGTTTTAAATCTAGAGGTATTAGAGTCAGAGATGACGCTCAACCTTTACAACCTGGTGAGTTCAGGGACGTAGATGCTCCTGGTGGAAACATCAAAGATCAGTTTATGACCCTACCCTTTAAAGGTCCTGATGCAACACTCTTACAATTAATGGGAGTAGTTGTATCAGCAGGCCAACGATTCGCGTCCATCGCTGATATGCAAGTGGGTGATATGAATCAACAGGCTGCAGTGGGTACTACAGTTGCATTATTAGAACGTGGTTCACGTGTAATGTCCGCAATCCACAAAAGATTGTACGTTGGACTTAAACAAGAATTTAAATTATTAGCAGAAGTATTTAAAACATACTTACCACCTGTATATCCATACGATGTACCAGGTGCGTCTAGAGAAATTAAAGTACAAGACTTTGATGAACGAGTAGATATTCTACCCGTTGCAGATCCAAACATCTTTTCACAAACACAAAGAATTAGTTTGGCACAAAGTCAATTACAACTGGCGCAATCAAATCCTCGTATACATAATTTATATCAAGCATATAGATCAATGTATGATGCGCTGGGTGTAAAAAATGTAAATGCAATACTTCCGCCGCCTGCTCCACCACAACCAATGGATCCGGCGTTAGAAAATATCCTAGCAATTAACGGAAAACCGTTTCAAGCATTTCCAGGACAAGACCACAAAGCACACATTGATGCACATTTAAGCTTTATGTCTATTTCTATGGTGCAAAATAATCCAATGGCGATGATGTCATTGCAAAAAAACATACTTGAACACATTTCATACATGGCACAAGAACAAATTCAGTTAGAATTTGTAGAAGAAATGCAAGAAATGAAAATGATTCAACAACAAATCGGACCATTAATGCAAAATCCAATGATGATGCAGCAAAATCCACAAGCAATGCAGATGGCACAACGTGTTCAACAGATAACTTCACAGATAGAATCAAGAAAAGCGAAGTTAATTGCTGAAATGATGATTGATTACGCTAAAGAAGAAGATAAAATTAGTTCTGAAGTTGGTGGTGACCCATTATTAAAACTAAAATCACGTGAATTAGACTTAAAAGCTAAAGCTGATCAAGAAAAAGCTGCTAATCAAGAGGCAAGACTTGATTTAGACACTATGAGAGCGATGATGAATGACCAACAACACGACGAAAAACTAGAACAGAATCAAGAGCTAGCTGGATTGCGTGCTGGAGTCTCATTAGCTAAACAACAAATGGCCGATGCAAGTAAAATTCATGATTTCGGTAGAAACTTTCCGAAAAAATAGATATAAATCAACTTAAGGAGAAAACTATGGTTAGAAAAACAAAAAACGGTCGAGACAACGTAAAAGTTGTTCCTGAACTTGGTGCAAACTCTAAAGGAGAGCAGCAAGGTGGGATTCCTGTTGAGATGACAGACCCAATGACATCACAAGTAGTAGATGTCAGAGGAACAAAGCGTATGAGGCCTGATAAAAAACCTGTTAAAGCAACTTGGTATTAAGTCATGGCTTGGTTTGGTTTAGCAAAAATTGCTTTGCAAGCTGGCACGCACATTTTTAAGAAACGTCAAGAGACGAAAATGGCGATGGCAGATGCACAGCATATGCACGCACAAAAAATGGCTCAAGGCCAAGAGGCTTACCAGGGAAAACTCCTAGAGGCCCGGCAGTCAGACTGGAAAGACGAGGCCGTTTTATTAATTCTCTCGGCGCCCATAGTGGTGCTGGCTTGGGCAGTCGTAAGTGACGATCCGACTGCGATGGACAAGGTTAAATTGTTCTTCGAATACTTCTCGTCACTGCCGTCATGGTTTACAAATTTGTGGATCCTTGTCGTGGCGAGCATTTATGGAATAAAGGGCC
>VTLG01005007.1_pt1 | contig 10962 bp, 10 predicted proteins | sample 4694571 | NCBI WGS metagenome assembly VTLG01 (sample SAMN12604809, study PRJNA352737) | marine metagenome | biome: ENVO:00000447; feature: ENVO:00000209|ENVO:00000569|ENVO:01000036; material: ENVO:00002151; isolation source: viral sequences binned using virsorter ... | reverse complement strand
TTAAATCATGCTCTGATCTGTAAACACCTTCAATATCTACAAACTGACCATAAAAGCCAGATGCTATAAAATTATCAACCCCGTCCTCATTATTCTGAGGAACGGGGGATACAACAGATTTTGACTTCTTTTCTTGAGTCTCAATAGAAAAACCAAATAGTTTAGCCATGTTATAAAAATTTAACCTATATTAGTTATTTAGTTGATCGCTGGAGTGGTATTTGCTGAGCTATCAATAGCTGAAATAGTCCAGTAAAGAACTTGGAATTCAACCGTAAACTCTTCAATAGTATCCGTAGTGTCCATTGATAATGGAATTTCAGAAACATTAGTTGGGAACATACCAACCATGTTATACCTTCTTAATACGTCTCCATTTCTTGAAAGTTGATCTACAGATGCATCTGCAGTATAGTCAGATGGATCAACTTCTCCAGATCCGTTAGTTAGTCTACTAATACCATTCATCCATTCTTCTAAAACAGTTCTAACTCTAAAGTCAGCATCATTAAGAACGGTTACTGTCCAACTATCAAATGTTCTTTCTCCAGCAACTTTAAGAACCCTTCCTCTGAAAGGAACTTCTACTGGAGTTATATTTGATGCTGGTAATGCAGCAGCTTTTACTAAGAATGGAAGCTTAGAAGCAACCTGATCTGTAGTAAGATCTTGTTCTGATTGAGTTGGTGTAGCATCATTACTCATGAATGTTAATGATTGGCCAGATCCATTTGGAAAGTTTAAAGTAACTTCAAACAGATTAGGTCTTACACCACCGCCAGTTAACTGGCCTTTAAATTGTGAAATTGTGCGTAAAGCCATTGGGTTGTTACCTCTTTAAATTAAACGTTTCCAATAACTTCGGAGAATGCAACACCAGATCTGGTTGCTACAAATGTTAGTCCGATGAAATTGATGGAACGGGATGGTTTAACATAGATATCTGCTATAAATTCATTGGCATCAATGATTGCAGCAGTGTTATTTGATTCATCACAAATTAAACGGAAGTCTTGAATACCACGTTTTGCTTGAACATCTCTAAGGAAAGGTTCAACAGCATTTACAAAAGAATTCCTTGTTAGAGCATCATTAAACTCAAACATAACATCTTTTGCTGCAGCAGAAATAGCATTTTCAAGGAAGATGAATAATCTTCTAACGTTAATCCGATCAAATGCTGATGCTTTAGCAAGTCCAGTCTTATCACCGTATAGGATGATTCCTGCACCAGGTGAGAAGATTACTGGATTAATTCTTGCAGAATAAAGACGATCTCTTTGAAGTTTACTTGGGTTATATGCAAGTTTCACTGCATTGAGAATTGCACCTCTTGATGTTCCCGCTGGTGAGAACCAAGGGAAATTGGTAGCATCATTTCTGGCGCAAAGTCCTGCCATGTCACCATTAAGAGGAACATATCTGAAAGTATCAGAGAACCTATCATATTGATATTTGTATCCACTATCAAATATTGCATAAGATGAAGATGGAATTGGTGAATAGAAACCAATTAGATTATCAGTAATGCTAGTAGAAGATTTAACTGCATATTCTCCAGCAGTTGTTTCTGTAATTAGAGATCCTCTATCTGGTGAAACAAATGCTAATGCATCTTTTCTTACTTCAGCAACTGAAATAATTTTACTTGCAAGTGCCTGTGTATCTGGTTGTGTGTAAGCACCAGAACCTTGAAGAAGAAAATCTACTTCATACTCTTCAGTATTTGCAAAAATATCATATCCAGTTGAAAGATCACCAACTGTTGCAGTAAGTGCTCCAGTTGCCTCTACATCAGTACCACCATCATAGTTTTTACCACCAGCAAATGTAACATTCTGATTTCCAACTGCACCAAACTTAATTGTTGATGCTGCCTGATCCCATCCGTTATCAGTTGTTTGTGTGAATCCAGAACTATATGCTGTAGTTGTAATTCCTAATTCTCCAGATCCACCAGCGAAGATATATTCTGAATTTTCAGAAATATACTTTCTCCAACCAGAAGGACTTCCTACAGAAAATTCAGCATCAGATGCTTTAGAAAGACCTAAATGCTTCTCAAGAATAGTTCCAGCATTTCCTGTAACATCTCCTGTATCGTCAATAACAACTACATGAACTTCATCAAATCTTCCACCTCTTGCAGATGAATAAGCAGAAGTTCCTGGTGCATCAGCAACAGTATTCCAAGCAATATTACTATTACTTAAAGTAATGTTTTGTGCATCAAACCAATCTGATCTTCCGCTATAAGCTCTTGAAACCCAAGATGATGCTTGACCTACTGTATGAATAGCAACATTACCAGTTGAGGTAAATGCATACGTTCCAGATGCTTGATAATCTACATTAGTTTCGACACCTGCTGCAGTTGTGTGAGAAAGAACTTTAACTCCAATTGAATTTGTTCCAACTTCAGTAATAATACCTTTTAGATATCCATCAAGGGCAGAAGTTGATCCTGCAGAAACAAGAACTCTTCCAGCAGTTGATTGAGTAACACCCATACCAACAGTAACGTTAGTAACAAGTGAAGTTGCTCCACTCAAAGTTTGGTCTGCTTTACCATCAATTATTGCAACCTTAACTCCATTTGCCCATGAGCCAGGGTTTCTTGCAACAACAGTTTTACCACTAATAACGCTTTCGTCATAACCGTTATTTACATAATCTTCATAACTTTTTATTTTAATGCTACTTGCAGTACCAACTGCAGCATTATACATATTGCCATCGTCAGATCTTACTACTTGTAAAGATCCACCATACGCTAAAAATGACGAAGCAACTAACCAATTTTCATAATGCTTGTCAGTAGCATACGGATCACCAAAATTGTCCAAAAGGTCCTGTTCATTCGTTACCAGCACAGGCTCGTTTACTGGTCCTTTCGCAAATGGTCCGACTATTGCTCCAACGGCATCGGAAGTTGGGTCCACCCTTCCAGCAGTTAGGTCAACTTCTCTAACCAAAATTCCAGGCGATGCTAGATTAAGTGGCATCTTCTTACTCTCCGAGTCTCAGAATATTTTCTAAAATTATTTATTAAAAGGTCAATTTACATGTAGTCCCACATATAAGAACGATCCCCATATTCATCAGTATGCCATCTATCTCCTTCATCATCAGTAAAAGTAGTTAAATCATTAATACCATCAGAAACAAATCCAAAAGGAGCCATATCTTGTTCTATTTGATTCTTTTGTTCTTCATAAATTCTCTTTCTAACATCATTATCAGTCATCTCTTTAAAATAATCTTGTGCTACCAACCAAGAAAAAATAACTAAGCACATTGCAAGATCATCATTGCATCCCTCTTCTGCTTCAAATGAATTATGTTTTTGAGCAAAAGTGGTTAATTCTGAAATAATATCATAATCACATACCAATAACTTATCATCCTCAAGTAATGTTTTTAAATTACTACAACCCAACTTTTTAACTGCTGCAGTCATCCTTACACCAAGTTGAGACTTCTTTCCACTAAATCCAGCACCAACAACCTGTCCTGATCTACCTCTCATAGAACACATTAAAAGATTATCATATTCCAAATCAAAATGAAGAATATTCGCTACCTGATCTCCTATATCATTTATTTCTATTAATATGAATGCATGATTATATGCCTTTGCAACATCATTAATAATATTAGGAAATAGCATAGGTTTAATCTCATTATTCCTATACTTTGCAACTACACTATATGGAAATTCAGTAATATCATAAACAATAAATGCAGAATAATCCCCACCTATTCCTCTAGCAACATCAACGGTTATCAAATAATTATGTTCTTGTTCTGGGGATTTATATATGTCTAACCCTTTATTTCTTTTCGATGGATCTTCATATACAAGAGTTTTAAGTTTTGCTGGATTAATTAATGTATTAACCGAACCTAAAAATTCACATTCAAACTCAATCTTAAATTGTTGTTCAGAAGTATTCGCAATAGTCTGCTCTTTCCAAACAGCATCTCTACCAGGAACTTCACTCCAATGAACATCAGTTGGGACATATTCACTTTTACCTTTTTCTGCATCATGCCACAATCGATAAAAATGATTCATACCCCTAGGGGTAGAAACAATAATTACTTTAGTACTTTGTCCAGACGTAATAGTAGGATAAACACTGGCAAAGAAGTCATCAGCAATGTGATTTGGGATGAACGCGAACTCGTCAAGAAAGATGACATTATAGGATCCACCTCGGACAGCAGATGAAGAAGTAGAGTTTGCCGATATCTTACTCCCATTTTCTAACTCCAGTGATCCTTTATTCCAAGCTATTATACCTTGCTGCATCCAGTTAGGTAAATTTTCATAAGCAAGTTGTAATCTGCCAAGTAAATCTCTAGCCGTGGACGCTTTGTTCGCCAAAATAGCAATGTTGACATTATCATTAAAAACCGCATAGTGCAATAGGTACGACACACAAGTGGTTGATTTACCAGTCTGTCGTGGCATCTTACAGATATTAAATCTGTTTTTATGAAATCTATTAATTAATTTCTCTTGAAAATCATATAAACTGAAAGGAACTAATCCCTCATCCAGTGAAACAATTTTCACATAATTTCTAGCAAAATAAACAGGATCTTCCTTACACTTCAAGAATTCAACAATATTCTCTTCAGTGAATTCAATAGGAGTATTCGCTTTTTTTAAATTGGGGTTACCAAGATAAACATTATCAGACATAAATTAAGCGTTACCTTTTCTTAATTTGTTCAGTCAATTCTTTCCATCTAACAGAAGATTGTGGAACCTTCATTGGTTCGGGTTTAATTACATCAATTACACTTGCATATTCATGTCCATCAGAATTTTCTATCCTAACAGTATCCTCTTCAACTGAATCAAATACTCTATCACCAACCTTTATATTTTTCTCTACAAACCATCCTCTATTTACTTCTAGTGCATAAAGAACTTCTGAATCAGAATAAACAGGAGTTGTATTTAACGGTTCGAGTTCTTTTATACTTTCTATTATACCATCTTTATTAATAAATGCAATATCTAAAGGAATTTTAGTATTTTTCATATGAAAAGATTTTTCACTAACTTGATCAAAAATAAAAAGCATACCACTATCTTGACCTAGTTTTTCCCTAAACATTAGTCCCATATTAAAATCTTTTGGATTAGATGGAATTTCAACATTTAATGGAAGATTAAAAGATTCTCCTAATCCGCCTCCGCCGCCATTTCCACCGCCATTGCCAGAGCCATTACCACCCCCAGAAGAATTGGAGGAGCCATTATTGCCATTACCACTTCCATTACCGTTATTGGACCCATTTTTCTTTTCCTCGTCATCTTGTTCAAGATATCCTCTTCTACCTATATGATATCCATGAGGAATCTTCTTACATTTTTTATCAGTAAAACACCAATATTTACCAGCAGGACACTTCTTTGCAGAAGATTCACTAATAAAATCTCTAAATTTCTTAGTCATTAGTATTACACTAATTCTTTTCGTTACTGTTATTTAGAATTCCTTGCTTCAAAAGTTTTTGAAGTTCTGATGTACTTCCAACAAAAACTGCATTATTAGTGACATTACCTGCTTTAGATTTATCAGAATCTTCATCCATATCCTTTACCTTTTTCTGCAAATCTACCAATTTATCTGTTGTATCAGCAACTGATTTAATAATTTGGCCAGCAACTTCATATGCTCTAGCACTTCCACCTTCACCTGCTACTTCTAAAATACCATTAAGTGCTTCTTGACCTTTCTCAACTAAAGAATATAAATTCGCACGAGTATATTCATAATCTTTCTGTAGATCATCTGTTATTCTATCAATTGGCTTAACAGATTCCTCAACCTCAACTATATCAGTTTGAGTTCCTAATACTTTATCAATAGCAGCAAACTTATCAGGCATAACATTACAAATCCTCTTGTCTAGTTGGACTGAAATCACCACCGTCCATAAAGAACGAACTGGTTTCATTAAATCCAAAATCATCACCTGGAGCAATTAATACATCATCAGCAGTACTGAGAACATTAATAGCAGTTCCACTAATATGTTCTGCTTTAATAGTTCTACTGTATCCTCTTTGAACTGTAATTTGATTACTTGTTTTCTTGGTGATTTTCATAATTTCAGAATCAATAATAATTCTACTACCAACTGCGAATGCAGAAGTATCATTAACATTAACTAAAGTTTCTGTAGTTGTTAGATTTTCAGCAATCTTAGCTCCTGTTGTTGCTTGATCATTATCATAATCTTTTTGTGCTCTTGGAGTAGCAACATATCTCATTTCCCTCTTAGCACGAAGAGGTTCTGCATTACCATAATAATCAACCTGAATCTTACGAATAATACCATCAGTAGATTCAGCAATTGGTCCGAATAGATATGTCTTTGCTGTAAACTGTAATGTATAAATTAATGCTCTTCTTGTAGAGAAGTCTCCTTCATAATCATCCTCAAAATTCATAGATTCAAGAACAATAGGAATATCTCTTTTCTCTCCAATTGAATCTACTAATTCAACAGTAACATTAAAAGATGGTTGGAAATATGGTAATATCTGTTCTATTATTTGTAATGCATCATCATTTAACTTAGTCATTACATTTAATTCAAATCCCAAATTATATGGAACAGGCATAAAAACTTTTTTAACTCTATTATTATCGTCTACTGCCTTAAATGTTTGCGTTACTGATACCTTTCTTGTTGGATCATAATTAATACTATTCATTTCAAATGACATTCTTGGCAAAGTAATAGCAGTAGCTCTATTAAGATCTTCCTGTTGTTCTAACCTTGATAAGAATTTCTGTGCTGGACCATATGCCAGTGGAACTTTCATTTCACTAAAATCTCCACCACTAGAATCTTGATGTCTAATATAAATTTGATTAAACAATGTTCCAAAAGAAACAAGAGTTTTACGTATTATTGAATGATAATAATAAGTTCCTAACATTTTTTAATAAGTTCCAAATGGGTTTGATTGTGTAAAGTCTAAAATAAGATCTGCTTCGGCTTCAATTTCAGTGCCTGTGTCATACTTATCAGTTATATCACCTTTATCAAAGGTATCTATAGCATAAGTTGCTGAAGATGCTGCTCCAATAATAGTTTCTCCATATCCAAAACTACCACTGATAGTGGTAACCTTCAATACTTTATTTACCTGATCCCAAGTTTTAACCCTTGCAGTTGATCCAGTAATTGATCCAGTAACAACTTCATTGGACTGATATGTTCCAATTCCTGCTATAAGTGGAGGAGCCTCAACAGTAACACTTGGTGTAACAGTATATCCAACTCCTGGATTTACTATTCTTATTGCAGAAACTTTATTACTTGCATCTGTAATAAATGCTCTTGCAGTTGCCGTTACTGTTGAAGCAAGTCCAACTGCTCCAGCAGTATCAATTGTAACTGATGGTACTTTAGAGTATCCAAGTCCACCATCATTAACAGTGATAGTAACAACACCTTTATTTGCAGATGTATCAATAGAACATGTTGCAGCAGCACCAGCTCCACCACCACCAGAAATTTGAATTAATGGTATACTACTATATCCAAGACCAGCATTAGTTATTAGTATTTCTTTTAATGATGTTATTCCACCATGAGATGTTAAAATACCAACAGCAGTTGCTGTAACACCACCAGCTGGTGCAGGTTCAAAGATAATAAGTGGTTCATCAGTATATCCTTGACCATCATTATTCAAGAATATTTCTCTAATATATCCTGAAGCACTATTTAATGTTGCTGATGCAATTGCAGTTTGTCCAATACCAATAAGTTGAAGACTAGTAATAAACCCTTCATCTTCAACTTGACTATCAATAAGATCAATAGAAGTATCAATAATTTCATCCTCATATTCGAAGAGTTCACACTTAAGTTGATAGACGTAATTTTTTCCTAGTTGATAGAAAGGATCTTCATGCTCAACAAACTTAACTTCAAATAATCTACTTCCTAATGGAAAATATATTAAATCTCCTTCACGAGGTCTAGTATCAACAATTATTTCACTATCTGGTTCTGTTTGTAGAAAAGGAACAATAAAATCCTCAAATCTTTCTTTAGATATTGTAAGGGTTAATTCATCCTTTAAAGACATCCCAAATTTTGTTAGAACATCTCCCTGTCCACCATATCCTTCATAGGTATTAACATATGCTTCTATCGTATATGAATCATCAAACTTTGAAGACTCAACTTCAGTAAAAATAGTATCTTTATTAACAATTTTTCTTGGGAGATATGTAACATCAACCCCATAAATTTTTAATTGTTCATTAACCAATTGCTGAACAAGACCTTGTTCAGATTGAGAACCTTGAAGAAAAAATGGATTTAGTGCCATTATCCTATAAGATCAAGTGGTGGAACTTCATACTCAAGAGTCATTCGCTGTTTCAAATCTTCTAATTCTCTTTCAGCATCATCATACATTTCTCTACCATTTAACTCAAGTCCGCCTGGAAGTTTAACACCTTTAAATTTAATTAAATTTTGTCCCCATTGTTTTTTAATTGTTGAAGTCAAATATTTTTTAAGGAAACTATCATTATAGACACCAGTAAATGAAGCTGGATCTAATGCTCTATAACAATCTATAACAAAGAAATTACCAACACTCTGGGATCCCCAATCAATATCAATATACAATCTATCTTGTCGTTTATTATATCTAACTTGTTTATCTGGAGTTAAAAGAAAATCTATATCTTCAAGATAACTCTTAACCATAGCATATTGCATTAATTCAACAGAGTTAAAGTAATACAAATCATTCAACATTAACTGATATTTAATACTAAACATTCCACCAGAAATGGAACTAGCATCAAATTTAAATATTCTTTCTATACCTATTACTGAATCTGGAACCTGTATAAAATTTGAATTTTCATACCAATTAGAAGTAACTGTTCCTAAACCATCCACATTTGTAGATGTAGCAGTAGTTGTTACAATACCAACCCCAGAAGTATTTTTTGCAGTTCCCCTATCAATATCAGCTTGGCTAACTTCATATTTTAAAAACATCCTCTCAACACCATCAAAATGACGCTCGTTAAAATACTGTAAAGCATCATCAACTAGATCATCTATTTGATCATCATCTACATTTATTTCTAATACAGGAGCTCCTAGACGTCTTTTACAGAAGTCAATTAATCCTTGACGTGTTGATGGTTTTGCCATTAATTGACTGATGCCTCTTCTAAACTATCCTCTTTTTGAGACTCATTATATTTTTGTAATTCAATATTCTGCTCGATTAGTTTTTTTCTTTCTTCAGCAAATTCTTTTTGTAATGTTTGAACTTTTGCTTCTAAAAGAACATTTTGATTTGATAAGATTGATAACTTTTGATTGTATATTTGAACCAATACATTAATATCAACTTCACGTTGGTTTTCCATATGTTAAAAAGTTCCCCCGTCAATTGTGGTTGTCCATACAGGAATTCCTGATGCATTTGTAGTCAATACGTAGTTTGAAGTCGTTATACCAGAAGCAGGTGTTCCAGTAGAAGTCATCTTACCAGTAGAGTCAAAGTATATAGCACCACTAGAAGACCAATCACCACCACTAGCACCTTGATAATAGATACCTTTAATATCTAAAAATCCTCTAACACCTTCAGCAGTATTACTAGTTACAGTAGCATCTGGAATATAAGTCCATGCTCTTGCTGGAACGTTTGTATTACCACCATTAGCGGATACACCACCCTCATCAACATAACCAAAGAAACCAGTTTTGTTATTAGAAGTTCCGCTTGATGTATTGTATGCAAAGGAAAGACCACGATCAGTATTGGTATCATATGCATGAGTAACCGTAATCTGTGAGGTAGTATTAATACCAGCAGTTGTTACACCATCAATATATACTGTCGAAATACCAGCTGCAGTAACATATGAATGAACAGTTGTTGTTCCTGCTCCAGGAAGACCTGTTGCAGTCAAAGTATCACCAGTATTAATTCCTATAATAGAATCAACAGTAATTGCAGAAGTACCAGAACCAACATTAGAATTGACAACAGTTACTTTACTAGTAACATCACCAAGATGCATTATCGCATCATTTAAAGTTGCATTAGTAGAATTAACAGTTGTTGTAGTACCGTCTACCTGAAGACTACCTTTAACAATAACCAAACCATCACTATCTAAACCATCGGGATATGGGTCAATGTATAATGTATTTCCTCCACCCGATCTTGTTGAAATAACATTAGAAGAAATACCAATGTTATCAAAGGTATAACCTCCTCCACCACCACTAGATTGGAACTCAACAGGAACATTAAATTTCCACTTTGCTCCAGTTACCTGAATAGAATCTGATCCATTCTCATCATATTCAATCTTGCCATCTCTATTATCACCAAATGTCAAGAATTGATCATCTGGAATAATAACTTCACCAGTTCCATTCGTTCTTAACCAAATATGCCCATTATTATCGTTAGATGAAATGGTATTTGCATCTATAGTTAAATTATCTACAGACCACTGATTAACTCTTGGTAAATTAGCTACATTACCTTCTCCACCAGGATTACCAGAAGCACTTCTGTCGAGAATCGGAACAAATCCGTTAGTGACATTTCCAGTATTGGCACCGCCTTCAACGGTTCCTGGTGTATTGTTTAAAAGATCTGTATAGTATTCTCCACCAATTAATTGTGGATTTGATGAGTTATCACCAACGAAAAGTCTTTGGCCTCTATTTCCTTGAGTACCAGCACCAATGGTATATGCAACCTCACCATAATTCAGAGTCCCCGGTGCTACAGTACCAGTAGATCTTTTAACTCTAATGATACTAGCCATTAGAAGCTCCCTCCGTTAATATCTAAATTTTGTGTAGTTCCTGGTGTTAATTGTAATGTTGCATCCCATTTACTTGTAGTTGCGTTATATACAAGAA
>VTLG01003251.1_pt1 | contig 10962 bp, 15 predicted proteins | sample 4694571 | NCBI WGS metagenome assembly VTLG01 (sample SAMN12604809, study PRJNA352737) | marine metagenome | biome: ENVO:00000447; feature: ENVO:00000209|ENVO:00000569|ENVO:01000036; material: ENVO:00002151; isolation source: viral sequences binned using virsorter ... | reverse complement strand
TGGTGCAGCTCCAGCGTAGTACATAGTCTGCTTTGCCTTGCCATTGGCCGTAGTACTCTCTGCTTGTTGAGTATTCTACTTGATGCCCATATTTCTTTGCTAAGTCCATCAGTTTCTTTTTACTCATACTATCCCAGACGCATGGGTTATATAAAGATTATCGGTGTGTTTTGTGCTTAAAATCGTAAAATCTTACTTTGTGTAGGTTTATAGAACCCTACGATAGGTTCTGAATAAAGAACTCTGCAACCCTACGCCTGTTGTTCTCAAAAGCAGGTCTCATAAATGGCTTAGGCCCACCACTGGGGCCAGTGCCTTCTGGTTGTCCATACTCAACATGAGGCGCATATTCTACATTGGTTCCAATAACTTTCACCAAATAATCTCTTTTGACGTTAATAGAGGCACGTAAACGGCCTGTATCTACTGGGACAATACGTTGGGCCTCCAAAGACATTGCGTCAGCAGTATCGTCTAATGCATGATCCAACACTTCTGGATGTTTTTCAGCTATCTTTTGTAAAGTAGATTGAAACTTATCTCCACCTTTTATTGTAATTCCCATCAGTATCCTAGTACTTCATCTACTGAAGCATCGCCATACTTTTCTTTCCACTTCTTTTTAATTATCTTTCCACCCTGTTTATACGCTGCCATGCGCTGTGCCTTCATAGCCTGTTTACGAGCTACATATTCGCCTTGCTTCCATGATAACTCATTAGCACATTGCTGACAAAAACCATTACTTAGGATGTGAACCTGCATTGCTCCAGCTCTACATTTTTTACAACTACTCATTTTCCTATTTCCTGTTCTTTCTCTTCATCTGATAAACTATCCCACCAGTCCCAAAATTCTTTATCTCTTTTGTCTTTTTTCATGGAACCCTCATCAAAACCGTACGTTGGTTAGGGTGTAATAAAGAATTGCCTCTCAAAGTAAAACCATAAGTTGCTCCTACTTGCTGTTGTAATTCTATTAACTCATTCATCAACAATCCTTCAGCAGGTATTTTACTATCTAATTCTTTATGAGCATCACAAGTCCTAGCCCCTGATGCAACAACTAATGTGTATCTGAAAGGTTTCTTACGAACCTTCTCCTGTTTCTGATATGATGCTAATCTACCTTCATTAGTTACATTAATTATCTCAGTTCTCGCAATCCTAGTTAATTTGTAAGCTTCTGTGTTTATCACCTTTTGCATTTCTGCAACTGTGTTAGGAATACTACGGCCTTCTACTATAGCATTGTTAATCTCAGCATTTAATTTTGCACTAAGTATTGTAGATAACTCATTGTAGTTATTTGTTTGCACTTGACCTGATTGTAAAGCCCTTATTGCATCCTCATCTGCCTGATCAAAATCTATTGCTAATGTTTCTGCTTTATATACTAAATCACTCGTTTCTCCTTTTTCAAGGCCGTTTACCCCCCCTTTTTTCTTATCAGCAGCATTTATCTGACGTACTCTAGCCCTTGCCCATGAATATCCTGCATCACCACCCCAAAGTAAATGTGCAACATATCCTGCACTTGGATTGTTAGGATTGCCCCAATCTTTGCCCTGCCTGTCTACTTGATGCCTATCAAAGAATGCTTTCATACGTTTTACAGTTTTAGGAGATAAGTTCTTACGATTCTTAATATCTCTAGCTCTCGCAACTCCTATCTCAGTTCCACCTCTGCCAAACTCTTTACGATACTCTAATCCTTTAGCAGCTTCTTTAGCCATTGCTGATGTTGGCTTAAAATTAATATGAGAATACTTATCCTGTTTTTCTAATACTTTAACCTTATCTTCTAATGCTGCTGATTTAAAACCATGAATGTAAGCATCTCGCATTTCATCATTTACCAAATTTCTAAGATCCTGTGATAATGAAATCATCAACATTGGTAGCATTTCATTTAACTCTGAAAATGATTTGGCAGAACGAAGCTTACTTACTTCTCTCTTAATAGTAATTGCTAAATTTCTATCTAAGGCTGAAACAAGTCTGCTCGTTCGCTTGGCTCCTCTTCCACCTGCGACGTTGGCATACTTGCTAAGTTTGTTTCTGGTAATATTAATTCTCCTTCTTCATCTAAATCTACAGTAATTCCTACACCTTGGAATGCAGCAATAACATCTGCTTTAGTTCTTAAATTTGCTAAATGTTGTTGCTCATTACGTTCATCAATATCATTGAATACAACTTCCCAATCTGTTACTTTTAAAATTTCTGCTAACGGCTCAAAGAAACCTTTAACCAATATTTGTTGTGTTTCTGTAATTGTTCTATCCATCATAGATAACTGCTCACCCTCTGCATTCAATCCACCAACACCAGATACATCACCAACTGCTAATGGCATAATTCCATACGCTGCATTAATATCCTGATTAATTTTATCCATATACGGGATCATGCCTGATTCATTTTGACTTGGCATAATAGATACAAACTTAGCTCCAGACTGTCCTTCGCCTGATGATATAATAGGAACAAAGTTAGGGTTTCTCCTAGTTTCTTCAGCTATGTACTCTCCTAATCTATTAAGAGCTGTTTCATCTAAGTTAGGAATATCTAAGAAACCTTTAGGTGGTCTTTCTAATCGAAACAATTTGTTTTGGTATGCTTCAATTGCCAAAGCAGTTTCTATTTTTTTAGAAAGACCGATAATTGGTGATTCACCATAAAGGCGAGCTGTAGAACTATATTTGTTAAAATGTATTATCTCATCTCTTGCAAAAGGAATGTCACCTTCTGCATCTTCAAATGTATATGCAATTAATTCTAAACTAGTGCCACATTCTGCACAAGCTGAACCATTCATTGTTTTTCTACAAGTAGGACAGAATCGATTTTCGGTTTGAAATTTACCAAACCTGTCTGTGTTAAATCGCATGTGCTTAGAATCTTCAACCCATAATTGAGATACTTGCTTTCCTAATATTCTACCTGATTCATCTTTAACATAATCATAAACAATAGACACCCAAGCGTCGTCAAATACTTCTAATTGCCTAATAAGAGCTTTACAAAATTCAGCTCCTGTTAAATCTGTTTCACCATTAGAAGGGTCATCTAACAAACGTTCAAACAAGTTTTGTTGATCTGCACTTGGATTTTCTACAGTTTGTTCTAACCTGTATCCTTTAGCTACAGTTTGTGATGCTATCCTAGTCACAACTGTTTGTAAATGAGAATAATTAATTGATAAATCTTCCAGATGATGTAAGTTATAAGGAGGATCTATACGCATCGGCCCAGTGCTTCCCATAGCAGGAGCCATATCGTAAACAGGAGTTCTAGCTTCTTTTTCAATCTTATTCATATTTCCATCTAAATATGCCTGAACACGACTTTGCTTTGGCTTGCTCCTAAATCTGTCAAAGAATCCCATACTACCAGTCTGGATCAGACCTCTTTGCTCTAATAAGCCTTTCTCTATTATCGGCCTGATATATGTAGCTTTTAATCGCAGGCTCTAAGAATTTAGCGACAGTGACTCCGTGCGTTTTAGCTAATACTTTAACATCCTCTCGAACTCGGTTGTCAATGCCTTTTAACTCTAATCGAGCCATTAAGACGACAGACCTCTTTGAATGCTTTGTATAGCAACATTAGCCATGCCAAAAGAGTGAAAATTGGTGTAAAGGCCTGTCATCGGTATTGCCAATGCCCAGTGCCCTTTATATATTTTGTTTAGTCTGCTAAACCGTAATCACTGTAGTCATCCTGTAGCCTTTCTCTTTTATCTCGAATTGCTTTAGATGGCCTGAACTCTTTGTATTTATTTTGAACTTTTCTTCTAGCTCTTTGTATCGTTTCTGTGTTTGGAGCATAGTGGAGTAGATCATACAAATCAGATAAAAACTTCTCATTCTCACACTGCTTTCCACTGTTGCTTGTTGCTAAATAATATTCTCTTAAAACAAGATACTCTAAGTAAGTAGTACTATCTCTGCAAACTATATTGTCTTTGAGATGTCTGCGAACTACATCCTCTGTCTTATCTAAATTTTTAAATGCATCATAAGCCATTTTTTATATCCTCCCTAATCTTAGTAGTCCATGCTTGAGTCGATCCTACTGATTTTAATTTTCGCATATTTCTTTCTCCGTTTTTACAAACACTTTTAGTCAAACATCCCTCTCAATGCCCAATTCTTAAAATCTCTTTTGGTTAATAAATATTCTCTAACTATAGATACTTCATCCTCAATCTTCTTTACCCTATCATAATATAAATCATGTAGCCTAGAAAAGTCGGATCTAAGAAGATGGATTCTTTGCCTTAACCATTCTTTCTCTTCTTCATGCTGGTCTTTCATTTCCTGTATCTCTGCAACAAGCTTAGCTATGGTTGATGCCATTTATTCAACCTCTGGTATTATCAACTGTCTAACTCTAACATCTCTTTGAAGAGTTTCTGACCATCGTGGTTCCCAATCGGTCTCCCAATCTATCTTGATTTGGTCTCCTGTCCAAACCTTTTCTACAACTCTGCCTTCATCACTTGGCCTTCCTCCTAATTCTCTTCCAGAATCCCAATCCCAACCATCATCTAAACATAATATTTCAAAATGTGGATCAAAAATAAGACCTTCAACTTCAAGCCAGTAATGTGTGCCTCCTTTTATTTTTCCTTCAATAAATCTAACTTGTTTCTTTTCAGATGCTTTTAATTTTCTTATAACACTGAAACAAGTCCACCAACATCTGTTTTCTGCTGGATGAATTTTTGGATATACTTCGTAAAGTATTTTTTCAGGCAATGTAAATTTGTTTTCCATTTTTGTTTTTTTCCTTTGCCACATCTTTTGTGTGGTAATTCTAAGATAGGGTGGGGTTATATAAGCTTTACTATACAACATTACCCACGATTTCCTACCATCTCCCCCATTAATGGAGTATATATCCTGTCCATCTTACACTTATAACAATCTACCATTGGCCTTCCTTCTTTCTTCTTACTAAAAATAAAATGATCTTCATCTATCAATCTATGCTCTTCTTCCCAACGTTCTCCGCAAACAAAACAATTAAACCTCCACCTCATATTCTCTCCAAACACTTTTTACAATTTACAAAACTAATGTGTCTATTTTTCATGATCCTGTATTCCTGTTTTGTGCAACTATAACCACAGAGTGTTGTTTGTCCATCGTGACCTGCTTTATGTCGCTTCATTAATCTATTGTAATGACTGACCCCTTAAAGCAGTTGTTGATGTCAGATACTCCGTATTTTTGTTTGTTATAACAATGCCTACAAAAATCATTGTCAGTTTTATTTTTCTCATGTATTTGTTTTTTACACTTTGTGCATTTCAATATCTGTGCAAAACTCATATTAATCAATCGTAATTATCGATCCTTGAAAACAATTATTAATGTCAGATACTCCGTATTTTAATTTAGTATAACAATGTTTACAGTGTATGCTGTCTTTTGCTATGTTATCCCATTTGCCTAACGGGTCGTTGCATTCGGGACAGGCTTTCCATTCATCTTTTGTTAAAGTATTACCTTGGCTCATGGAGGGTTATATGTGCCGTTATATAACCCTTTATCGTTAAAAGTTATCCCAACTTGTTATCCGTATTCCACGCTTATCTATTTCCTGCAAAGCCAACTCGCACATCCACAAAGATATTACTGCATCTGATGTATGTCCATCTAATCTACCGTTCTTTCCCCACATTAACCTAGACAAACCTTCTACCAATTTCCTTGATCCCACAGGCCCTGACTTGTTTACCGACTTATTCCAAGGTATAATGTATTTGCCCTGTTCTAACGCTAACGCTATTCTAGGAATACCAATCTGTGCGTGATGCTTTTCGGAACCTGTTCTGTGTCCTTTGACAGGCAAAGATGCCAAGTCTTTAGCTGCGTGTGCTACTAATCTTTGAAACCCATTAGTTTCTACCATTACCATTGTTGGATTGTATTTGTTAGCTAAATCTACCAAATTCTTTACCTGAGCAGTTAGCCACCCTGCTCCTTCTGCTTTTACCTTACCACACCACTGATAAATCAAGTGACGCATTTTTGTATCTCTATCATAAGACAATACACTGTATGCAGTTTCATCATTTGCCGTATCTAATCCTACTGCTAAATCAACACCAATTACAATATCTGTATTTTCTAAGGGATTACCAAAACCTATTGATTCATCTAAACAAGGCTCTATAGTACTCCACGGAATTACAGCCGTTTCTGGATCTAGAGGATTCAACAAATATTCTGACTCAAAGGCTCTACTACCCATAGCATGTCGTTCTGCTTCTAATCTATCTTCATTCCAGTATTCAGGCCATCTAGGATTTCCATCTTCTTTTACAGCAGGATGCCAAACGTGTGACCAATCAGGACTTTGCCTTACCCAATCCGTAGCATCTCCTATTCTCTTCTGTGTTCCTATCAATAATATCTTGCCTTCAGGCAATCGCATTGGCATCACAACTCTTTTTATAAAATGTATAACTCTATCATCCGACATCTTAGGAAACTCCTCTAATATATCATCTAAAATAATTAAGTGAACGTGTGGCCCTTCTAAAGATTTAGATGTAGACGCAGCTCTCAATCTACTGCCATTGTTAAAGAACTTCTCACTCTTCTTCCATGATCCTCCATCTTCTTTACCTTTTATGAAACTATTCAAACGCCATGAACGTTTACACAATTCCTCAAACTGTTCTAACTTATCTATTGCTTGGTCTAATGTTGCAGATACATACAATGCTCTAAAGTTAGGATATTTATGCATCATATACGCACAGTAAGTCAAAGTAAATGTAGTCTTAAGATGACCTCTTGCACACATTATTCCTACGTAATGTCTGTTATCATTAATTGTGTTATACCATTCTTTGTGCATTTTACCTAATGGAACAAAGTCACTAGGCTCTTGCCTCATAAAATCAGTAAGTACGTCACTCGCAAAATCCATAAAATCAAGTTCTTGCTCAGCTAAACCTTTAGCTAAAAAATGCTGTGTAAATAATTCTAATCCTTCACTTTGTAACACTGTCAATATACTCCTGATTTTTTGACACTGTAATATACTTAGCGTTTCGAGCTACCATATAATCTGATAATTTTTGTATGTCATTTGTTTGAAATATTACCTCACCTGTTTCACTATTACAGATCCTAAACATACTTATCCATCATAACAAGCGCACGGAATGTGGTTATCGTCTTTACCAAAATCCATCAATGATGTTTGAGTTTCTAAAGATCTTTTTAACCAATCTAATCTTTTTGGCCCTCTTAATAATAAAGTCATTTTAGGATAACTTGTATTTCCTTGTTCTAATTCAAGGCTTTTATTAAATAAATCAGGTGATTTTTTGTATAATTCAATCCAATTGTCAGTAGGTTGAAATGGACAAAAATAACAACCTGATTTTTCAGGGCTTGGCCACCCGTGTTCTTTAATTATTTTTGAACAACCTTCTCTATCTACTTCCCAATCAATTAAGGGATATCTCTTATCTGGATATAAATAAACCCATTCGCCTGTTTTAGGATCTCGAGTTCTTTGCGCCCTTTTTGTTTCGCCTGCATCTATCCCTATAAGCTGAATACAATCAGCATATTTTTCTTTAATCAATTTTTCAATAGGTTGTATTTTCCATTTAGCAGTACACATTCTATTCATCATAGAAGGAACCTTCTCCATGTATCTATAATAATCATAAATAGCAACTGTTTGGCCGTCTTCCCATTCGCCTTCCATTACTCCTCTACTTTTTTTACCTACTGTAAACGCTACGGTATGAAAAGGAAGGTTTTTTTCTCTGCAAAAAGGTTTTACATATTTATCAATAAAATCATAAGTTTTAGGTTGTTCTGATCCTGTATCTGCAAATATAACTGCATCTAATCTATTTCCTCTTTTTACCCATTCTAACAGAAGAGCTGTGCTGTTAGTACCGCCACCGTATGATAAAATTGTTTGTTTGTCTTCCATAAGCCCTTCACTACATAGGGTTATATATACTTCACCTGTCAGTTCTTAACAAACGCCTCTAAACTTTCACTTTCGATTTTACAACGCTTCTTCAGTATCTTAATATATTCTGGATTCAGTTCTATCCCTATTCCCTTTCTTCCTAGCTTAGATGCGACTCTTAACGTAGTTCCCGAACCTGCAAATATGTCAAGTACTACACACGGAACTCTCTCTGCATTACAATCACAATCTACTTCCCACCCAACTGTAGTCTTTTCACGCATAGACTCTAAAACTCTTCTTTTTACATCACTTGGATTCTGAGCTTTTGCAGATTTATAATCTTTAGTTGCTTGTCCAACATATACTTCATCAGTATATTTGTCACCAGTTTCTACAATTCTTTTGTAAGGTTCACCACATTCAGCACAGCATCCTGCCTTTGATGTTCCTGCTTTAATGCAAGTCTCAGGTAACTCTTTTGGGAAAGTAGCAAAGTGAGCTTCTTTGTACGGCTGTACAGTTATTGACCATACATCTCTTTTGTTACGCCCTTTAGGATTTACAAATCTTTTGCCCATTTTTTCCGTGTGTATTCCCTCTCCGCCCATTGCTGCGTTCTTTGTACTTGGTCTATCGCAGTCCCAACTGTGTTCAGCTCTTTTCAAACTAGCTTCACTTACTGGTTCCCTAATTGCGTCATTATCGTAAAAATATTTATTAGACTTTGTAAGTAAAAATATATGCTCGTGAGATTTTGTCGGCCTGTCTTTTACTGGTTCAGGCATAGGATTAGGTTTATTCCAAATTATATCAGATCTAAGATACCAGCCATCTGCCTGTAATGCTAATGCTACTCTCCACGGAATTCCAACAAGGTCTTTGTGTTTTAATCCAATACTGTCTGGAGATACAATTGGCATACCGCCCTCTTTGTGTTCTGTAAAATTACGACCCTCTATTCTTTTTAATAATACTTTGTCGCCTTTCTTTACACTAGGCGTATTCTCCGTTATTCCCCTACTGCCATTACTACCTGCATAAGAATCACCTAGATTTAACCAAAGTGTTCCATCGTTTCTAAGAACTCTTTTGACCTCTCTAAATACATCAACCATGTTTTCTACAAACTCTTCAGGCGTAGCCTCCAATCCTAATTGGTCATCAACCCCATAATCCCTAAGCCCCCAATAGGGTGGCGAGGTCACAACACACTGAACACTCTCATCATCCAATGTCTTTAGGACTTCTCGCACATCTCCTTGTATTACTTCGGGCCTCATTCCATCTCCTGAACCATCTCTACCCAATATCTAATTATGAGATTAATTTTTTTCTGTGGGATCTTAGCTCTTTTCATTGCTTCAGGCAACTTCTCTGCAACCTCTTCTACTAAACTATCTTGTAAATCTTTAGCACCCTCTAACCTCTGTAGCTCTCTAATTACTGAAACCATCTCATAAGGTCTTATTTCTGAAGTGCTGTTTTTTAACTGAGATATAAATTTAGATTGTATAGCCTGTAATGTTTTTATGTTCTTCATAGTAGAACGGGTGCTGTTACTTGCAGTTTCTTGCTTTATTACCTTTCTTTGTTTATCTAATAAAGAATGCCAATCACCTTGTTTAGCCCAAGTTTTAACAGTGTTATGAGATATAGTATTATTATATTGTTCTCTTATCTTATCTGCAATGGTCTTATATCCCATTCCTTGTAGATAAAACACTCTTGCTTCATCTTTTATTTTATCATCATAACGTGGCATCCAATAACTCCGCTTTCTGTCCTGTGTAATCTTCCCAGCGTTTAATTATAACATCACAATAATGTGGGTCTAACTCCATACCATAACATTTGCGGTTAGTTTTTTCGCAAGCTATTAATGTTGAACCACTGCCTAAAAATGGGTCATAAACTAATTTAGCATTTACTGCTATTAGTGATTTAGTAATTAATTCTATAGGTTTAGAAGTTGGATGTTCTTTGCTGACTTCTCTTTTAATCTGCCATACATCTCCATCTACTGTTTTCTGCCCACCAAATAAACCGCTATAAATTACCCACTCGTGTTGTTTGCCAAACAAATCTAAATTTTGTATTCTATGTTCTTTATCCCATACTATTACGGCTTTAGTTTTTTTGTTAAGTTTTTCTAATACTTCATTTATTGGCGTGTAACATTTCCAATTACAGCATACAAAAGACGTTTCAAAAGATATTATACTCAGAGCATCATAAATAACAGAATAAGCATCAAAATTATCATTACTTATTTTTTTATGATTTCTCTTTACATCCTGATAATCTATCCCATAAGGTGGGTCAGTCCATAATGTATCTATTAAATTTCCATCTAATAATTTATTTACTTTTTCAGCATTGGTAGCATCACCACATAACAATCTGTGATCCCCTAACTGCCATAACTGACCTTCTTTACATATAGCTTCTACTTCTTCAGGTATAGCATCATCATCTGTTAAACCTTCTTTAGGTTCTTCTAGGTCTGCTAATAATTGATCTAACTCATCTTCATCAAACCCTGTAAGCAATTCATCTATGTCATCAAAAAACTTAAGCTCAGCTAATAGTTCTGTAAGTTTATCCTCATCCCAGTCACCGCTTATTTTGTTTAAAGCTACGTTTAACAGCTTAGCATCGTTTTCTGTTATATCTAAATACACCACAGGTATTTCTTTAAGGCCTAACTCGATTGCTGCTTTTACACGCTGGTGACCGCCTACAATCATATTATCGTGTTTACGAACTAAAGCAGGGTCAACAAATCCAAACTGCTTAATACTTTTTATTAATTTGTTAAGCTCTTCTCGTGATATTTGTCTGGGATTATATGCTGCGCTTTTTAGTGTTTCAGGATCTAGAAGTTCAATCTTCATGTGTGCTTTCTTCATGACTTCTTCTCATCCAATCCTTAACATAAGATTTGATAACTTGCCTAGCTAACTCAGATACAGGTCTACCTTGCTCTTTTGAGATCTTAACA
>VTLG01012600.1_pt1 | contig 10963 bp, 5 predicted proteins | sample 4694571 | NCBI WGS metagenome assembly VTLG01 (sample SAMN12604809, study PRJNA352737) | marine metagenome | biome: ENVO:00000447; feature: ENVO:00000209|ENVO:00000569|ENVO:01000036; material: ENVO:00002151; isolation source: viral sequences binned using virsorter ... | reverse complement strand
GGTACTACATACCCAGCTAACGCTTAATTTTTATTTTTATACGGGGGCTTCGGCTCCCCTTTTTCTTATGGCTTCCACAACTATTGATCTCGATACCGAACTATCCGCAGTAAACAGTATACTGGGTGCTATCGGACAATCACCACTAGCTACTCTAAACTTTGATAATCCAGAAGTAGCTATGATTTTTAACCTACTCCGTGATGCTAACGTAGACACGCAGGCAGAGGGGTGGCATTATAACACAGAAAAGCATGTAAAGTTTGCAATAGATACTAATGGTAAGATAGCTATTGGTAATGATATATTGTCTATGGATTTACATGACAACTACACTAGACGTACTAAAGATCTTATACGTCGTGGTGGATTCATCTACGATAAGATGGAGCATACCGATGTCTTTACAGAAGACCTTGATCTAGATATTGTTAGACTTTATAACTTTGAAGATCTACCTATTGTCTTTAGAAGATACATAACATACAGAGCTTCAAGAGTAGCTGCAACAAAGTTAGTTGCAAACCCTCAGTTAGTGAAACTACTAGCTCAACAAGAGGCACTTGCTAGAGCTGCCCTTATGGAGTATGAGTGCAATCAAGCCGACCATAGTATGTTTGGATTTGACGAAGGCTCTACTTATCAAACCTATCAACCATTTAAAAATCTAAGGAGATAATGGCAAGTATCACACAAACTATCCCTCAATACTCACTAGGAATGTCAGAACAGCCTGACCAGCTAAAGTTTCCCGGTCAGGTAACAGAGGTAACAAATGCAATACCAGACCTAACAAAAGGTTTGTTCAAAAGACCGGGTGCAAAAAGGATAGGAACTGATGCACTAGCTGATGTACACCATGATGGTGCATGGTTTCATTATTTTCGTGATGAGGAAGAAGGATCTTATATAGGACAAGTAGATCATACTGGTGAAGTTAGAGTCTGGCGTTGTAGTGATGGTCAGAAAATGACTACAGTATACCAACCAAATGAAACAGCTATCAAAGCGTACTTAATACACCCTACTACTGCACCAGAAAACTTACAGTTTTTAACAATCAATGATACGACTTTTGTTACCAACCGTGATACTACTAATGTTAACACTCTCGTTGGGACAACGGGAACTACAGATGCTACACCAGATCCTCACTTCGGGTTCATAGAGCTCTTACGTACAGAGAACGGTAGGCAGTATGGTGTCAATATAAACAACGGTGCTACAGTTACAACTGTAACACGAGCTACACGTATTAAGATACAGAGTGATACACTCGATGAATCTGATGGTACAGGGCATTGCCCCGGTATAGGTACACAGGTATTTAGTGTAGACTCAGGGTCTAAGAAAAATCTAATATTTAGAATCAACACTCTAGGTCAACAAGGTGTTAGTCCTAACTACAGTGCTAGTGAAAACGGCCCCGGTGGTAATAACTATAGATGTAGTTACAACAGAGAGGCTGTACTACTACATGGTGGAGAAGGTTGGGTTACTGGTGATACAGTTACCGTAACTATGGACTCTGCATCAACTAACTATAACTATACAATACGTGTAGAAGATCACGAATCTACCCAAGTCAATGCTACAATCTCTTCTAATGGTGATGGTCTTGTACGACCAGAGCCTACACCTTTTGATGCTGATACAGCTGTTACTGCTGATACTATTATTGGTGGTATTATAGCTGAGTTACCGTCAGGTGTTACAGGTAAACACATAGGTACAGGTATATATCTATCTAGTTCTAATCCATTTAGTGTAGAGATTGTTGAAGAAGACTTGATGCGATGCTTTCAAACCTCTGTAAATGACGTACAGAACTTACCTAACCAGTGCAAGCATGGGTATATTGTAAAGATCTCTAACTCTCGAATGTCAGATGAAGATGACTATTATCTAAGATTTGATGGTGCAAATAATAGAGATGGATCCGGCTCTTGGTCTGAGTGTGCAAAGGCAGGCATAGCTAAGACACTTACTAATATGCCGTTAGTTATACAGCGTACAGCTGCAACTACATTTACTGTTAAGCAGTTTACCTATGCTGATAGAAGAGTTGGTGATGATACAACTAATCCAATGCCTTCTTTCGTAGGTTCACGTATAAACAAAGTGCTGTTCTTTCGTAACCGATTAGCACTGCTGTCAGGTGAAAATGTCATAACATCACGACCGGGAACGTTAGGAACTCCTGACTTCTTTAACGAAACAGCTCTGACTGTATCTGCTAGTGACCCTGTAGATATATCAGCTGCATCCATGTTTCCTTCAGAACTGTTTGATGGTATAGAAATGAATACAGGTTTGGTAGTATTTAGCACAAACCAACAATTCTTACTTGCATCAGATGATACAGTTTTTAACCCTGATACTGCAAAACTGCGTAGTATATCTACATTTAACTACAACGAAAGTATACCCCCGATATCTCTAGGTACAACACTAGCATATGTTGATAACTCTGGTAAGTTTAGTCGTTTCAATGAAATGGCAAATATACAACGTGAAGGAGAGCCGAGTATAGTAGAGGTAAGTAAAGTTGTACCAACACTACTGCCAAAAGACATAGACTTATTGACAAACTCTAGAGAAAACTCTATAATATTGTTAGGTAAGACAGGCTCAGATGATGTCTTTGGTTATAAATATTTCCAAGTATCTGAGCAAAGACAACAGGCTGCATGGTTTAAATGGAAACTTAATAATCCATTAGTATATCATTTTATTATTAATGATGAATATTTCTTTTTAGATAGTGACTATTATTTACAAAGTGTAAAACTGGTGCAGACTGAAACAGACCCTAGCATAGTACAAGATAATGTCGACTTCTTATTACATGTGGACAATCATACTACTGTTAGCGGTGGCAGCTTTAACGCAACTACAAATATAACCACATTTACTGGTGTCAGTTGGTTAAATACAGTTACCACACCTAACCATGATTTAGTTGTGATTGACACAAACTCCAGCTCCACACGAGTTGGTCGATACGCAAAACCTACAATTAGTGGCACGAGCTTTACCTTACCCGGTAACTGGTCTGGTGTTACACTTACTATAGGTTATATATACCCTTACGAAGTTAAGTTTCCTACATTCTATGCAACCAGACGAGAAGGTAACAGTTCTCGAGCTGATGTAAACTCATCACTGGTGCTGCATAGAATCAAGTTTCACTTTGGTAAGATAGGTTTATACGAAACCACACTTGAACGTGTAGGTAAAAATAATTATACAGAGGTGTACGAGTCTACAGAACTTGATGAGTATGATGCTTCAGATGCACCATATCTTGAAGAGTTTATCAAGACTGTACCTGTATACGAAAAGAACACAAACGTAGATGTAACACTACGATCGTCACACCCAGCTCCAGCTACATTACGTGCTGTATCTTGGGAAGGTGACTACTCACCCAAATATTACAAACGTGTCTAATTACATACACCCACTTACATTGGAGGCTGCCGCTCAGGTTGCCTCTAATCTCCGCTCAGATGACCGTAGAGAGGTCGAAGAAGGCCATGGGATACCATCAGCCCTCTTACCCTCTATCATGGCTCACAACCCATCCTACGTGTATTTTACAGTGCCTGACGGCAAGACTGCTGGCATGGCGGGAGTAGGAGAAGAAGGTGATATATGGATGCTTTGCACTCCTGATATACACCGATATCCAATTACATTTGCAAGAGAGGCCAAACGGTATGTCGATAGCCGTACTGAGCCCCTCCTCTGGAATATAGTTGACGTTAGAAACAAGGCACATTTAAAACTGCTTAAGTTTCTAGGCTTCAAGTTTTTACGTAAGTTAAAACATGGGCCAAACAATCTAACATTTATTGAATTTTGCCGTGTGCGTAGACGCTAATGCAGGGGCAAGAGCAGCCGCTCGAGAAAGAGCTGCTCAGAAAGATGCCCTATTTGCTCAAGAAGGACTCAAGTTCTTCAATAAAGAAACACAACTCGCAAGAACACAGAAAAGAAATGTCATAGGTTACTCACGTGATTTAAGTGATGCTTATGCAAGTGCTCTTGCTGCCCAAGGTAAGGGTAGAAAACAAGTAGAAAATGCTGCTCGTCGTTACTTTAGACAGAAAGGTACAGTCAATGAGGGTGGTAGATCTAGAAGATTTGGTAAAGCTAACTTACAAGGACTGCTTGCAGCCCGGTCAGAAGTAGAATCAGTTATTGATAACGTACTACGTCGTAATATGGCGTACGCTCAAGAGGGTGCTGTACGTAAGTTCCAAGCTGCACAAGCTCAAGCCAGAGAGAAACTTGGTATACCAGCTGCATATGGTGCACCTGTAATGATGCCTCCTACAAACAGATTAGGTGGTGCTCTACAGATTGCAAGTCAGGTAGCAAGTATCTACAGTGGATTTGGTGGTGCTGGTTTATTTAACTTTGGTGGTGCTGGTGCTGCTGCCAATGCTGCACAAGCTACCAGTATTGGAGGTGGTTTAGCTAACAGCTCAACTCTCCTTAATGCACCCGTTTTACAGGGTGGTTTATTCGCTCCTATAGGAATAGGTTAAATTATGACATCATCATCATTCGGAACCATAGTAGGTAGAGAACGGGACGAACTGCCCGGCTACGGTGTAAAAAACTATGCAGAAACAGAACCTGATCTAACAGATGCTGTTAATGAACAGATAAATCGAAATCAAGAAGATACCATCCAGTTCTACAATGAGATGGCTCAGATACAAAGAGAGATTGCAGAGACTCCACTTAAAAACTTGGAGTCTTTAGCAACTTTTTCTAGAACAGCCTCTCAAGCTATAGAGACTTTTAAAGAAAGGCGAAGGGTACAAGAGGACATCAATATAGCGATGGACTTCTTAGGTTCAAACTCTACTGCTGAACTTAACCAAAAACAAGGTCAGTTTGAACTAGAAAACTCTAGGTTTCAAAACCAACTAATGAATGAAAAAGGCGAGCTAAAAGAGCCCGCTCAAAATTTATTAAATAATCTAAACGTAGAGTTTCCAGAAGACGTTAGCATCAGACAGTTATTTAGAATATATAACGAAAATGGTATAGGATCTAGAAACCAGTTTCTTAATGAAAGTGGTGCTCAGGATATCTCGGACTTAGATACATTTATAGAGTTGCACAATGCTGCTGACGAGTTAATGCTTACAAACTTATACCGTAGAGCTAGAGCCCTTGGAATTGATACAGATAGTAGAGAGTTTAGAAAAGCATTTTATTATACTATATACCCTGACATCAAGAAAAGAAGAGAAAATAATATACAGTCTTGGAAAGCCAATGCTAATAGAAACTTTGAAAGACTTAATAAAAAGAAAACTAGAAAAATAATTGTTGATACACTCAAGCCATATACAGACGGAGCTCCAGTAGATGTAGATGTAATGACTCTTGTCGAGACTGTTCAAAACAGAATGAACTTTGATACACCAAGAGAAGCTATACAGTATATATTTAGTGAGGTTGCTGCTGTTTCTGCTGAACCAGAAAGAGAGTTAGACTTATATCATTTAGAATATCTTTTTGATGGTGCTATCTTTGAACACTCTGCTAGCAAACAGAAAACTACAATAGCAGATGGTGACTTTAAGTTTAAGGATGGTCTTCAAAATATTATGCAACAGGCTGAGATTGACAGAGCTCGTGATGTACAAAACGGTATAAACGCTGATAACATTTTAGCAAATCAAGAGTATGAAGCATTGAAAGATCAGTACCCTAATGGTATACCACCACAAATAGAATCTGATTTTTTACGAGATACAGAACGTAAGTATCCACACTTTGACGCTACTAAATTAAATAGCAACAATGCTAGTATTACAACTGGTGGAGAATATTCTGGACAAGCTGGTCAGCCTGATGCTACTATTGACTACAGAGAGAGACTCGAAACTAACTGGGTAAAGTTGAAAGGTGATCTAACACCAACACCCGAAAATACATTTGAACTGAATAGAGCATACGGTGACTTTAAACGTAGAGTCGCTAATCAAATTGCAGTAGGTGTCGAACCAGATGTAGCGTCTGAAAATGCGTATACTGTAGTTCAAAATCTTTTAAATAATGGTGCTTTTGAAGCTAAAGCAGTAGAAGCTAGAGAAGGTAGAGAAATACAGCCTGCTGATATACTTGCAGACAGTAAACTATTTCGGGCAGATCCAAACAAAGTTAGATTTAATTCAAGCTTTAATTCACTTGCAGAACAGCGAGCACTTATTGAATATAAAAAGTTTAAACTATATGGTGAGCCGTTTCCAAACTATTTTAAGGGTGTAACTAGAGGTACAAAAGTATCTGCTACTCAATATGCTGAAGATAGATTTAGGTCGATGAATGGTTATAATGATTTAGGTGAGGTTGCTGAACGATTTACAGTTGACCCAGAATCAGGAGCCTTAGTAGACAAACAGTTTGGCATGACACAAGAGCAGCTAAATCAGTTTGAAATAAATCCACACCTAACTAAAACTTATACCCAACTAGAACAGAATCCAAAATTAGCAGAAAGAATACTAAAAGGTTTTCATAAAAAAGGTAATGTTGTAGGTACATATCAACCAGCTATCGGTTTTGGTAGAATAAATGGTGATACTAAAACTGTAGGAGAAATGCTTACCTATGGCGAAAGAGGTGCTGGTAATTTTGGGTTATTTGGATTTACATACCAAGAGCTCAAAGAAGCTACAAAGTCTGGTGTCATAAGTAAAGATGCTATATTTGATGAAAACACTCAAACTCAAATGGTATTTGAACTTCTTAGGCAAAGAGCTAATAGAACTAACAGTATTAGAGGAGCTATCATTCAAGCCGAGTTTGGTGGTGAACGAACAGTTTTTGAAGGTGATGAAAATATAGGAAGATGGGATAGACTAATTGATTTAACACAAGGAGAAAAAGATACTATTCTTCAAGTATTTCCTTTGTTAAGAAACACGCCTGCAAATCAGTTTCACAACCTTACAGGTGGGGTTGTCTTAGAAATAGAGAAACTAATTGACAAAGGTAAATTAAGTACACAATCTAAGAAAGAGAAAGAGCAAATTCTTGAAGAAATGACTGGTACTAAAGATAAAGAACTACAGAAGAAGATTCTAGAAAACAAATCAACCGAAGCCTTCGGTGGCTTACCCGGATAAAAAATGACAGATTCAAATTACTCTGGTGCAGAAATAAACGTAGATCTCGAGTATGCAGATTACTTAGCAGATGAAGCGGAGCAGGCACAAGACGAGTACGAACGGGCTAGAGATGCACAAGAAGCATCTCAGTCTCAGTTACAGCAACAGGAAAGAGTATCTAAGGATGTTCAAGACGATCCTCGTAATGCTGATAACTGGGGTGCTAAGGCACTCATAAGAGAAGGACAGTCAATACTATCTGGTGGATTTCAAGATACAGCTTCTTCTCTTGCTACTTTTCCAGAACGTACATTAGATGCGTTATCTGGTGAAATGCAAAGAGAAAGACGGGAGACTGGTACATATAGACCAGATTGGAGTCCATTCGGAGCGTACGACAATCCAATAGAAACAAAAACATGGTGGGGTAAACAGCTTCGTGGTTTAGTACACTTTGGTACACTTGCACTTGGCACAGTTGCAGCAGCTAAGGTTGCTGTAGCTAGCGGTGCGGTAACAATACCAGCTGGTTTACTTGCACTATCAAAAGGTAATATAGTCAGAGGTGCAGCTGTAGGAGCTGTATCCGACCTTATATCTAAAGAGTCAGATGAACAAAACGCTTTAGGTGCATTACGTGATAGATATGGTTGGATAGATACACCGATATCTACTAGAGATACTGACCACCCCATTGTAATGAAACTTAAGAATATTGTTGAAGGCATGGGCATAGGTCTAGTCTTTGATGGTTTAGCGTATACACTCGGCAAAGGTGGTAAAAAAGCTGTAGATCAGATTACAGCTAGAAACAAAAGCTTAGAAAAACAAACAGTAGAAGCTGGTGTAGCACAACTACGTAAAGGTGAGACAGAGTTTAGAGCAGATAAAAATGCACCTATATCTCAACCACACCAAGGGGCACACATATCAGAGGTTGAACCACAAGTAGCTAGAGATCAGTTATCTGCTACACGTAACAAATGGGGGTCAGAAGAAGGATCTACGGGTTCTGTAACTACACCTGTTGAGCGTGAGCGTATAGGAATGGAAGGTGGTACAGATGATGCTACAGTCGAACGTATTATGAAAGGTTTGATGAGTAGCGAAAAGTTTGCAAAAGAACTAAAAGCAGCAAAAGGCAATAGAAAGGCTTTAGTTGAAAAGTTTAGAGAAGCTATCGAAGGTCATCAACGTATTACACAAGGCAGAAATGCTGTTGATATGTCGCCACAGGAGTATTTAAAAGAGTTATTAGAAGCTCAACCTGATGTAGTTGATGGTGTAGAAATCTGGACATCTAAAAACGTAGTAATTGCTGACCTTGTAATTGGTACACTACTTAAGCAAGTTCGTGATTTAGGTACAGCTGGTAGAGAAATAGCAGATCTTGTTGACCTACAAGATATAGATGGGCCAACTAAACAGATTGTTGACACTATGCTTACTGCACTCTACGAAACCAAGAAAGCTAGATTTGTAAAGTCTGACTCATTTAGAGAACTAGGTCTTGGTAAAAAGAGCAAGAAGACAGTAGAAGAAGCAACACAAGCTTCATTGCAAGATGCTAAAGATTCTATTATGTCTATACTTAAGATTGCTAAAGATGACAAAGATGACAACTTACTAAATGCGTTGTATGAAGCATTTTCTATGATGGACAATGTTAATACATTAGATGACTTTGATAACTGGGCTAGAAAAACTATACTTGGTGGACAGCTAGAAGCTACAAGTCCTAACCGTACAGGTGCTATGATACGTGAGCTAGAAGGTGTAATGACGCACAGCATACTGTCAAGTCCTAAAACACCAGCTCGTGCTATTATGGGTACATCTACTGCAACATTCTTAAGACCACTAGCTACAGCACTAGGATCAATTTTAAGACTACCGTTTGATGGTAATGTAGCTGACGTAAGAGCAAGTCTTGCATCAGTAAATGGCATGATAGAAGCTATACCAGAATCGTTTACTATATTTAGAAGTAAACTAAACTCATACTGGAAAGGTGATATAAGATCAATCAAAACTCGTTACTCAGAGTTTACACAGGCAGACGATAACTGGGAGATACTACGTCGTTGGGCAGAAGATAGTGGCCGTGCTACTGAAGGAGAGCAAGCAGCTTTTCGTGTAGCTAATATGGCACGTCAGATGAACAACAGTAACTTCTTGACATACTCTACTAAGATTATGGCTGCAACTGACGATGCGTTTGGTTACATTCTTGGCCGTGCTAAGATGCGTGAAAAAGCAATGCGTAAAGCGTTGGAGCTACAAGAAAATGGTTATTCAACACCTAAAATTACACAGGAGTTAATGAGAGCATATGAAGATGATTTTTATTCACAAGTCTTTGACTCTGATGGTAATATTATTGATGAAGCTACAAAGTTTGGTCGTAAAGAAGTAACACTAACACAAGAGCTTACAGGCTTTGCAAAAGGTCTTAATGATGTATTTAGTGCTGCACCTCTAGCTAAACCATTCTTTCTATTTGCTAGAACTGGTGTTAATGGTCTTGCACTTACAGGTAAGTACACACCCGGTTTTAACTTCTTAGTCAAAGAGTTTAACGATATAGCTTTTGCTAATCCTAATGATCTAGCTAGTGTAAACAAGTATGGTATCTTTACAGCAGAAGAGCTTGCTAACGCACGTGCCTTACAAACAGGCCGATTGGCGATAGGCTCTGCTGTAGTATTTATGGCTACACAAGCTTGGATGCGTGGTGATCTTAACGGTAACGGCCCTATTGACAGACAAAAAAGACAGCTATGGCTCGATGGTAAATGGGAACCTAGAACAATTAAACTAGGTGCAGTTCGTGTTGGCTATGACCAGTTTGAACCGTTTAACCTTATTATGTCTACAATAGCTGACGTAGGTGATGCAAGTCAACTTATGGGTGAAGAGTGGACAGAAAACGAGTTAGGTAAAATATCTCTTGTTGTAGCACAGGCTGTTACAAGTAAATCATATCTAGCTGGTATACAATCCTTTGTTGATCTATTTGCTGGTCGACCCGGTCAGACTGGCCGTATTGTATCTGGATTAATTAATAACCAAGTACCACTAGCTGGTATACGTAATGACTTAGGTAAATTATTTACACCATATATGCGTGAGATAAACTCAGGTGTGTTTCAGTCTATACGTAACAGAAACTTAATTACAGAAAATTTAACAGCTAATCAGTTACCTATTAAGTATGACATGCTAAACGGTAGACCACTTAAAGATTGGGATTTTCTTACTCGTGCATTTAATGCTGTAAGTCCTGTTACTCTAAACTTAGAACAGAGTGAAGGTAGAAACTTTTTGTTTGACAGTGGCTACGACTTACGTACATCAACATACTTTGCACCAGATAGTACAAACTTAACTGACCATCCTGTTATTAGATCACAGTTTCAAAGAGCACTCGGATCTCTTAATTTAGAACTAGAACTTAATAAACTAGCTAAAGATAAAAGAATGATAGCATCAATGGAGCAGATGTATTCTGACATACGATCAGGCAAACGAGCACAGTTTAATGCTAGAGACTATTATCATAATAGAATTATTGACAGACTTTTTAAACGTGCTAAAAAAGTAGCATGGGCATCAATTAAGGATGATCCAAATATAGCAAGACTAATCGAAAAACAACGTCTAGAAAAACTAGAACAGGAAAGTAAACGTACTACAACCGCAAACATCCTCAACATATATAAATAAATGGCAACAACATTCGTAGAATACACTGGGGATGGTAATGCGACTAAGCAGTTTACCTTTCCTTCATATCAAGAATCTGATGTCAAAGTTCGTGTAGA
>VTLG01017207.1_pt1 | contig 10966 bp, 13 predicted proteins | sample 4694571 | NCBI WGS metagenome assembly VTLG01 (sample SAMN12604809, study PRJNA352737) | marine metagenome | biome: ENVO:00000447; feature: ENVO:00000209|ENVO:00000569|ENVO:01000036; material: ENVO:00002151; isolation source: viral sequences binned using virsorter ... | reverse complement strand
TTTCTTTAGTTGATTCTTCCATGTTACGGACTGTTGTTGATGCGGGTTCAACCGCAGAATTAATCTCCTCGATAGGAGATTCTTGTTCCATACTAATACTATTACCTTGAGAGGGTTCTATCAAACTTCTTCCAAAACCAATTGTCGGATCAGCTGGAACAGTTACAACTGATAGTTCGTGTACTGACCAGTTAGTAGCTCTCATTCCATCTTCTGCTTCCTCCATATCATTTATCTGATATCCAAAAGAAATACCTCTTAATATTCCATCCTGGACATCTTGTAATATTTCAGATGCGAACTTGTTACGAGAGAAACGAATCTTTGCATAACCTCGTTTGGTTTCGGGATCAATTCGAGCTGACTCCACCACACCAATCGGTTTGTTCATATCGTGATTAAACAGAACAGCACCGCCATCATTTAATCGTGCTAAATCTGCTGCTCCTTCTTCATGGCTTAATATTTCGTTACCGAAATATCTCTTAACAGGATACTCAGAACTAAATGGAAACTCAAATGTTCTTGCTTTTACATTTTTGAAGTCCGTAACTTCTTTACGCTCAAATTTATCTCCTGTCTCAATCGCTCTAATGTCGGCAATTTTTGTAAGTGTCGAAAATCGATGCCCCGCATATATGTCGGTGGATTCACCATTTCTATATATTTGAATTAACGCAGCAGGGTCATCTGCCGTTCCGTTAATAACAAAAGAACTACTAGGAACATCAATTTGTCCATCTCTTACAATCTTTGTAATCTTTCCTCTAGCTCGACCCCCACTAGCATTCCAAGATACAAAATCGCCTGTTTTTAAAGCATCAGGTTCTGCTCTTTTTTCGACTTTAGTTGTTTCAGCCATAGTTTTTTCGTTAGTAGCAGGTTCAAACTTAATAGGTTCAAACTCATTTCTCTCAAGCCAAGCTTGTGCTTCAGAGGCAGAATACTCAGAAAGTCTGAACCTAATTGATTGAAGTTCAGCACCCTCCTCATTATCCTTTATACCAAATATAAAGTCTATGCCTTGAGAGGCTTCATTGTTTGACCGCCTAAATGTATCATATTCCTCAGAATTTGTAATAGTTGCTGCGTGTTCATTTGGATATGGTCTTCCAAGTTCTACAGGTTCTGCTCTTTCTCTTGCTTTTTTAATCGCAGCAGCTTTTCCTCGACTCCAAGAGAACCCTGCATTCCCTCCCCAAGCGTGCCATGCCACGGCTCCAGGACTCGGATATCCTTTTTCTCCAGGACTAAAACCTTCTGCTTTTTTGTCAACTTCATGTCTAGCAAAAAAACTAAACATCCTTACCACAACATCCGCTGAAAGTTCTTTTCCACTAATAATTTGCGAGGCTCGTACTGCTGCAACTTGTGTACCGCCTTTTCTACCTTCTTCTTTCCATTTTTTATACTTTCGTGCAGCAGATTTCATTCCTTCTGTAGGAGTCAAATTAATCTCTGTGCCACTTACGTTTGCCATAATTAATCAGGTCTTTTTTTGCGTGTTTTTTTAGCTCTAGTAGGTTCTGGAGTTACAGGTGCTGTTGCATCTGTTTGACCAATTTCAACCTCTAAATCTAAATCTTTATCTAATGTAACTCCTAATCCTTGTGCGACATCCTGTTCTCTTGCAATCTCAGAAACAATATCGTCATAATCTCCACCATTTGTCTGTGCTATGACTTGCGACTTAGTCATATAACCTGCTTGTTCTGCTTCACGATATGCTTTTATTTCTTTTAATGGATCTACATAGTGTTGTGCAGGTGGAGTCCATCTTGGTTTGCAATACCTCATAGAATTTGCAGCGTAATCAGGAAAATCTAATTCACCTGTTAATACTGCAAGTTCTATCCACATCTTAAAAACTCTCAGATGAAAGTTCTTAATCATGTACTTTTGACAAAAACTCCAATGCTGCCTGTCTTCTAACAAGCTAAGTCTTGAACTTGAATAGTTAGTTTCTGAGAAGTCTTTTGATATTGTCTCAAAACTACAACCAATACCTGTAGCAAAACGTCTAATTTTGTTTTTAACAAACATCTCATATTGCTGAGATGGATAGTCAATGTCAGGAACATTTACAGATTCGTTAGGCATCAGATACCTAAATGTACCTGGCTCAAAGTTTTGTATTCTTTGTGCATTTTGTACATCATCACCAATCAACTCGCCTTGATCGTTCTGTATAAATCCCATAATGCTTGCTCCAGCCCTAGCTCGTATAACAGCAGCTTCCTCATATCCCTGTAATTGGTGCATATCATTCATCACGCTATGAAACCAAGGCACACCTCTGTTTTGACCAGGTCTTTCTGGCATGAACAGATGAATAATTTCAGAAGCATTTATAAAAATATGCAAAGACTGCTTATTTGCATAATCTAAATAATATGCATCACCAGGGTGTTTTTTTAAGATAGCGTACCTTTGTGGCCTTCCCCATTCGTCAACCTCTACACCATTGCGCCACTCATTACCTTTGGTGAGTGTCTTGCCGTCATATTCTTCATCTAACAGATCACTTTCAATTAGTTGTAATGCAAGAGGTACTTTTGAATCTCCAAACTGTTGTTTAACAACTCTAAATATAGCTTCTCCTGATTCGCATAATGCACCAGCAGCTAACCACTCAAATTCATGGAAAGAATACTTTCCAGCACAATCACAGCTATCAGCACTTGTCCATTCTGACCATTTCTCCTCAATGATATTATTTATTCTCTGATCTCTTTTGCCACCTCTTTGTTGTGTTACCAAAGACTGAAACTTCATACCTGTACCAACAATATTTATTTGTGTTGTACGCTTTGCTTGCCTAGCATAGGGATTGTTTCTTACAAGTTCTCTTGATCTATCTCTTAGCTTACGCAAACTATTCCGTATTTCGGCATCGGCACTTAACTGGCTACTCATCCAATCGGAAGTAAGCCTAGAAACTAATGCACCTTGATATGCCCTTTTTAAACTGCCAAGAGGTGAGGCTTTTTTACCAAACCCAAGAACTCTTTTTACTGTGTTGGCGATGTTGGATCGTATTCCCATTAGTATGCCTCGTTAAAGCGAACAAATGTAGCTCTTGGATTACCAAGACCATTGTCAATCATTTCTGCTTGTTTTTCTCTAACAAGCTCTGCTTTATATCTAGCTTCTAACATAATCAACTCAGATAACTCGTATTTCTTTGCATTTCTTGTGCCAATTTTATATTCCTGTATTGCACCGCCACTAATTATATTTCTTATTGCTGTTTGTATTACCTCTAAATCTTTTTCAACTTGTGATCTTCCATCATAGTTAACAGCAGTGCCAGAATATTCTAAAGATTTAAGGACTTCAAAACTACCTGTATATATTGTTTGTTTTTGCGCTCCTGATTTGTTTGCAACTGCTTGATAGTACCAATTACCAGGAGTAAATGTTGCAGTTACATTACTAGCAATTTCAAATTTAAAACCATCATTATATGCAGAACTATTTATCGTAGATCCAACTGGCCCTGTGTTTGTTCTTAAATAATAAACAACCGACCAATCTGGACTGCTTATAGAATTTCCGTAATAATCTTGACTCGCTGGAATGTTCCATTGTATAAAATCTCCCGCTCTTATTTGTTTTGGAAAAGTCATTTTTTTACCAATTAGAGACAAAATTCGAATTTTTAGTCGAATTAGTACGATTTAATGATAGCTTACTATCCTTTTTAGGTTCGACAGGATTTAATCTTTTTTCGAGTTGATCAAAAATTGTTCTTCTGTCATATTTTTGCAATAATCTTTGCCAAGCAGCATATGCGTATACCATTTCATCAAGAGCTTCATTTCTTGCATTACTTTTTTTAACCCAAATACGTTCTTGATATCCATGCTTATATCTAAGCACCTGTCTCTCTGCCGTTAACTCTTCAAAATAATCATGTGTAATTGTTGGGTAGAAATGAATGTATCCCTCCCCCGGTTCTGCATCTTTTAATTTATTGTGAAGTGTCGATTTTATAACATCTACTCCTACAGGAAATAACTGCACTCCTCTTTTTAATGCTTTACCAGAAAAATTAATATCTACCTTACTTGGTTTGCCGATAGGAGGTTTTCCTTTCTGTCCCATACCCTTGACTCCAATTAATCCTAAATTTGTTCTCTCTCTTACATACTGATAAACCTCTTGCGTAAAATGACCACCTGTATCAATCGCAGCACTATCAATCTTCATTTTCTTGCCGTCTTCGTTTGTATATTCACTCATCAATACCTCATCCATCTGTTTCCATAGATCTGCTCTTGCAGGGCTACCATATATAACCTTTCTATCTATCAAATACATTTCTTCGTTACGTCCTATGCCCCAGAGACTCATAGAAAGTCTATCGTCTTGTACGTCACATCCGAGACACAAACTGAGAACGCTACTAGGTGGTGTGCCTTGATTATAAGTTTCAAGTGATGCTCTTTCCATAAGACCTTCTGCACCAACCTTACTTGCATATTGATCTTCCCAAACATCTCCTAAAATAGTATTGATCCACGTTTTTAACTGTTCTGGATCGTCCTTACTTTGTAAAAATTCTTCTACTAAATTAGACCAACTTGCATTTGGCGAATAAGAATATGCAGCCCATATATGAAAGCCAACGTGTTTTGGATTACCTGGTGCTGTAGCTCGCCATTCTCCTCTCTCTATCATCCATCTTTTTTTGCTATGTGGGATCAAACAACCACAATCCTCACAAGCATAGGCAACTGTATCAGGATCGTTATCTCGCCATTTCATATTTGACCATTTCAGATATTGCATATGACCACACTCATAGCAGGGAACGTAATACCTCATCTGATTTGTCTGCAAAAACAATCTTTCTATACGACTAAAGTCTTTTATTGTTGGGGTTGATCCAGCTACTATTTTTCGATTCCAATAATATTCTGTTCTTCTAATACCAAGTTTTATCTGGTCTCCCTCAGTTCCAGCCGAGGCAGAATAGCCATCTACCTCATCGAAAAGGACAATACGTCTAGATACTCTTCTAAAACCTCTAGCACTATTACTACCAACCAAAGATAATGTACCTCCAGGAAAATTTTTCTGTAATAAAGTGTTATTTCCATCTTTTGATTTAGGATCACTCACTAGTCCATGTAAACAAGGTGTATCTCTTAACATCGGAGCTATTTCCTCCTTAGAGTAACCCTGACAATCTTCTATTGTTGGCTGACAAACCATGATAGGACAGGGGTCTTGGTGTATATGATATGCAATGATATGATTTAAAATTTTAGAATATCCGACCCTAGCTGACTTCATAACTGTTACTTGCTCCACATTTGGATCAGTTATGGCATCCATAATACCTTTTTGATATGGAAGTGTTCTCCACCTACCACCTTCTGCTGAACTTTCTGCCGATAAATAAGCGTAATTATCCGCCCATTGGCTCAAACTAAGCTTTTTAGGCGGTTTGAAGGACAAATAAGCCTTTTTTTCAAGTTTTAAGAGGTTATTCATGCTGCTGATAGCTCTTCTAGTGCTTCACGAACAATATCATCCAAACAAGCAACCGCATTGGTATCTAAGTCAGGTATTCTTTGTTTTGCTTTTGCTGGAATGCCTAATAGTTTGTTTCTTGCGTTTGTAATAATATTGCACCATTTATTTTCTACTTCATCCATAGCTACTAACTCATTTTCTTTTACTTTTCGATCTAGCTCTAATAATTCTGCTTTCAAATGCTCTGTTCTTGCTTTACTCTCTTCATATTCTGGGATTGACTCATCTGTTTTACTAAGTCGGGATCTATGGACAACTACATTATTGTCTTTAGACGTAGTTCTTACTCTTTTGAAGGCAGATTTGCTATACCACTCTTTTTCTAATGTATCGCTGTTAATGACAATCTTTCCTTTGTCATCCGTCATCGCTGTAAGACGGCCTTCTTTTATAGCACCATATACTGCCTGGATAGTTACACCCATTTTCTCCGCTGCTTCCTTTCTGGTTATTAGAGGCATATAAAAATGTAAATTCCTTACACTTCTTACAATAGCGTAAATATTATTTCGTGGTATAATTCCGCATTTTTACTAGCTTTTTTATAGACATTGTCTCACTTGTCTCATAGGCTGAGATTTGTAAGAACTTTTATGCTGTTGTGCCTAGAAAAAATTTGCGATCCGAAACCAACCACAACAAAAAAAACAAAAAGAACCTAAAAAATCTTATATATGTCTAATTTGAGACTTAATAAGCAACTATTAATGCGACTCAGTAGCTAGCGTTATTGAGAATTAAAAATCGTCCTGAAGTCACAAAAAAAGGGATGCAATAAAGCATCCCTTAAAATAGATAGATAAAAATTTTATCTTAATATAAAATTTTCTTTATCTTGTTTTGTAAAATTAAAAGCATAAGGAACTTTGAACCTTAAAGCTACTAATGAATTTTTACTATCTGAAATTCTTAAGTCCGTTTTATCTCCGTCTATAACTTTAAAAGTACGTTTTAAATGATGACTATAAAAACTAGATGGGATAATATCTTTTTTTGTATAGTCCATACACGCACTAATATTTATATCATTATCAATTGCTTTTAAACAATTTAATCTAACTATTTTATTTGAATAGCCATCATAAGAATAAGTAATATTATATTTTAACTTATTACAGTATTTGAAATTATCCTTTCTATAAATTTTTGTATAATCATATGTAATTATTTTTAATCCATTATCTAGAAACAATTGAAAAATATTGTCATATTGTCCCGTTGAAATTCTGATATTAAATCTATCATAAATAAAAATAGATATAGAAACATCTATATTAATTTTTATTTTTTCATATTCTATATCACTTGTTAAGTTAGGTCTAAAAGCAATTGATTGATAATTATTTTTTTTATACTGATCCAATAAAGATATTAGAGCAGTAATTAAAAAATAATTATTATCTGTTTTGAATGCTAATGTTTTTCTTATTCTAGATTTTATCTTGTTTGAATAGTGCAATTTTGAACCGCTAGCGTGTAAGCATATTTTTTTACAATTAAAAGCCATTTTACAAACATTAATACCACTCATATTATTTGGGGCTAGATGTATTCCAAAAGTTGGTATAATATTTTTATCAATTTTTGGATTTGATAAAGTCAATAAATTTCTATGATTAATATTAGTTAATGCATAGAATTCTTTTAATGTGTTAGGGATTAAGTGTGATTTTTTCATAATTTTTTAGTAATAGATTGATTTTTAAGTTTTTTTTGTTTCTCCTGAAGAAAAACCTGAACACCTGACTAATAAGTTATTTTTTAAAAACCTTATATGGACTAGAAATATTTTTAATAAAGTCATCAACTGTTATTACATTTAAGTGTGTTTGCATTTCAAATAATGCTAAACAAGATATATTTTCTCCATATATAGACCAATAAAATTGATCATTATGGTTTTTTAAGTCATCTATATGAATGCGAACTTTGAACCAATAACCTCTATTAGTATTTACTTCAAAAGTTTTAAATTCATGTAAACCGTTTAAAGATTTTTCTATCTTGAAAAATCCTGTTAATCTATCAAAATAGAGATCATTGAATGATGTGTAACAATAACCAAAATGGTGTAAATTTTTCATAATTAAAAAGGGATAAAAGGGAAAAAAAAATGATGCTATTAAATAGCATCATCAACAAAATAATTTTTGTTTTTTATAGTGTTTAAATATCTAACTTTTAAAGTTGCATATTTAAAACTATATAATTGATTATCAATAGATAAAAAACCAAGTGAATTAAGATTTTCTTTTATTTGATAATCTCTTTTTTTGTTTCTTAGAAAAAACATAATAATAGTTAGTTATTAATAAGAACATGAGAATATTTAAAAGGGTTAGATTCTGAAGTTTTAACTATCATTCTAGGCAATAAACCCATAAAGAAAATTAAAGCGATTGAATAAGATGAAAAAAGAATAATAAAGTTTTTCATAACTAATAATAGAGGGATGAAAAAAGAAATAAACCTCTATAAGCTTAATTATAATCGAAAAACTAGCAAATAGCTAGACTTTTTATAAATTGTCCATAGTTGTTAGGAAAAACTAAAAAACCTGAGACAAGATGAGATTCCAAAAAACCTAGTCATAGCCTGGGTTTACAAGGAATTTTATAACATATGAGAATAGATGAGAATCCTATATTTTTAATACTCTTTGTAAGCACTAATACATGAAAGCTAGTAAAAAAGTAGGAATATTATAAGACAATTTTAAGACAATTATAAGACGGCCTGAACCTATAACAATATATATTTTTTAAATTACTATCTAATAATCATAAGACTTTTTAAAAATTGTCTATAGATAGATAAATAAAAAAAATTACTATCAAAAAAAAATCTAGATAAAAATTATCTAGATTAAAAAAATATTTTTTTTATAAATTAGATTAAAAATTTTAATTTTTCTTTTAAAATTTTATTTTCATTTTTTAAATTATTATTTTCATTTTTAATAATTCTTAGATAAGAAATTAAATCAGAATAATAATTTTTAAAATCATCTAATTTTACATTATTAGCTTCATTAATTAATGATGCTAATTTTTGAGAAAAAATAAAAATTGACATTTTAGCAATTTCTATTTTTGGTTTTTGGTTTTTAATGTTTTTCATTTTTTGGTTAATGAATTAGTTTACTCTTTAATTATAAATTTTTAAAAATCATAATTTAAATTTTACGTGCGAAAAACTAAATTTTTTTTTATTCGTCCTGAGAAACAAAAACAAAAAAATTAAAAAATTTATTTCTTTATACTTTATAAAAAAATTAAAAAAATAAAATATAAACAAATAAAATAAAAATAAAATATTTAATTATATTTTTCTTGAATAAATTACAAAAAATAAAATGTAAACAATTAAAAAAAATTACACCTATTAAGTATAAACAAATAGCCAAAAATAAAATATTTAATTATATTTAAGCTTGAAATATTATTTTTAAATATAAACAATCCTGAAAAAATACACTTTATAAAATATAATTAAATAATCGCCAAAAACGTAGTCATAGCAATGGATTTGACACTTTTTTATAAAAAATAGTACTTTTGTACTAATTTTTTGAGATTTTTTGAGAAATTTTGAGATTTCCTGAGAAAAAAAGCTTGCGAGTCCCTCAGTCTGTGAAAAAAAAAGCTTGCGAGTCTTTAAGCAAAAAAAATTTTGAGAAAAAAAAAGCTAGCAAGTCCCTCGCCAAAAAAAAAGAACCCTTGCGAGTCCCTTTTTAAAAAATTTATAAAACCTGATTATGTAGTTTCAAGCCACACTTCAGTTGTTCGATCGTTTTCAAAGTATACTGTTCGCTCTTCTTTATTCACAAATATATTGCCATGATAACTTTCAACTAAATCATGCACCCATTTAGGATAATATTCTTTCCCATCTCTAGTGTCCATATCATAATATGATGCATCAGAACATAATGCATAAATACTATCTCGTAAATCTTCTAAATCTTCTGAATCAATTTCAAAAGAAATATCTACTTTGATTTTTTTATTTGTCATTTTCTAGATCCTCCCATGTTTGTAAATCAACAGTAATTTTCCATGACATACTGCAATATTTTTCAGAATCCCACATAGATGTAGGAATTAAATGATCTGCAATAATGCGATTTATTTCTTCCATAGTTTGTTTGGAAAAATTTTTTTCAAAGTTTCTGATTTGTTTTTTTGGTTGTTTCATTTTTAATACCTCCTTAATCCATGGAATCATAGTATTTTGCAGTTCCGTCCCAAGGCTCGACTATGCCCCAATATTTTATGTAAGCAAATTCTTGGTCTTTGCCACCACCATATTTTAAATCTTTCCAATTTTTAACACGCTTATTAAAAACAGCACCTCTTGGAACATCAACAGGAATTTTACGACCCCTTTGACCATAGCCATCATGTTCAATTAATTGATCAGCGATCTCTTGTAACCAAACAGTTTTGTCTGTTCTTCTTACAACTTTATAAAAAGTTGGAAGTTGCATTGTGCAACCGCCATTACAAAAAGCAATTTGTCCAACTTCAAAAGTTTTGGTTTGTTGAATAGTTTTCATAATTTTTTAAAAAAAGATTTTACATAAATTCAGGTTTTTTTAAAAACCTGAGCCTATTAATATTATAACAACAAAACCTACTATTTTGCTAGAAACTAAGCTATAATTAGGGAGTAGTTACACATTTTAATTATGTCAAAAACAAAAACTGTCATTCTAGAAAATGATCCACTTTATAAAGAAAAAAAAGAGTGGGCTAACAAATTTAGATACCTTTTAGGTAAAAGAATTGTTGGAGTTCGCTATTTAACAAAAGAAGAAACTGAAGCAAGTGCTTGGTATTCTTCTCCAATTGCTATTGAATTAGACGATGGCTCTGCATTAATACCTCAACAAGATGATGAAGGTAATGATGGAGGTGCATTATGGATAGCTAATTCAAAAGGTAAAGAAAGTTTAATTCCTGTAATTAGAGGTTAATTATGAAACTTACAAAAAAAGAAATTCAATTTTTAAATGATCATTTTTATGACATTTATTATGCTCTAAATGTTGAAGACATGACTAAAGAAAGTCAAAACATTTTTGAAAGTATCCAAACAAAATTATCAAAGGAGACTAAAAATGCCTAATTGGACAAAAAACGAAGTTACATTTACTTCGCCATTTACAAGCAACATCAAAACAATAAAGGAGATCTTTGAAAAAGGATCTCCATTTAATCAAATTATTCAAGAACCAAAATGGGATGAAATTCCATTAAAGGGAAATGAAAAAACTAGTGATTTTAGAAAAAAACTTTATGGAATGAAAGGAGAATTACCAATTATTGAAGAAGAAAAATTATGGAATGGAGAAATAATGAAGTTGCGTAGATTTAAATCTACAAATGTTCAAGATCTTCGTTGGTATGATTGGAGATGG
>VTLG01014339.1_pt1 | contig 10966 bp, 13 predicted proteins | sample 4694571 | NCBI WGS metagenome assembly VTLG01 (sample SAMN12604809, study PRJNA352737) | marine metagenome | biome: ENVO:00000447; feature: ENVO:00000209|ENVO:00000569|ENVO:01000036; material: ENVO:00002151; isolation source: viral sequences binned using virsorter ... | reverse complement strand
AAATAGATGGTACATTAACTACAGGTGTTGATGATACTGGAGTAGATGTAAAATTTTTTGGTGCTACATCTGGAAGTTTTTTATTATGGGACGAGTCAGATGATGCATTAGAATTAACAGATTCTTCGCCAATTAAAATTGGTGATGGTGGTGATATGCAAATATATCACGATGGTTCAAATTCTTATATTACAAATTCACAAGGTGCTTTAAAACTTGCTACAGAAACTTCTGGTATTGCAATTACATTAGGACATTCAACTTCAGAAGTTACAGTTGCAGACAACTTAACAATAACTGGAGACTTAACTGTTAATGGTACAACTACAACTGTAAATAGTACAACAACTACAGTTGATGATCCTGTCTTTACTTTAGGTGGAGATACTGCACCAGGTTCTGATGATAATAAAGATAGAGGTATTGAATTTAGATACCATGATGGTTCATCAGCTAGAATAGGTTTCATGGGTTATGATGATAGTGCAACAGGATTTGTATTCTTAACTGCTGCTAGTAACTCGTCAGAAGTATTTAGTGGAACAGAAGCTAAATTAATAGCAGGTTCTTTAGATATATCAGGTGATGCAGATATTGATGGAACTTTAGAAGCAGACGCTATTACAGTTAATGGATCAGCTTTAGCAAGTTCTGCAACAACAGATACTACAAATGCTTCAAACATAAGTTCAGGCACTTTAGCCGCAGCAAGAGTAGCTGCAGCTCAAACAGCAATTACTTCAATTTATAATACAAGTTTAGCATTAGGTTATGGATCGTCACATGCTAATATAGATTTTAGTACAGATAATAGTATTATTTTTGATATAGATGGTACTTCTCAAATTCAACTAGATGACGGTATTTTAAAACCAACAACTGATAATGATGTAGATTTAGGTACATCAAGTTTAGAATTTAAAGATGGATATTTTGATGGTACATTACATTGTGATGTATTAGATTTAAATGGAACTGAACATACAACAATAGAGGACCCGACAGCTCTTGCAATTGCCTTGGGCTAGGTATATAAGGATAATTTTTAGGAGGATATATGGCCAACACGTTCAAAGTAATCACATTTGCAGCAGAACCTGCTAGTGCCGGCACCGCATATAAAATGTATACGGTTGCTGGAAGTACCACAACAGTGGTGCTAGGTTTGATACTTACTAACATACATTCATCTGCAGTTACTGCAGAGGTAGAATTAGTTAGTGATACAGGCAGTAGAGGTGGTGCAAATAATGTAACTAATGGAACATCATTTTTAGCAAAAGATGTAAACATTCCTGCGGGAAGTTCATTAGAACTTTTATCGGGAGGCAAAGTTGTTTTAGAAGCCACTGACGAAATAAAAATTGATTGTTCAGTTGCAGATAAACTTTCAGGAACATTGTCTATAATGGAGATAACATAATCATGGGCTATATTGGACAGGAGCCGGCTCAAGTTGCTATTGCAGCTAGTGATCTAGCTGATGATTTAGTTACTTCGGCTAAATTAAACTATTCTGAAACAACACTTACAGATCAAGCAACTATTACTTGGGACGCATCTACTCAAGATGTTGCAAAAGTTACATTGGCTGGAAATAGAACCTTGGGTGCAGCATCAAATGCAACTACAGGTCAATTTATTTCTTTATTAGTAATTCAAGACGGAACAGGGAGCAGGACTCTTACATGGAACGCGGCATATGAATTTGCCTCGGATACAGCGCCGACTTTAACAACTACAGCTAACCTTGGAGATGTTTTTGTGTTTCGTTATAACGGGAGTAAATGGTTAGAGGTTGGTAGAAACCAAGCTTTAACATTAAGTTAATATGTTTGCATTAGTAGAATCAGGATCAATTACAAAATTCTTTAGTGGTAATAGAGGTATTACTATTGGAGATTTACAATATTCAAAACAAATATTTACTCTTTGGACTAAATCTGAAAGAGAAGCAATTGGTATCTATGAAGTAGAAATGAACAATACCAACAAGAAAGATGAACAATGGTATATTAATACCGATGTTACTTATACTTTTGGAAGTGGTAAAGTTACAGGTTCTTATGGAGATGCCGCGGCTAAAGATCATGAAGATATTAAATGGACTCAAAAAGAAATTGATGATGGTGATGCGCCTTCAGATGCAACCACTAGCACTTTAAAAAAAGAAGGTTTAAAAACAATTTTAATTAGAGATATAAAAAAAGAAGCTGCAGGAATACTTGCAGATACAGATTGGTACATAACTAGAAAAGCAGATGCTGGAACAGCAGTACCATCAGCTATTACAACTCATAGAGCAGCAGTAAGAACAAAAGCTGCAAGCATGGAAAAACAAACTTTAGATGCAAGTAATGTAGCAGCATTAGAAACTTTATATGCAAGAAATAAAGATGGTGAAAGACCATTAGGTGAGCTGCCTAGATTGGAGAGTTAATGCCAATCAATAGTTTTATTTATCCAGCACCAAGTACTCCAGGTGGTTACGAAGTAGCTAACTCTGTTAGATATAATGATGGCGACAATCCATCTATGCACAAGACACCTGGTAGCGCTGGAAATAGAAGAACTTGGACTTTTTCTGCTTGGGTAAAAAGAACTACAGTAGGTGCAGCTCAAAGAATTTTTTCACAAGGTAATCATAGTAGTGGTGATCCAATGACATATTTAAAATTTAATTCAGATGATACTATACAATTTGATAGATATGTTAGTGCTACAGAAAAAATACAAACTAACAGAAAATTTAGAGATGTTTCAGCTTGGTATCATATAGTGCTTCGTTGTGATACAACTAACGGAACTGCTGGAGATAGATTTAGACTTTATATTAACGGCACAGAAGAAACAAGTTTTAGCACAGATAACAATCCATCTCAAAATGCTGATACAGAAGTTAATAATACACAAAAATTTGAATTAGGTAGTGTAGGTGCAAGTACTGAAAACTTTGATGGTTACTTTGCTGAAGTTTGTTTGGTAGACGGATCAAGTTTAGCACCAACTTCATTCGGAGAATTTGATGAAGATTCTCCAAAAATTTGGAAACCTATTGATGTATCAGGATTAACATTTGGTACGAATGGTTTTTATTTAGACTTTGAAGATAGCAGTAATTTAGGCAACGACAAAAATGGTGGAACTGATTTAACAGAAGTTAATCTAGCCGCAACAGATTCCGCAACTGACTCTCCTACTAATAATTTTGCAATTGGAAATTCTCTTTTAAAAAGAGGTTCATCTACCGTTTCAGAGGGTAATTTAAAAATTCAAGATAGTGCTGGTGCTTGGCAAGGTTTATCTACTACGATTGGAGCTTCTGCTGGAAAGTGGTATTGTGAGTGGAAGGTAACAGCAGTAAATTCTAACTCCTTTGGAGTACAAGGAGAGGCAACTTATTCAATTTCTAATGATGGAACTGCAATAGGATTTAAGACACCATCAGTTTCAATTCTTCAAAATGGAGATAGATACATTGATAATTCAGGAGCATCTTATTCTGGCACATTTACAACTAATGACATCATAGGATGTGCAATGGATTTAGATGATCATAAAGTTTATTTTTCCAAAGGTGGTGAATGGTCTGATGGCTCTGGATCTTGGGATAGTACGACATTTAATTCAAGTGTTGGAGCAATATCATTAAGTCAAACAAGTGGATTTTATTTCTTTGGACACAGCGTTCACACGGCAACTTCAGAAGCAAATTATGGCAATCCACCTTATTCAATCTCATCAGGCAACGCAGATGCTAATGGTTATGGTAATTTTGAATATGCTCCACCATCAGGATATTATTCGCTTTGTACGAAGAACCTCGCGGAGTTTGGAGGATAAATGGCAGTTTATACAGCAATAGATGATCCAGAAGTATATTTTAGAATTTTAACATGGAGTGGAAATGGAAGTAGTGATAGAGCATTAACTTTTGATACTACTGATACGACCATGGAGCCAGACTTAGTTTGGATAAAAAATAGAAGTAGTTCTACAAACCATGCTTGGTTGGGTACAGGATTAACTACTGGAGAATATATTAGATCAAATGATACTCATGTTCAAACAAGCGGTGCTGATGTACTTAATAGTATTGATAGCAATGGTTTTGAAATTGGAAGTTCTGGTGCTATACAAAATGATAGTGGTGATGACTATGTAGCTTGGTGTTGGAAAGAGAGTGCTGATGCTGGGTTTGATATAGTTAACTATACTGGAAATGGAACTGCTGGAAATACTTTTTCACACTCCTTGTCTGCTGTGCCTCACTTTGTAATTTGTAAAATACTAGCCACAGAAGTTGCTGAATGGTACACTTATAATGAGTCGTTAGGTAATACTAAAAATATCTTTTTACACACAGATGCAGCGCCAAGTACAAGTAATCTTTGGTGGAACGCAACCACTCCTACAAGTTCGGTTGTTACATTAGGAGATCAAACTGGAAATAATGGTAGTTCTCGTAATTTTATAGCTTATTTATTCGCACCTAAACAAGGCTTTAGTAAGTTTGGAAGTTACACAGCCAACGGAAGTACTGATGGAGCATTTGTTTACACAGGATTTAGACCAGCTTTCGTAATGACGAAATTAACTTCAACAACAGGCGGTAGTTGGGAAGTAGTTGATAGTAAAAGAGACGGATATAATGGAGAAAATAATAGATTATATCCAAATGATACTGCTGCTGAAGGATCGGGAAATGATTATGATTTACTTTCAAATGGTTTTAAAGTTAAACAAAGCGGCGGAAGTCAACAAGATGGAAGAACAAATTTATACATGGCTTTCGCAGAATCACCATTTGTAAATTCTAATGGAGTACCTTGCAATGCAAGATAAAATGAAATATAAACAAGAAAAAAGGAGCAAATCGTGAGTTATATAGGGAAGCAACCGGTCGTAGGAAATTTTCAGGTCTGTGATTCAATATCCGTGGTTAACGGACAAGCAGCATACACTATGCAAGTTGGAGGTTCAGACGTAGAGCCAGAATCACCTAATCATATGTTAGTTAGTTTAAATGGAATTTTACAAGCTCCTACGTCCTCGTTTACAGTTTCAGGGTCCACTTTGACGTTCGCCAGCAATTTAGCTACGAACGACTCGATCGATTTTGTCATGTTACTAGGTAACGTGCTCGACATTGGTACGCCTTCGGACGGGGTAATTACAGAACCAAAACTTGCAGCGAATACTGGTGGTATAGTAGACTGGCAAGCAGTAGTTACTGGTGCTACAACTATGGTTGCAGGTAGAGGATATTTTGTTAATACAACTTCATCTGCATTTACAATGACACTTCCATCTTCAGCATCGCGTGGTGACGAAGTTCACATAATAGATTATGCTGCAACTTTTGATACTAATAACTGCACAGTAGGAAGAAATTCACACAAGATTCAAGGTGCTTCATCAGACTTAACCGTTGCAACAGAAAGAGCAGCCTTTACACTTGTGTATGTTGATGCAACACAAGGATGGTTGTTGAAGGAGAAGTAAGATGGCTAATTATAACGCCATTAAATACAATGGTTTTAGTAAAGGTTCTACTACTTTATTATCTACAACTACAGCAAGCAGTGATTCTGCAGTTTCAATTACTTCAGGAATAGATTCTACTTATAAGGAATATTTATTTATTTTAAATAATATTCATCCATCAGCCGATAGTGCAGAGTTTGGTTTTCAAGGCGATACCGGAACAAATACAAGTTATGCTCAAACTATAACTTCTTCATTTTTTCATGCTGCACATAGACAGGATGCAGCAGTTACTGAGTTTGCTTATGATACAGGAGCTGATTTAACTCAAGCAACAGGACTTCAACAACTTGCTTATAATATTGATAATGGAAACGATGCTAATCTTTCAGGATATTTAAAACTTTTTGATCCAAGTTCTAGCACATTTGCTAAACATTTTTTTGCTGTTTGTAATTACACTTATGATGGAGATGGGGATGAACGATATAGTTATAATACTGTTGTAGGTGGATATTTTAATACGACAACTGCAATTACAAGATTACAATTTAAATTTGTAAGTGGTAATGTAGACGCAGGAACTATACAATTAATAGGAATTACATAATGGCAACATATCAAAATTCTAGATACAACATAGCTTTACCATCAGGATCAGGTGGAGCAATAGTACCTATTAAAACTTTGACAGCAAGTAGTTCTGGTACTTTATCTTTTGTAAATGGTTCATCAGATGTTGTATTAGATAACACTTATAGAACATATATTTTTAAATGGATTAATATACACCCAGAAACTGATAATCAAAATTTAACAGTCGGATTTAGAGATGGTAGTACAAATTATGATGCTACAAAAACCACAACATTTTTTTATGCATATCAAGGAGAAAGTAGTGGTACTTCGGCTTTATCTTATGTAACTGGTAGTGATCTTGCACAATCTACAGGATTTCAACAATTAACAGGAAGTGTTGGAAATGGCAACGATGAGAGTTGCGCTGGAGAACTTTGGCTTTTTAATCCATCATCAACTACTTATGTTAAAAATTTTATATCAAAAGCTTCTGTTTACGAAGGAAGTAATTATGCTATGGAAGTTAATGTAGGTGGTTATTGTAGTGTAACTGCTGCCATAGATGCAGTACAATTTAAAATGAGTTCAGGAGATATAGACGCCGGCACAATCAAACTTTACGGGATAACATAATGGCAACATACGCAAGCATAAAATATAACATGGCTTTATCATCAAGCGCTACAGGCGCTGGTGCTTTAACTTTGTTAGCTACTGAAACAGCTAGTAGTGATTCTACAATAGATTTTACATCTGGTATTGATAGCACCTATGATGAGTATGTTTTTAAGTTTATTAATTGTCATCCAGCTACTACTGGTGGAGTTTTACATTTTCAAGGAAACGCTGCTGGTGGTAGTGGATTTAATGAAACTATTACATCAACTGGATATTATGCAATTAATAGAGAAGACGGTACTTTAACACAGGTTAGTTATCAAGCTGGATTTGATCAAGCACAAGGAACAGGTTATCACCTTTTAAGTGGTGATATAAAAAATGATAATGATGCAAGTTGTAATGGTCAATTAACACTTTATGCACCTTCAAGTACAACTTTTGTAAAACATTTTATAGCTACTTTTGAAGCTATAAGTAATGCTTCACCACCTTATGCAACTAATGTTTTTACTTCTGGATATTTTAATACGACATCAGCAATAGATGAAATACAGTTTAAAATGTCAACAGGAGATATAGATAGTGGAGTTATAAAAATGTATGGAGTAAGCTAATGGCAATTAAAACAGCAAACAACCAATCGATGACAGCTATCACTTCACTACCTTCGGGAGTAAGTGCGAAGAGTATGATTTTGTTAGCTACTGAAACAGCGTCAAGTTCTTCTACAGTAACTTTTGCTAGCAATATTGATGATACTTATAAAGAATATATAATAAAATTTTATGACGTTCATCCAACAACAGATAATGTAGATTTTCAAATAAACTTTAGAGATGGCAGTTCAGCTTATGATGCAACAAAAACAACTACTATGTTTAGATCATGGCAGCTTGAAAATGGTACCTCAACTGGATTAGCTTATGACGATGGTAGAGATTTAGCACAAAGCACAGGTGTATTACAAATAGGATACGATATTGGAAACGATAATGATCAATCTGCTTCTGGATATTTACATTTATACGATCCCAGTAATACTACCTTCGTCAAGCATTTTATAGCAAGATGTAATTTTACTCATTACCAAGATTATCAAATAGACCAATATACAGCTGGTTATTGTAATGTTACAGCAGCAATAGATGGAGTGCAGTTTTCAATGTCATCAGATAATATAGACGCCGGAACGTTTAAACTTTATGGAGTAGTATAATGGGAAGAGGACCAGTAGGAGCACCAGCAATAATTAGATATGTGAACAACAGTCTTGCATCAGTAGATGATGTTTCAGGAATTGATGATTCTGTAGTTTTAATTAAAACTTTGACAGCATCAAGTTCTGCCAATTTATCTTTTGTTCATGGAACATCAGATGTGGTCTTGGATAGCACATATCCTATTTATGTTTTTAAATGGATTAATGTTCATCCAGCAACAGATAATGTTCATCTTCAAGTAAATTTTAGAGATGGTGGTAGTTCTTATGATGCAACTAAAACTACAACCATATTTGAAGCTTTTGCTTATGAAGATGGTACATCAGGCACTGGTTTAAGATATGATGCTAATACTCAAGATTTAGCACAATCAACATCAGCTCATACTATTCAATTATATATTGACAATGATAATGATAGTTCGGCAAGTGGAGAACTTTGGTTATTTAATCCGTCATCAACCACTTATATAAAACATTTTATGTCAAAAGGTAGTGGTGTCTGGGATGGTGGTGGCAATAACCATAAGTACACAGCTGGTTATTGTAATGTAACAGCAGCAATAGATGGAGTTCAATTTGCTATGTCATCAGGAAACATAGATGCTGGCTCAATAAAATTATACGGTATAAAGGATTCATAATGGCACTTATAAAACTGAATAATCGTGGAGTTCGGAATGTTTCAACCTTTGGTTCTGTAGGTGGAGGCTCTTTGACTTTTATTAAAAAACTAACAGCTAGCAGTAGTGCTACTTTATCTTTTGAAGATGGATCAGCTTCTGTTGTTCTTGATGATACTTATGGTGAATACTTATTTACTTTTAATAATATACATCCTCAAACAGATAGTGAAGAATTTACATTTCAAGGTAATGCTGCTGGAGGATCAGGATATAACGAAACAATTACTAGCACAACTTTTGCTGCACAACATGGTGAGAGTGATAGTCCAACTGAATTAAGTTATGATGGTACTGCAGATCAAGCTCAAGGAACAGGTTTTCAACAGTTATCAGCACATAATGATGTTGGTGGTGCAGAAGCAGATGAAAGTTTATCAGGTTATTTACATTTGTTTAATCCAAGTTCTACTACTTTTGTAAAACATTTTATAGCAGTTACACAATATTCAGGATGGGAAAGTAGATCAGTCAATTCGTACACAGCAGGATATTTTAATACAACTTCGGCTATTGACGAAATACAATTTAAAATGAGTTCAGGCAATATAGATGCAGGCGATATCTGCCTTTACGGAATCAAATAATAATGATATATAAATCAAAAAAGGAGGAAAACTATGCCAAGATATCATAATATAAACGGTAATAAGGTTCAGTTTACAGCTGAAGAAGAGACAGCTAGAGATGCTGAAGAAAAAGCATGGGCTGATGGCGCTGTAGCAAGAGCACAAGCTAATCTTAGAGAAAAAAGAAACAGATTATTAGCTGAAACTGATTTTTATGCTTTATCTGATGTAACTCTATCTGATGATATGAAAACATATCGTAAAGATTTAAGAGATTTACCAGCAGGTAAAGACACTGTTGATAAATGTAATAACGCAACATGGCCGACTAAACCATAAGGCATAGAATAGACTCACTATGCTACAGAAAATTAATATCCAACCAGGAATTAATAAACAAGTCACAGCAACGGGCGGCGAGGGCCAATGGGTTGATGGAGACTATGTTCGTTTTAGATATGGTTCACCTGAAAAAGTAGGTGGTTGGGCCCAGTTAGGGGATGTAACTTTAACTGGCAGAACGACTGCTATGCACCAATTTGTTAATTCAGATGGTATTAAGTATTCAGCATTAGGTACAAACAGAATTTTATATGTGTATTCAGGAGGTGCTTTTTATGATATTACTCCTATTAAGGCTACAACAACATTAACGAATGCTTTTACAACAACACAAAGCGATGCAACAGTCACGATTACGTTTGCATCTGCTCATAGTATTAATCAGTATGATATTATTAAGTTGGATAATTTTACCGCTATTACCAATTCTAATTTTAGTTCTGGTGATTTTGATGATAAAGTATTCATGGTTGCAACCGTCCCTACTTCAACAACGATTACAGTTGAAATGGGATCAAATGAATCAGGATCAGGAGCATCCACATCTGGTGGAATAAGAGTTCAACATTACTACCAAGTTGGACCTGCAGTTGAAGAATCAGCTGCTGGTTTTGGATTAGGAGTATGGGGTGGTACTACTGCAGGTGCAGTTACATCTACTCTAGATGGTGCCTTAACTTCAGGCTCATCTAGTATTGTATTAGATGACTCTACAGGATTTCCATCATCAGGAACTGTTATAATAGATGATGAAAGAATTGCTTATACATCAAACACTACTGGTTCAGGAACTTTGGGAGGTCTAACTAGAGGATCAGATAACTCTACAGCCGCATCACACTCTGATGCAGCTACTGTAACCAATGCATCTGATTATACAAAATGGGGTGCATCACAAACAGGTGACATTGTAACAGCTCCGGGTATTTGGTCATTAGATAATTTTGGTAATAAACTTATTGCAACAATTGCAGATGGTTCAACTTTTGAATGGGATTCAAATGCAACGGGTGCAACGTCAACTAGAGCAACAATTATAAGTGGTTGTCCTACAGCTACACAATTTACTTTAGTTTCTACACCGGACAGACACTTAGTTTGTTTTGGAACAGAAACTACAATCGGCACAACTACTACTCAAGATGATATGTACGTTAGATGGTCTTCACAAGAATCTTTAACTACTTGGACTCCAACTTCAACTAATACTGCTGGTACGCAAAGACTTGCAGATGGTACAAGAATTGTTGGGGCTATAAGAGGTAGAGATGCAATTTACATTTGGACAGATACAGCTTTATTTATTATGAAATTCGTTGGTCCACCATTTACTTTCTCGTTTCAACAAGTTGGAACTAACTGTGGATTGATTGGACAAAATGCAGCCGTTGAGGTTGATGGATCTGCATACTGGATGTCAGAAAATGGTTTCTTTAGATACACTGGACAATTACAATCATTACCAT
>VTLG01013797.1_pt1 | contig 10966 bp, 5 predicted proteins | sample 4694571 | NCBI WGS metagenome assembly VTLG01 (sample SAMN12604809, study PRJNA352737) | marine metagenome | biome: ENVO:00000447; feature: ENVO:00000209|ENVO:00000569|ENVO:01000036; material: ENVO:00002151; isolation source: viral sequences binned using virsorter ... | reverse complement strand
TAAATCGCGAACTATCTTAGTTATATTTCCATCAGAATCAGATAGATTAATAACTGTCGGACTTAAGTTAGAATCGCTATCAAGTATTACTTCTGAATCAGGAGCTGTAACATTAACGTGACCTACTTCTGATCCTTCTATTGGTTTTAATCCTCTTTGCAGACCTATAAGTGAAGGTATATTGCCATCTGAATCTCTAGCAGGAACTCCTATTATAGCTCTAGAATCATATATTATACTAGTAGTAACTGCAGGACCATAGAACCAAAGTTTAGTTTGAAATTCTAAATTCCATTCAACCGCTCTTCTATCTCCGATATCTCCAGTATAGTCATCTGACCAAGTAACTGCATTTAAGATAAAAGGCATATCGTAAGTATTAGAAGGTAATGGCGTATCTGAATCAGCATCTAAAGGAAAATTTCTTACTTTTACAACATATGAAGGAGTAAAAAAAGGTAATATTTGTTCAATAATTTGCCACCCATCATTTAAATTTTTAGTAGTACAATATAAAGTAAAATCTAAATTATAAGGTGTTGGAGAATGAACTCTTTGTCTTGGTAAAGAAAGACTATCAGGTAGTCTTATTACTGATTGTTTATTAGTTATCTTTCTATTAGCGTCATAACTCATTGCAACTATTTCATAAGATAAACGAGGAAGAAACTTTTCAAACATTTCTTCTTCTCTCTCAAATTGCTTTTGAGCTTCTAACCATTTTTGTCTTGGACCATAAGAAATAGGAACAGGTAAAAACTTACCATCTCTTCTTTTTATAACTATGTTATTAAACAAACTACCAAATACAGCAACTGCTGTTTTTATAGATTCGTTATAAAAGTGTTGGCCTATCATTAAATGTCATCTAAATTGTTTATTATCCCAGCGTAACCAAACGCTTCTGCAGTATAGTCTTTTGTAACTACATTACCTTTATCTTTTAACGGCTCACCTTGACTATCATACACTGTTTGCTTTTGTGATCTCTCTTCAAGAGGTTTATTATCAGCCCATGAATCAAAATGATCATCACTATCATCAGCTATGTTTAAGTTACGAGAATCAGAATCTGTTAACTCTAATCCAGTCTTGGCACGTGCGATAGGTCCTGTATCTGAATCAATAAGGTTTTTCTGAGTTCCATCTTTATTGTATTCAACAACTCTCGGATTAAATTCAAGGTCTTCTCCACTAAGTTCAAATAATCTACATCTCATCTTATATTGATAGTTATCTCCAATTTGGAAGAATGCACCATCATGATAAGTAGTTACCCGTAAAATTTCGAAAACTTTTGGTACATATTGCTCTTTATTTTGAGCTGATCTACCAAAAGGAATTACTACTAAATCTCCTTCTAGAGGTCTAGTTCTCTTAAACGTTTCTGCATCATCACTATCACCACCTGACTTTAAGTCAGAATCAAAATTATTATATAGTTCTTCAAATTTAGGTATAGCTACAGAGAGTATAACTTCTTCTCTAAACTCTATACCATAAGTTGTCATTATATCTCCTTCACCTTCAAATCCTGCAGCTGCAACTAACAATACATCCATTTGCAGACCTCTATGAAATCTGCTTTCAGGTCTTTCATTCCATACTTCATCAGTATAAGGAGAAGATCTTGGCATATAACGAACAGTTATACCGTTTACATTAATAGATTCTCTAATTAGATTTTGAACTAATCTTTGTTCGTTTGTTGAGAAGTTAGCAGAGGCACCGAACTGGTTGATGTAACCAGATACAAAAGTATTAGTAATGCCTGCTTTGATGGCATAATCATCGTTGACCTTTTGTATATTTCTGTTGAGGTTGACGCCGAAATCAGAGTCATTATCTGCGTCATTCAGCTCTGTCGTAGATGCTATAGTAAACCCTGCATAGTTGTTCTTTATTGCCATTAGCCATAGTACCCTGAATCAAACCCTCTTTGTGAGAAACGTAGATGAGTTTCAGCTATTGCATCGTTTACATTTCTAGCTTTTATATCTAAGTTATTATTAGAACCTGCTTCTGTTTGAATAAAATTATCATATAGAGCTTGTTGTTGAGCTGCAGATAAGTCAGTATCAGCTGTACCAAGTTTATATCTTGCAAGAACTGTCTTATAATCAAACGCAACATTATCACCTGAGTTCTGATATAAAACTTCGTACTTATTAGTGCTCTTGTTATATTGCACAAGGGATCCCTTGTGTAGAACGAGGTCCCCTTCTGACAGTGATATATTAGTCTCGTTAATATTAGGATAAGAGCTTCTCCAAGAGGAAAAACCTTCAGCTCTTAAAGTCGTTTTGACTACTGCTACGTTTTTATCACTTATCATATTAAGTGGTAAATCAGCATAATCTAATATACCTAAGAATGGCCCAAAAAATTCTAATCTATTAAGCTCTTGATCAATAATTTCATTTGTAATATATTCTGCCTCAATGAAATTATTAATCTTGATAAACGAAGTACGTAGAGGATCGCCGTCATTAGAATTAGGAGCGCTACCAATATCCACCACTGTAGATTCTGTAGTGCGTCTAGCAGCGCTTGTATATTGAATAATGTTTCCATCAGAATCCTTAACATTAGGAATTAAATCGGGTTCAGTAGCAGACCTTCCTTTAGGGAAAAGGTGAAAATCTAATCTTCTATTTAGCGATGCGTATCTAGCCATTTCTCTCTACTAACTTTTCTAATAAACTTTCTATTCTATTTATTTTGTCTTCTAAATTACTTATTCTAGCTTCTTTTGCTTTTCGCTTTTTTGCAGCTTCGTATATCTTCCAATCGGTATTTACGACTGCTGCATTTCTTTTTACTAAATTACTATGACCTTCAATTCTCATTATAAATCTGCTATAATTCTTAGATCTTTAATACGAGGTATTTGAGCTTCATTAGAAGTTATCATCCTTATTCTAATCTTAAATGAACTAAATTCATAAGGTACGTTAGCTGATACTGAATATTCTTTAAAATCTGTATCAGAAGTAAATGGTCCATTATTAGAATCAGTAATAAATTGAGTTACTTTAAAATCTTCAAAAGATATTTCATCGAATGGAGTTAGATCTCCTTTCTGTCTTGCTTTATAAGCAAATTCTAATTTAGATCCTGGCTCCATATCAGCATCAAACTTAATAGTAAAACCATCTGCTGGAATCTCTAAATCTATTTGCTTAGTTACATAAGCTGAAAATTCATCTTCTGATTTTATTGCACTAAGTCTAGATGTAAATTCTTGAATAGTAGAATCGTTACTTGCTCCTGTTATAGCAGTAGTAGTAAGTCCAGTAATTTCTGAATCATTAAGAAGAGTTCCAGTAACATTTCTAAACACTACTGGGTTTAAGCTATCTCTTACTCTAAAGGCAGGTGAACTATACACACTAGTAGAATTCAAAACATATTTCATTACTAAATCATTAGAAGTAGAATTAAGTAAGTTTCTTACAATATGTGGATCTTCTAATTCTACATATTCATTAAGTTCTATTACTTCTTCAACTCCTGGAATTACATTAGCTACTGTATCGTTCTTAATTTTATTAGTATCAATAACTAAGTTTAATGAATTAGTTTTAGCTGAAGTAATAAACCCGGTTACACTATCATCTTCTTCACCTTTAAAAAATGGTACATTAGCAAACAAACTATCAAATACTATTGGCTGAGTAGCAAACGTATCAAAGATAGGCACCGGAGGTGTTCCTGATGAAGTAGCTTTAGTAGTCGTTTTTACAAAGTAAGTATCTAGAGTAGCAAACAACACATTATGGGTATCGTTTAATTCAGAATCTGGAATACCATTATAATTATTAGGAGTACCGAATGCATCAAATCCCATTAATGTAACTTGAGCATTAGTAAAATGCATTCCATGATTAGGATGAATAATTCTTACATAGTTGCTATTTTCAAAAGTTTCTATAGCTAGACCTCTATTAAATGCACCAATATCAGCTTTATAAGTTTTAAGATTACTTAACTCATTTTTAAGAGTAAAAGTGCTTGCTGGTGGAAAACCAGAACCGTCAATATCAAAATTAGCTCTTTTAAGATTAAAGCTTAGATCCATATTCTGTTCTGCAGACCAGGATGTATTATTTTGAGATACAAAAAATGATCCAAAGTAACCACCTACATTAGGTTGCTGTTCATGAATACCTGAACCATCTAATAATTGTTGTCCTATTTCCGCAATAAAGACTTCAGTAGCATCCGAAGGAGATTTAATTACTATTGCATATTCAGTATCTCCTCTTAGATATACAGGCTCTTTAAATCTAAAATTAGTTGAATTAGTTGGTGTTGGATTTGAAACTTCCATTGACTTATCAACAGTTACCCAACCTGTGTCTCCTATAATTTCAGCAGGTCCACCTGGATAGCCATTTTTAGTTTCTCTAATATCAATACTAATTTTATCCATTATAGGTCTTACATCTACAAAACATAACCATATGTCAATAGAAGTAACAATAGATACAGGTTCCGTTCCAAAATTAGTACCAGATAAAATCTCTGCTGTAGTAGGATTACCTTTAGTAGGTAGTTTGAATAATTGAGCTATAGGATCTCCATTACCGTCTCCTCCTCCGCCTCCATCATCTGGTGGTTGCCGGAAAACACTACTACGAACAACGCTGCCTAGATCAGCTGTAGTAATTCTTTTATTATCTACATCTGCTATAACATCTACAAAATCTCTATGACCCACAGATCTAAATACAGCTGAAGCGCTTGAAGCTTTTCCACTTAAATTTTTATCTCTAATTACAACTTTTTCTTCACCTGCTTTAAATGTTTGGTAAGGTATATTAAACGAACCTGACAGGCTACCTCCCGTACCTGTAGTTAAGCTATTATCAATTACAGTTTTACCCATTACTAATTCATGTTCAGTATTAGGTCTTAAATTATCTACTTGATACTGAACACCACCAGACGGGTTAATCATATAATAATCATCTACGTTTTGAATAACTTCAGACCCAGTAACAGTTTCAGAAGGTTTCGTACCAGCTATAACTCTTGGTGATCCAAAAGTAGTAGTAGTAACTCTTCTTCTTGATTGTACAGTATTAATTAGAGTTCCTGTACTACCCGAAGCTGCAACTACATTTCGCGGCGTTCCAAACCACTCAGTTCTACTTGTTGAAGCACCACCAGGAGATGCAGTAGTTATTCTTAAAAACTGGCTAAACGTATCTGAATCACCTGAGAAAGGCCTTATGTCTCCAAACTGATTAGTAAAATAATTATTAACTCTTGTTCTCCAATGATGCTCACTTGGAGTTATTACTAGATTACCTGTATAAATCCAAGTTGCAAAAGGATTAATTCTATGACATCTAGTAGCTTGAGGCTGAGATAAAAATACTTCTTCATTGTATTTTTTAATAACTATATCTGAAGTGTTTAGATAGTAACTATCAATTGAATCTGAGCTACTAACTTCCATTGGAATAGGAACACCATCAGTCTGCGCTGGAATAAGAGTATTATTTACTACATCTATACTGGAATTGTATTCAATATGATTTACATCTGCAGAGCTGTTTGGATTATTTTCAGCTAAACTAAAATCATCTACTACAAAACCAGATTTTGATCTTTCGGAAATATTGTCATGCAATGCTTGTGATTCTAATAATGACAAAGCTACTGAACTTTCAAGTCTATTAACTCTATTTTCTATAGCTCCAATATCTCGCATTGTATAGCGCTTATTATCTACGGTTTCAACTTTAATTTCTTTTTCAGGGTATCTCATACCACCAGGTATAGTAAGATTAAACAATGGCATTGCATCTTTTGAACCTTCTGGCTCGGGAGGGTTAACTAATGCTGGGGTACCTTTTTTTGCTATGAAGCTTCCTTTTTTATCTAAACTAATAGTAGTTTTATTACCCATAAATTCAGAAATATCAGTAGTAAATTGAGTTTCAGGTTTTATTCTAGGCTGTTTAAAATAATTTCTAGATTTGAATGACAAAGGTGAATCAGTAATAGCAGTAGTAATATCTTCTACTCTAAATCTAAAGTCGATTGAATTTCTTAAATCTCTATCGCTTGTTTCTGGTTTATAAGTAATAGATTGTGGGTCGTTATAAAAACGTACATCATCTTTATAATAATCTAGTTTCCTATAACTATCAGCACTATAGAAAAAATTGTTTATAGGTGAAGCGGTAAAGTATGAATAAAATACTATGATATCTTCTGTTGCCGGAGCACTTTTATTTTTTCTTCTAACTAATCTACCAATATCATAAAATTCACTTCTTTGACCATTATCTAAATCATAAGCTCCTCCTAGATCTTTACCTACAGCTGCAGTAGCGCTAGTATATGTTATAGGACTAGTAAATACTGCTGCATCAGCTGGAGAAGTAACTTTTAATACTTCACCTGTAGTAAATGCAGTGTTAACTTGATAAATTATTTCTAATGTAGATGTAGAGCCTGTTCCAGTTAAACAGCTATGATAACCAGTAGTACTTGCAATATCAGATGCACCTGTATTAGTTGCATTTTGTAGAGCTACTATAGCTTTAGTACCTGAGCTAGCTCCTTCAATAACTGAACCTACAGGAACTAAGCCAGTAGTATTTACTTCTATTCTTGAAAATTGACCAGTAGCAAAAGTATTTGCAGTACATTGGTTAATACCATATACTTTATAAACATCAGGATAAGCTAGAGAGATAATTTTATCTTGTGCTGACCAACCAAAATTAGTTCCTGTTCTAGCAGCGGCTCCTGTATTTTTAATCTTAAGATACTTAAAGTTTAGAAACTTTTCAATTTCTTCTTGATCGTCAACTCTAGACTGGTTAAAGAAACCATTCATATTACCTGAAGATAAACCTGTATCTTCGACAATCATAAAGTCGTTATCAAATACAGTAGAAGTACCTCTTAGAGTTTGTATTTCATTTGATACAGTCTCTATTAAGGAAGGGTTAAGATTAACTGGATCACTTACAGAAGAAGTAAATCCACCAGCACCTGTAATAGTTACCACATCACTTAATTCAAATATTTGAGAAGAAGTAACTGTAGTATTAGCTGTAATAGAAGCTACTGTACTAGATATTTCTTGTGCAGCTGGAATACGTCCTGACCAGTTTATAAGAGTATTAGCATTACCAGTTATACCTGCTTGACCATCAGCGTTATATACATACCCTGTTACTCTTCCTGCATTTATATCGTTACCATCAGATGCAGATATAGAGTTGTTAGATACAACAACTTGGAACATCTTTACGTCATATATATACAGTGAATTATAATGATGACCATATGCTCTAGCTACACCAATAGTATCACCATCAGAATCTTTTAGAGTTAATCTATTAGCGTAAGTATAAGGATCACCACCTGTTTGTCCTGGTAAGGTACCTGAACTACTATTAACTAAAAAATTAGTTATATTGTTAAATGGAATTTTAAAATTATTAGTTCTTTTTGTATCTTGATTTTTTGTAAAGTTAAGAATTTGAGGACCAGGTAAATCTATTTCAAAACCTTTTACATAGGCTTTACCTTTACTAATTCTTGCATCATAAGTTTCTGAGTCAGCATCAGATATAGAAAGAGTAAACGGGTTTACTGTATAGTTACCAGATTCATCAAAAGTTCTTCTTGCTAAAGTATTTCCTATATCGTTATATTGAGGATTACCTTTTACATTTTCTACCATTATCCCATCTTCAATAGTAGCAACTCTAAAGAAGGTTTCATCTTCTTCTGCATCACTAGCTAGTATAGAAAATGATAATGTTTGTTTTAATCTATGCGCACCAGGAGCACCTTCGTTTGTAGTACCTCTAGCATTATCAAATAAAGTAGAATCATCGTTTTGAGTAACTATCTCTTGAACAGCTCTAAAACCCAACTTAGCAGAAGGAGTTCTAGATGTAGCACTTATAATAACAGTTTGAGCAGGTATGCGAGTAAAGAAACCATTTACATAATAAATTCCTTCAGTTATTTCACCAATACAAGCTTCTGTAACAGAACTAAAAGTATTTACAAATTCAGTCGTTACAACACCAGGGTTATCACTAGCTGTCGCGTAAATAAAATCACCTGATGAAGAAAACTCTTTTAATGTAATATATTGAATGTACAAAGCTCCAACGTTACTAGTAAGAGTAGTACCTGTAGGCTGTCTTATAACTCTTGCTTTAACGGATCCATCTGAGCTTGTAATAATTTTATTTTCTAATGTTGCAATATCAGCAACAGTTGAACCTACTCTAGCATTAGCTATTGGAAAACTAGCATTACCAGTACCTGATAGAAATATTGAACTTACAGTTTTATTTACACTTACATTACCTTCAGATACTCTACTTCCATTTTTGAAGATATTATCTCCAAATCTATTAATTTGTTTTTGTAAAAAAGTCTGTATAGTTGTTAGTTCTCTTGCTTGTACAGGAAAACCTGGACGATATAAGACCCTTAAATAATCTTTAGTAGGATCAAAGTCATCAAAGTAAGGAGATACGTTTAAGTTAATATTAGCCATTGTTCACCATAATTCTTATTATTTATTAGAAACTCAGTATAAAATTCATCGATTCTATTTGATCTTTACTTCTAATTAGAGGAGTAGCTTTCCAATCAGCTACAATGAGCTCACCAGAGTTAAAAATAACATCTCTATCAAAAGTTTTATTTATTGTATGTATTTTGTTTATACCATCTAGGAGAACTACTTGCTCACTGTCGGTAAATTTATCTTGTTCTCTATCATTAATATGATTAATATAGTAAACTCTATTATTGTCTACAGCTACTACTCTAGCTCTTCTTCCATCATCTACAGGGTGAGGTTTTATTATATCATTTACATTATAAGTTGCAGTTATACTATCTACTGAAAAACTTTTACATGCTATATAAAAATCTTGAGTAGCTACTTTTCCAGTATTAACATCTATAGGATTTCTAATCAGATTATTCATTTGATACTGATTAGTAGCTAATGGTAAAAATTCATCTTGTGGTATATTTCTTGCTACTAACATAATACTATTTGCATTTAAATCTGAAGGAGCATCTGAACCGTGACCTAGTCCACCTGCTATTCTTGCTGTCATACCTGGTAATAATTTACCATCTTTATCAGTCACTTTTAATACACCTTGATAACCTAAACCTGGATCAATTAAAGTAGGAACAAAAGCATTTATTTCGGAATCATAACTAATTGAACCTGAAAAGTGTTGAGTAATAAGATCACTATCAAATCTAGAATCAGTAATTTTGATAGATACTGTGTTGCCTAAATTCCAATCACTATCTAATTGCGTTTTAAGAATATCACTATCAAAACTAAAACCGTATACAGCTCCTAGTTCTGAATTTTCTTGTACTGAAAATTGTAAATATCTATTAGTACCTGGAACTAAAGTTGCTGCTTCTTCTTCTCCTACTCTTTCAGGTACAGGCATAAACTGAGAGTTTAAAAATCTTACTGCATCTGAGTTACTTATAGAATAAAGATACTGCCATATATATCCATCAGCTAAAGTTATTGGAGTTGAAGAAGTACCAGTAGGTGCATTTATTGAGGGTTTATTCGGACTAAAAATACATTTATAAACATTTAATCTACCTATTCCGGATACAAACTCTCTTACTAATACATAAAAATTATCTTTAGAAGGAAAAGCATTGTAAATTCTATTTTGTAACCAATCTACTCTAGGTACACATCTAGTGACACCTCCAGGTAATACTCTATGAAAAGTTAAACTATTTTGACTATAAAAAGATTGATCATCCATACCGAATTCAGAATCAGCACCTCCTGAAAATTCAGATTCACTATCAAAGCTTAGAGAGTAATTATTATAATCGCTATCTTTCGAAAAAGCTGCTACTGCATAAAACGTTTCATCATTAGTAGATTTCTTTAATGAATCAAACAATGCTTTAGCTAGTAGTAACTCTATATTATTAGTAATCTTTGCTGTCACTTTACTTTCCTACCTCTCATAGAAGTAATAGGATCTCTCCAATCTTCTAACCCCGGTTTTTCATTTTTATGATTCCAATCATATATAGAACCAGGTGTATTATTTAATATAGCATCTTCAGGTGCATTGTAATGAGAGCTCCATAATATGTTATCTGAATCTTTATTGTCCCAAATTATTTCTTTAAAAGGTGTTTTTACTTTACTAAAGTTTGGTGTTACTCTCTTTGCGTAAGTAGTATAAAGATATCTAGGTTTATTTTTATAATTTTGAATAAAGCTACTAAATCCATTTATCTCCCAACCATCACTATCAGCTCTAAACGAGTTTACTTCGTTCCATATTCTTTCATAAGCATCAAAGTCTTTAAGCACAGTACCATCTTGTTCAGTAAATGTCAAAGTGCCATCTAGTCTCATAGCTTTATTAAAATCAGTATTTTTAGAAAATAACATTTCTCTTTTTCTATCAGTTGAAAACCACTTAAAAGTTCTATTATCATTTCCTGTCTTTAATCTATTATAATCGATAGCTTTGTAAGGATGGTTTTCACTATCTGACCATCTTAAATGAAAACCAACAGGGAGATCTGAATCGTATACTGTATATAAATCGTTAATAGGATCTATAAATTTAGTAGAAGCTATTTGTATAGGATCATAACTTCTTCTAGTTCTTGATTCTCTTTTATATAAGTCTTGAACTGTACCGTTAAATTTTTTATAGTTAGTTATAAAACCTTTTACATATCCTGTGCTATCAGAATCTTGTGTAGTAACATTTCTCATAAAGGTATCAGAATCAAACAATAAAAAGTTATTGAAAAAATTATCGTGATTTACTTTTTCTTTTCTTACTAAACCTACTGGTTCAAAATCAAACCAGCTAGCACCAAATTCTGATACATTAGCAACGTCTTTACCTCTTTCAAAAGTACTAGCAGTTAAAGCAAATAAATTTGC
>VTLG01010256.1_pt1 | contig 10967 bp, 14 predicted proteins | sample 4694571 | NCBI WGS metagenome assembly VTLG01 (sample SAMN12604809, study PRJNA352737) | marine metagenome | biome: ENVO:00000447; feature: ENVO:00000209|ENVO:00000569|ENVO:01000036; material: ENVO:00002151; isolation source: viral sequences binned using virsorter ... | reverse complement strand
ACATGGTGCATTATCATACCAATCTCCTACCTCTTTATTAGGATGATGTCTATTATTACCATTAGTTGCAACTGGCATTGAATCTAAAGGATTTTCATATGATTCATTTAACATAATATTATCCTCTAGCACGATAAGAAATTGGTGTAGTATCTTTCATTTTTTGAGATCTATTATCTTGACCTCTATCTTTACTTGTATAAGATGTTCCTTCTATTCCCTTAGAAGTTATTCTAATTTTTCTTTTTTCTCTTGCTTTCTTTTCTTGCTCATACTTCCAAGTATTAGCATCTATTTTATCTGCAAACTTACTTAGTTTAACTTTTCTCTTATATGTCCTTTCATCTTTCCGTGCATCCTTTTCATCGTCCTTTTTGTATACACTTTTTTGAACCTCTGCATAAGAAGGTCCACCCTTTCTTCTTCTTGCTGCTCGTGCTTCCGAAAAGAATGTACTAAACAGTTTCATTACTTCTAACATTTTCTTTTATTTATTTAAGATATCTTTTTACTAAAACCTTTAATCTTATCAAACTTAATCACTTTATCAAAACTATCAATGAGATCATCAGTCTTATGAGAGATCACAAATACATTAGCATCACTAACAACATACTTAATAATCTTAGTAAAGTACTCAGTACCAAATCCATCCAAAGAACTATCAAAGATCTCATCTAAGATAAGAAGATTAGTATTTGCAGAATTTTTCATCCGTGCTATCTCTCTCCATGTAAAAAGAAGTGCAAGGTCAATCCTCATCTTCTCTCCTTCAGAGAATGATTCATAAACAAACTTATCATGCACTGGAGATTTCACTGTCTCTTTAAACTCTTCATCTAAAGAAAAATTGATATAGAAATCCATCAACTGTAGGTACTTATTGACCTGTTGATTCATTAGAGGTAGATACCTTTTAATTATTTTAGACTTGACACCACCATCCTTCATTAAAGCATGAGCGAATTCGTTGTAAACGTTTCTCTCACTCTCTTGTGATTGATTCTTTTGGAGTCCTTCCAATTCTCCTATTAATTTATCTAACGCATGTCTTTCAGAAGTTCTGTTTTTAAGTTGTTCGGTAATTGTTTGAATTTCTTGTTCAATGTCTCTGGTCTGATTCTCAAGTCCAGAAATCCTTGTGCTTGTTTTAGAAATTTCATGCGTTAGGTTAGATGCCTCCGTTGTAAACTCCTTGAATTGGGTTTCTCTCTCCTCTTCAAGTCTGATGGCTTCCTCCAATTCCTTGTAACCTTGTTCAAGTTCTTTGGCCTTAGATTTAGCATCATTAATTCTATCTATACGAAATGCTTCTTCTATTGATTGAGTACATGTAGGGCAAACCGTGTTATCTGTGAAAAACTTATGCTCTTCAGTAATCGTTGCTACCTTCTGAGATAATTTACCTCTTAAGTTACCCAATTTTCTTAACTTTTTGTTACTACCTGAAAACATTTCAATATCTTTATTAATCACACCCAATTGATCACTCAATTCTTCCAATTCAGACTCGTATGCATTTATTTCTTCATTTATATTTTTAAGTTTATTCTTCTTATCTTTAACATTCTTCTTACCAGTTTCTTCCAATTCCTCAATAAAACTTTTTTGCATATCAATCTTTTCTTCCAAAAGATTTTTACGAATAGAAATCTCTCTCAACCTTTCATTAGATCCTCTAATTCTTTCTCTAAGCATCAATCCCATCACAGAGAATATCTTAATATCTAAAAGATCTTCAATAACTTCTCTACGATTAGGTGCAGTCAATTGCATAAAAGGTACAAAGGATGCACTACCCAATACCACAATCTGAGTAAATGACTTATAATTTAATTTTAAGACTTGTTCTTCCAACCATTTCTGTTGATCATTCGCTGCAGAAGCCTGATCGAGTACACTTCCATTTTTATAAATTTCAAATTTATTTGGTTTAATTCCTCTTACTACCTTCCAATCTATCTTACCAACAGAAAATTCTATCTCAACTACACATTCTTTCTCATTAATTGTATTAACTAACTGACCCTTTGTTATCTTACGAAATGGTTTATTAAACAATGCAAAGGTAAGAGCATCCAATATGGTTGACTTTCCAGCACCATTAGTACCAATAATTAAATTTGTCTTTGCTTCAGTAAGATCTATATCTGTAGATTGATTACCTGTAGAAAGAAAATTACGCCATCGTATCTTTTTGAATATTATCATTCTCTCGTGGTGGAATTACAAAGTCATCTTCTGTAATAATTACATATCTGTAATTATACATGTTACAGGTCTTAATGGCAAGCTCTGGTTCTATTTCAACAATACTCATTGGTGGATAATCCTCTGCTTCCAATAATCCACCATATCTAGTTGCGTCATCCTGATTCTCAAACATGTACAAGGCTCTCTCACCGTCATCATCATTAACGGCATAAGCACCTTCATCCTCATGTCCTTTTATTGTCAGGATGTACAATTTATTCAAATTCGCAAGCCTCCCGATAAACATCTTTCATAATGTTTTTCACGACTTCTTTATCTAAATTAAATTCCGCATCTTCAATATATTTATTTAAAAGTGTTAAAGTATCTTCACATTCATCGGAGGAAAACTCTACCTCTTCATCATCAATAGTAAAATTCTCAACTACTTTTAAATCAATACATCCTGCCTTATCAATTTTATCAACAAACTTATCAAATTCATATTGACTAGATTTCTTACGAACAATAACCTTTACAATTTTATCTTTTAAATATCTTGCATCATAAAGTTTAGCATTAGTATCCTCGTAATATACCTTCTCAAATATATTATAAGGATTCTCTATAAACTCCAATTCAAAGGTTTCTGTATCAAATATATGAAATCCTCTCTTATCTCCTGCATCATTCCAATACATTTGATAGGGATTACCTAAGTAAAATATCTTTCCATCATTGGATCTTGTATGGTAATGACCAGAAAATACTACATCTAATTTTTTAAATGCAGTAACATCTATATTCATATGTGCATTTGTCTGAACCATTCCAGGAAATAATTGGAATCCATTCAATTCTAAATGACCAAATGCAGATTTACATTTTGTACCTTCAATTACTTTTATGGATTCTTCATAATTATCATGACATATCCAAGGAAGTAATAAAGTTTTAAATCCATCTATATCTACTTCTGTAGGTCCAGAATATCTAACAATATTATTATATGAAGAAAGTAAAGAATCTATAGCATTTACTTCATTCGTATTTTTATAATAAACATCATGATTTCCTACGATAGTATACACCTTAGTTTTAAGACGTTTAAACTTATCATATACATTCTGTTTTGCCCAATCTAATGCCCAGAAATCAACATTTTTACGATTATCAAATGAATCTCCAAGATGAATTATATTTTTAATTTTTCTTTCTTTTATAGTTGGAAAGAATATATCATCATAGAACTTTTGAAAATAATCATGGAATATTTTGCTTCCTTTTCTGGCACCGAAATGAGTATCGGTAATCAGAGCAATCTTCATGAATAAAGTTTCGTTTGTATATTTTCTTTTATTGTGTTATAGTCAGATGTACTATAATCTCCATCTGCACTGAAGACCTCATCAAAACCAGACCTTTCAATAATCTTTGCTCTTATATCCATCTGTCTTTTCTCTTTTTGAATTCTACGAAGGAAGGCATAATGTATGATTTGGGTAAAATATGCAAAAGGATTAGAAGACTTCTCTGGATTAAAATTCTTTATGTACTGAACACAGTTTTCAATTCCATCACAAATCATGTCCTCTCGGAACATGTAATTAACAAAGTTCGGTTTATACGATAAATGAGTAGCAATCTTGAGAAAACATGATCCAAGATAATTTGTTATGCGAGGACGATCCTCTCCTGCTTCTTCTGCTGCTATACACTTATTTCTGTAGATAACAATAGCTTCTAAAAACTCTTTGTTATTTACATAGTGTTCTGACTTACGTTTTCCTCTTGGCATTGCATTCGTCTTCCTTTCTTTATCTATGTGACTACATTATAACACAAAAACCCTAAGCTTGACAAGGTGCCAAAATAGATGTACAATAACTCTGTAAGGGTTCAGGGGGATGACTTATATAGTTTCTCTAGAAATACTCTAGCATCAGATACAGAAGATAAGAATCCCATATTTTCATTTATATCAGTTCTATTAGAAATCCTATCTTTATCTCTTAGGAATTTATTATATACATTTATAAGATGCTTATCATGAACTTCAGTCATAGTTATAACTTTATCCATATTCATAACTAAAACGGGGTCGTCGGACATTTTAATCCAAGGATTAATTCTAACGGCACTCACACCAATTTGACGTATTATAATATTTTCAAAAGTAACAGGTGAATCTAAAAGTAAAATAGTCTTATCCTCTTCTTCACATGGTTGTACTTTAGCAAATATTTCTTCGCCTGAAACTAATTTTAATACTGCGTAAAAATCTTCTTTATCCATTTTCTTTTAAATTAATTTGTATTATCTCATAATTGAATTTTTCTTCGTTGTAAATTTTAATTCTTTCTACTAAGTGGTTTAAAGTATAGTTTTTTCTAGAATTATAAGAAATATCATCTGCAATATCATACAATACTGCTTTTAATTTTCCGTCACCTTTTCTGAGAACTCTGCCAATGGATTGGAGATTTCTAATTCTGGACTTGGAGGGACTGGCGAAGATGACGTTGTGCAACCGCTTAATATTGATCCCAGTACTAAAAGTCCCATAAGAGGCGACAATAATTGCATTGTTTTCATTTTCAGTAATCTCTCTAATGCGTTCCCTCTCTTGAGCCTCTATGCCACCGTGGACATAAAATACTTTTCGAGAACCTTGTACGGAACTATTTATAGATTCGTATAATATTTCACCATGTGTGGCAACCCGACTGAATAGAATAAGAGTATTACCCTTTAAATCCAAAGCAAGATTTTTAATGAACCTATTTCTTTTTGTATGGGATATGATGTATTGTATTTCATCTTCATAAGTCTCAAATTTTTGATCTTTATGTTTAAGTATTAATACACGAATTTGTAATTTAGAAAGATGTCCTTTATCAATAAGGTCTTTAGTTTGAGTTACTCTATATGATGGTCCAAACAATCCTTCTAGTACCCATTTATGAGTCTGTGATCCGTCTAAAGTACCAGTAAACCCATATCTATATTTTGCATCATCCATCTTTGTCATGATGCTTACAAGAGATTTTGACTTAAATAAATGTGCTTCATCTCCAATAGCAACATTAAAATCTTTAAAGAATGGTCTCTTTAGTTTGTAAATTGATTGCCATGTAGTAATAGTTACAGGGTATTCATTTGTCTTTTCTTTTCCAGAATATATTTTATGACAATATTTTTCTGCATTCCAACCATAATCTTCAAAATCTTTGAACATCTGTTCTACAAGAGAAGTAGTAGGAACAACTAATAATACTTTCTTTTTAGTTTCCACATAATATCTGACTACGGCATATATCATTAAAGACTTACCTGATGCAGTAGGAGATATTAAAAGTTTACGATTATATTTTAATGCATCATATACAGCATCTACCTGATAATCTCTTGGTTTGTGCCTTGAGATCTTAGTCATATATGATTTTACACCTTCACGAGATATTATTGCATTCTCTTCAAATGGTGCTCCATAAAACTGATTATCTTCAAACTCTAAACTATACTCTGATTTTCTTGCCCAATTAACAATCTTATCTACCAACCCACCATAGACTTCTCCAGTAGCAGGAGAGAACAAACGAATCTTACCATCCCAATACTTACTACGGTACTGAGGCATGAACTTAGCACCTGGAACATCAAATGTAAACAGATCAGACAATTCTTGACAAATTGCTGGTTCTGCTTTCACTGTCACATATACTTCATTCTTTTTACGGATGGTAATATCAGTCACTGTATCCTCTAATAAACTTCTGCCATTCAACCGCATTTTTAATTTGAAAAGTACGGTTGTTAATAGTCTTGAGAATACTATCCAAATAACTAATCATTACTTGATAGTAATCTACCTTAGAGATTAATCTAATTAAATCCTCATCTGCGTCCATATATTTATCGACATCTTGCCTCAAGACCTTATGGTCAAAAGGTTTGTCAATATAAATTTCAGGATCTGCCTTTCCTGTGTAATATTGCCATTTCTCTTTCTTTAATATCTTAAATTTATTCTCCTCCATTTTTTTGAGAAGAAGAAATTTATTTAATATTCTATAATACTTTGCATGTAATGCAGGAATGTTAGTAGATTCAGTATGTAGATTATCTGCGTCTAATTTTGAGTCCTCATTCCATAACGACTGAATTTCATCAAGATCCATAAAATCATGTTATCACCTCTATATCATATATAGAATACTTAAAAGTAGCTGTGGCCGTAGCATATTCAATATCCTCTTTTGTTGCATCAAAGTTAACTGCAGATAATCCTACAGGAAAAACATCCTTAAAATTAACCTTTGCTATTTCATTAAAAGAACTATTATAGATCAATAAAGTTGCATCAGAATATTCATTATATGGAGATCTACCACTAGTATCTTGAATGTACTGATCTTCTTTTTTTAAATTTGCAAATTCATTAATATCTGCAGGATAACCTAGTCCTCTCATCCACTTATGAACTTCAAGATAATTCTCTAGATTTTCATCTATTAAAAATCTTAAACTAAAATCCTCATAAGACATCTTATCACCAGGAACTGGTATATCTTTCAAATAAGTTGGTTGTAATGCAAAACCTAAGTTGATACCAGGAATCATTGCAGAGTTTGAAAGAAAATCTGCTTTAGGTACTTTACTAATAGCAAACTTAAATCCTACAGGGGATAAAAAGTTTCTATTCGATAATTGCGTTACTTTCCAATTTTGTGGCATTATTTTTGCCTCCCATATTTAGCAATCACTATATTTTCTAAAGATTGTTGTTTTTCTTCAATAGTCCTTAGATCAATAGGAGGTTCAAACTGTCTTACTTTACCATCAGAACCAATAATAGATTTACGTTGACGAGGTGGTGCTTGCTCATCAAGAGGATCAAAATCACTTACATACTTTCTTCTTTCTTCTTTCTCTCTATCTTTTCTCCATTGTATAATTTTTTTCTCTGCAGCACTTCTATCTGCAACATTCTTTTCTCTTCTCTTTCTAGCCTTGGCAGATTCAGCATCTTTACGATACTTCTCCCAAGTTTTTCTTGCGTAAACTCCTAGACCTGCCATTTTACTTTCCTCCCTCTACTTGCTTCTTCTTAGCAGCATCTGCCTTCTTTTTGAAATCAGGATACTTAACACCTTTTTGTTTGGCAAGTTCTTTGAATTGCTCATCAGTCAGACCCTCTTCATTTATCATTCTCCACCACCTCCATTTCCACCCCCGTTACCATTTCCACCGTTGCTGTAACCACCATTTCCGTTCCCACTGCCACCATTGCTACTCCCATTACCATTAGAATCATTTTTTTCAGAATCATCATCTTTCTCCAAATAACCTCCTCTTCCTACATGATACCCACGAGGAATCGGCATACATTTCTTTTTATCATTACAGTAATATTTTCCTGAAGGACAGTTTTTCTTTCCTTCCATGAATTGCTGGTACGATTTCATTATAGAACACAGGTCTCCTGATATATTTAGACAAAAAAAGAGACCCCCGAAGGAGTCTCTTTATTAAAGGAAATATATCCTTTCTTCTTACATGAGGTTAAGAACTTTAACACGTCTGTAGTAACGGTTAGCGTTCGCCTTGATAGCACCGAGTGCCTGAGTGGTTCCTTCAGCGAATGGGTTTGCGACGATGCCGTAGCGAGTCTTAAATCCAATTTTTGGCTGGAAGGTGTTCTCGCCAACTGCACGAACCATCTGTAGAGGAACGTATGGGCAATAGAACAGACCAGCATCATAAGGAGAAGAACCTTTGTATCCAACAACGTAGTACTGATTGTCTTGTACGTTTGCAGAATATGGGTCGATGTATACTCTATACTTACCTTGAAGTACACCAGCAAATGTATTGCCTGTGTCATCAACATTAAGGTTAGCATTAAGAGCAGGTGTGTAATCAAGAACACCAGCCATTGTTAATGCAGAAGCAACGTCAGCAGAACAAAGGATCATGTTACCCTTTCCTCTACGAGTTTCCTGTGCGATTGCGTTGGCATCTCTTTCGATCTGGAAGAGTAGTCCCTTGAATTTCTCAACAGACCAACGACCATTACTGTCAACGTCTAAGTCGAACGCACCATTTGTTGCTGTGTTAGCAATAGCACCAGTTCTAGCAACCTTGTAGATGGTACGAATAACTTCACGGTTAATTTCAGCAAGGATCTCTGTTGAGAGAATGTTTGCCAATTCCGCTTCAGCATTCAAACCATGAATTGCCTTAAGGTCTTGAGCCAGTTCCAAACTGTACTCTGCTTTTAACGCACGAGACTTAGCAGTAACGGTAACCTTCTCGATGGAGAATGCCATCTGGTTGAAGTGATTACCAGTACCGTCTCCGAGTGCTTCAGAGTCACCAGTCTGCATACCCTGACCAACAGCATATGCTGCCTGAGTAGCATTAGAACTTGGGTTTAGAGCACCAGGGTTGGATCCTTGTGCAGTACTTGAAGTAGTACCGAAACCAACTGCTCCACCGTCATCAGAACCACCAGTGTAATCACCTTGAGTAAGGTTGTTACCATCGTCCTGACCAGAGAATGAAGTATCGACTTCATCGAAGAATGTCTCTGTTCCGCTTTGATTCTCGTAACGAGATCTCATTGCGAAGATAAGTCCTGTAGGTCCGTTCATTGGTTGAACACCTGCTAGGTCATATGCGACCAAGTTAGGCATTGAACGACGGATAAGACTAATAAGTACGGGGTCGAAACCTGCAACTGGACCACCAGCTGTAGCACCACCACCGAAACCACCTGAAGCACCAGCTGCGTTACCTAAGTTAGTAGGTGCTTCTGTGAGGAAGTTTCTTTCCTCATTCATAAATTTTTCTTGGTTCTCCAGGAGAACTGCGGTAACCATTCTGCGGTGCTTATCCTTAATTGGATCTGCACTTTCTGCATCTAGTAATGGGGCCCACTTCTCCTGCAGTTGTTCAGCATTGAACATTTGCATTTGATTTTTCCTCTTTTTTTAAAAGTATAGGGTTTGAGATAATGTATAAATTACTTTTTAGCGACTCTCTGAAGAGTACTTAGATAATTCGCCATATGTCCAGTTGCCTGAACTTCTGGAGCATTTTCTTCAGTAATTAAATCAGAGCTATCACTTTGAGTACTAACTACTTGCTTTGTTGGGAAATAAGAATTTCTCAAAGTAATTAGTTTCTCACGGTAATCGGCTTCACTTTCAAACTCAACACTTTCAGCTAGAGATGCAAGTTTTTCTTTCTGAGTAACTGCCAGTCCCTCAGATACCTCACCTAAGATTCCATCTGATGTAGATTCTGCTAATCTCCTATTTAGAGCAACGTTAGATTCGATTTGCTCGTTGAGTTTTGACTCCATTTCATCAAGTTTATTTACCATGCTCTCAAGGACATCATATTTATCTTCAGGGATTGATACATAATGTTCTTCAAAAAGACTCTTCATGCCACCAAGGAATGACTCGGATAATTCTCCTTTAAGTCCTTGATCTACGGCAAGTTTGTTCTCTTGTAACCACTCATTGGCTACGTATTCAAGATAAGAATCAACTCTTTCAGTGAGTTCATTCTTAAACTCTGTGACTTCTTCAGTCAGAGCTTTAACATGATCTGCTTCCAATTGCTCTTCAATCTTAGCAACTTTAGAATTGATTGCTGCTTCAAAGATTGTTTTTGCTTTTGTTTGGAATTCTTCGGAAAGTTCCTCTCCTTCAAGAAGTGCAGCAACGTCATCATCGACGCTAACTTCTTCAACAACTTCTTCTTCTGTTGTCTCAGATTCTGCAACTACTTCTTCAGTTTCTGGAGAATCGATTGCTTCCTTCATCTTTTGACGAAGTTTAGAAGGTGCTTCTTCAACAACTTCCTCTTCAGTTACTTCAGATTCAGCAACTACTTCCTCAGTAGAAACTTCCTCTTCTGCAACTACTTCCTGATCCTCTTCTACTTCCTCTTTTTTGAGAGATGTCCCAGGTTGGACATCGCCAGATTTAACGCCTGACTTTGCACCTTTGTTTACTACGTTCTTCACTTGTTGTAGTGAAGCACCAGGTGTCTTTAACTTAGCAGAGTCGTCATCGACTTTGTAGTTATCTGGGGTAGGTCCTCCAAGATCCTCCCAAGTGCCTCCGTTACCAGGGGTAACGGTGTTGGAAGCATTGCTTCCAGCTTTAGGCATTGGATCGCCAGCTTTTGCATTAGCATTAACGACGGTCTTGGATTGTTTTGTGCCTACTTCCATTTCTTGTAATTGTTTTCCACGGGACATTTGAAACTCTCCGATTACCTTAGTAATTTTACTATATTTATTTATAATTTAAAGATTTGATAAAAACTCACTGAAGAGACTTAATTTCTGCTCTTCCAAACGTTTTTGACCAACTAGAGTGTTAATACGCCTTTTTGTGCGTGACGCAAGTTGTTCACGGAGAGTACCTCCATCCCAAACCCACTCTTTTCCTTCCATGATACCATTAACAAATGCATCAGGTGCGGAAGGATCAGCGACAATATCAGCAGCAGTTGCTAACTGAAAGTCTTCGCCCACCACTTTTGCTCCAGTATTATCCTCTCTTAGTGATCCAACACCACGAGAAGATACTCCAAGTGTCACGCCTTCATCTATAAGAGATGATGCGATCTTACCCATTGGAGTTGAAAGCAATTGTGCTTTACCTCTAAAATTATTTCCTTCTTGAACGAGAGAAGTAATCTTATGTGAAACACGATCTAGGTTTACAGTTGGACCATCTGGATGTCCCAAC
>VTLG01008546.1_pt1 | contig 10967 bp, 27 predicted proteins | sample 4694571 | NCBI WGS metagenome assembly VTLG01 (sample SAMN12604809, study PRJNA352737) | marine metagenome | biome: ENVO:00000447; feature: ENVO:00000209|ENVO:00000569|ENVO:01000036; material: ENVO:00002151; isolation source: viral sequences binned using virsorter ... | reverse complement strand
ATAATTAGATTCTTTAAACAAGGAATGGCAGTAAAAAAATCTCCTGGTGCTGCATTATTTTTAGAATCTCCTAATGTATTTGATGCTTCTTTCCATTCTGGATATAACAATAATCATCCATTCTTATATAAAATGAAAAGATCAGCATTGAGTACTTTCAATGTCAATTATGTACCTGACGGAACTTATATGACATTACCAAACAAATCAATGACTGCTTATGAAATATCATTAACACTACAAGAACTAGATCCAATCTATGATGATGATTATAAAAATGACAACGACGAATCAGTAGGTTTCTAATGTCCAATTACTTTAAACAACTTCCAAATTTTGATTACATCTCTCGTATCAATGAGAGAAGATCTAATCGTGACTACTTAGAAGTTAAAAACTTATTCCGTCGTCCATTAATAAGAGAAGATATATTTACTGACTTTATGTCTTTCACTAAGTATAAAATAGAAGGGGATGAAAGGCCAGATCAAGTTGCTTATAATGTTTATGGTGATGAAGATTTAGATTGGGTAGTACTTCTTGCAAATAATATAATCAATGTAAGAGATGAATGGCCAATGTCACAGGGAGATTTTAATAACTATCTCTCAGAAAAATATGGTGATACTGGTGGTGTAGATTTAATTAAACACTATGAAACTATACAAATCCAAGACTCTAAAGGAAAAATATTTGTACCAAAAGGAAAGATTGTTGACTCAACATTCAAAGCAACCTTCTTAGATAGTGGAACTAATCAGTTAGTTGAAGTAAGTCCTATAGAAGGTATATCTTATCGTACCTATGAAGAAAGACTCCAGGATGATAAAAGAAATATCAACATCCTAGAGTCTAGATTTTTATCGTATGTCATAGACGAAGTAGAAACTTTGCTAGACTACGAACCATCAAGTGAATACATTAACCCGAAATTAAAGAGGGGAAGTAACCCCAATTTAGGTTAACTATTCGTTAGCAAGTTTCTGAAAATAACTTAAAGCATCATCCTCATCAGCATCTGAACTAGCAGATGCTACAGTTGCTGCTACCTGCTCTTCAGCTCTTGGAGGTAATTCCTCATTAACAACTTCCTCATCAAAACGAGGACGTTGTGCTTGCTTCTGTCCTAAGACAGACTTAAGACGACGTTCTAAATCTTCATATGATTTGAAGTTAGACTGTGAGGTGAACTCAGCAACAGAGTACTCTTTTTTCCAGAGTGCTTCAAGTGCATCATCGTCATCAAGCAGAGGTGCAGGAGCATCAAACTCTGACTTGTCATAATTCCAGTAACCATCAACCTTACGTATCTTAAGTTTGAAGTTTGCACCTTGCCAGAAATCGAAAGGATTAATGGGTGTCTCATCTTCAAACTCAGGTTGCATAGCTGCGGTTAACTTATCAAATATCTTCTTCCCAAACTTGAATAGGAAGACTCCTCCTTCATTGTGAGGATTAACTGGGTCTTTTACAACGTAGATGTTTGCATAGTAAGAAAGCTTACGCTTCTGTCTACGAACAACATCCTTATCAGCATCATTACCACTGTTCCATAAGTCCCTATTGTATTCTGATACAGGATCCTTACCACCCATAGTAGTAAGAGAATTTTCTATGTACCAACCACCTGGTCCTTGGAATGCATGAGAATAAACCTTTGCCCAAGGTAGATCCTCACCATCTGGTGCAGGAAGGAAACGGATAACAGCATAACCATTACCAGACTTATCCAGTTCTGGTTTCCAAAGTCGCTCATCAGCACCACCTCTAGTGGTGTTTGTCTTCTCTATCTCCTTAACTAATTTGGAGGTGAGCGAACCGAGAGAAGATTGTTTCTTTAGACTTGAAAAAGACATAGATTTGGCTTTTGTTTTGAGATTTGGCTTGTGTGTACCTATTGATTATAATATCAAAGAGAACTATTGTCAACCTGTTGTTTCATAATACCAATCATCTTTTCCATATTGGCAAAGACACTGGCCATGTCAACATCCTTGGGCATCCCCATCATAACAGCAGATTCTTGGATGTTCTCTCTCATTTTCTGTGCTTCAGGATCATCTGATAAACTCATACGAGCATAGAGTACCCTTTGCTTTTCAAGAAGTTCATGAAGTAGTTCAATGTGTTCTACTTTCGTATCATTATCCATCTGAGGAAAATTAAAAACATCCCCATAGATCTCCTCTTGAAGATCTTGAATGTCTGCCATTTCCTTACGGACAATATCAGAATCGAAAAACGTCAATTTCTTTCAACCTCAGTGGTTTCAGTTTCAGTTTCAGTTTCATCTTGACTGTCTCGAATTTGTTCGAGAACATCAATAGCACCTAGAAGTTTAAGACGAGTCTCACTGACAGTAATCAGTTGCTCTTTTAAATTCTTAAGCACTTCATCATTAGTCATTGCCATTAATTACAACCTCCCTAAGGACTTTTTTATAATGTGGTACATTAATATTTAGGAAGGGTGTATATTTTTTAATCCGTCTACTGACGGTTTCCCACACAGGATCCTTCAACTTACTATCAAAGTTTTTAACGTACCCAAGTATTCTATCACATATCACGAGAGTTTCAAGAGTAGTGTAACCACCTAAGTAACTTTTTAATATATGAGGGTGTCCTTTGCTACAATTAAACACCTCATCCAACTTCCTATCGAACAATACATCAACATCCTCTTTAAAAGTATAGGACAATGACTGTATCTTCTTCTTCCATTGTGTAAAATTTTTATCTCCTTCCTTTATTATCTCTCCTATCCATAATGTTTCTGGATCCTTACAACTAACAAAGTTTGCTAAGAAATAATCCTCTATCTCTTTATCTGGATGTGCTCTAGACATCTTCTCAAAGAAATACCTGTCCTTACGTTTATGAAATGCTTGTAAGGTAGCACGAGAACGACCACAATACTTATGGTAATCATACTTATCTCTAGTGAAGTGTTGCTTCATTGCAAGATAAGTTTTATATGTTTCAAAAGGCATCATCCAGGCAATGGTTTGATAATAATCCGATTGTTTTCGTAGTCTGCTTTAAACTCTAACTCAACATCATGCTCCCACATAAGTTCTTCATATAATGCATTGAGACGATCCATATCCTCCCAAAGATTATTGATATGTTCTGGCAAATGATCTTCTTCCATTTAAAAAAAGTAATAGGGGGAAAATTTGGCGGGATTTTTTTTCGGGCTTTTATGAAACTAGATTGGCAATTTCGCACGGGATGTGCGTTTTAAAAAGTTTAATTCCTGTGCATCATACTTAAGTTTTTCTTTAAGGGGCTTTGATAATAATTTAGGTACAGACTCAAGTTCAATTGTGTTCTGATCACAATAAACTATGATTGCTTCAATATAATTAAGTGAATCATTTTCATGTACCAACTTCTCTATGTCTTGTGCGAATTTGGATGGACAAAGAAACTTCTTCTCCAACACTTCGTTTAATTCTTTATCCATTACCATGAGATTGCAGATTAGAGGAGACAAATTTCTTTATATACTTTACTAATAGCTTAATATACTCGTCTTTGTTGCGTTTGTCAAATGCTTTTACATCACCACCTGGTGTTACCATTAAAGTAATAAGTTTCTTAACTGGAATACCAGTCAATTCATAATACATACAAGCATATGCTTGCTCCTGAACAAAGTAATTTTCCATCCACTTCTCAGGTTTAATCTTTTCAGATGTTTTAAAATCGATGATTGCTAATTCGCCTTCATATTCAGCAATGCAATCAACACGACCAGCAATGCCAAGATACTCTGAGTAGAGAGTACGTTCGATTGCATGAACATTTTGAATCTTATCAAGGTAAGGTTTAGCATGATGGAACATAAATTGTGTAGCAGGAAGGAAGTTATTCCAATCCAGTTCTTTATTCTCCAGATATCCTTGAGCTGCCTCATGGAAATCTGTACCACGTGTGGTTGCTTTTTTGGTGATGCGATTTGCTTCTTCCTCACCCACACGCTTACGCCATTCGGCAAAGATGTGTCGGTTGTAGAAAGATGTTACTGAAGTTATAGAAGGAACCCACTCACCATTAGGGACTTGGTACAGTCTACAACCAGGTGTTTCTTTCTTTTCAAGTTCAATGTCACCGAGAAAATTACAATGCTCAAATGTCATAACATACCAAGAGAATGTTTTGCTAAGATGTATTCTTTAACCAATCCCGAACGAACGATATCATTGATATCAAATTCAACAGAGGCAAATGATTCCATCATAGAAATAACTTTCATAAAATCACCAAGTCCAGCACGTTCATGGTTGTTACGAAGATCAGTTTGAACTCCGTCACCACAGAAAATAATCCTAGAATTATCTCCTACTCTAGTAATTATACTATCTAACTCATGAAAGTTCAAGTTCTGACATTCATCAACGATAACAATAGCATTGTCTAGAGTAGTACCACGTATGAATGAGGTACTCCAGAACGTCATAGTCTCTTGAGTTTTAAGATTACCATAAAGCATTTCAAAGTCTGTATCAGATGGCATCTGAAACATATACTTTACCATCTTCTTATATGGAACTTGGAAAAGAGAAGACTTATCCTCATGATCTCCTGGTAGGAAACCAATTTCACGTGTCGATACAAGAGAACGAACGATGTAAATCTTTTCGTATGGTGTATCTAAATCAAGAACTTCTTTAAGTGCTTTGTACAATGCGATGAATGTTTTACCTGTACCAGCACATCCATAGGCAAACAAATGTTTACCTGCATCATACTCTTCAAAAAATTTCTCTTGATTTGGTGTAAGAGGATCAATCTCAACAAGTAAATCAGCATTGATTGGTTTCTTTCGTCTCATTTGTTTAGCCGTCAGTCCTACTCCAATGGGATCATCAGTCTTTTTCTTTCTTGGCATACTAATAGTCCCCCAGTCCTTGTGTTGTACCGATATTTCTTTTTGCTAATCTGGCATTAATGCCCCCAGATTTTTCTGCTTTCTTGAGGACTTCTCCCCATCCAGGATTCTTATTAAGAAGTTTATCTTTCCATTCACCAACCTCACCTACACCAGGCATGGTAGATGGATCAGAATAATCTCTCAACCATTTAGGATTATCTTTACACCACTGGTCCCAGTCATGAATACTCATCTTGACTTCTTTTTGTTCACCAGTTTCTGTGTTAACTACAGGATACGTTGCCATAAAACTTAATAATGTATTGTTATTTAGACCCAAACAAGGGCTTCCGCCACTACTGGGAACTGTTCGGAGAATATTTTCTTACATTCATTAGCAATATCCATATGTTCTTTCTGTGTACCATGTCCAGAACGTAAATTAATATAATGTATCCAAGAACGACAAGAACCAGTCATGTATAACTTAGTAGGAGTAGCAAGAGGTAGTACAAACCTAGCACACTCCTTAGCAATACCAGCATCAAGCATCTCCTTGTAGAGTTTCATACCATCTACAAAGTGTCTTTGCATTTTCAATTCAAAATCTTGTTTAACAAACTGATCCACATCATCAATACTATTCTGTCTGTTCTTTGTATCCTGCCTACGTAATTCTGGAAGAGGAACTTCCTTAGCAAGCATACTACTATCAGCATACCTCTGAGAAAACTCTTGATATGTGAATGAACGATGTCTTAATATCTGTGCTGCTAATCCTCTGGTAGTACTAATCTCCAGAGTCATGTATGCTTGCTCAAAGACGGACCAATGCCCGTGCTTTATGCAATAACCCAATAAACCACTGACGTTTGGATTGTCTTGGTTCTTTGGGTTGCTCACTCTCGCTACGTACCCCATCATCTTTTCCGCTTCTGGAGTTACGCTCACTAACTTCACGTTCATGCTGTTTCTTTTCAAGTTTGAGTTTTTTCTTAAAGATTTTAGCGAATTTTATTTCTTCCTTAGAATATAATTCAGGATGTTTCTTTGCCCTCTTTAGTATCAGTTTGGCTGCCTTCTTGTCTTTCATACTTACCGTAATACGCTTTGAAATATAAAACTATTCCGCTAGTCGTTGATTGTTTACTACACCATTCATCTGCACACTCATAGATTGCTTTGTTTGTATGAGTATTTCCGAAAGTCTTTAGCAATAAAGACAATGCATATTGTCTGGTTTTACTATCCATCATCATCCTCGAAAACTTCATCATATTCAAGAGGTGGTGTAGAGAATGCTGGTGCTTCAGGGTTTATGTAAGCATCAACATCAGAATGAACCTCAGACTCTAACGAATCAACTAAGAGTTTAAGATTCCTGACGATTAACTTTAGTCTCTCTTTGTCCATATGGTATTTATCACTAACTTATATTAACACAAAAAAAGAGGGCTCGCAAGCCCTCTCTTCATATCTGTAAGTCAGATGTTATGCAGAAACTAGTTTCTTAGAAACCTTCACACCTCGATACATTAGATCGAAGTTTCTCTGTTTTGCTTCTGCCTGTACCATGTTGCGGTACTCTGTGGAATCGTATGAGACTCCACGGTAGGTGACTTGTGCCATTGGATTACTCCTGAAGTAGTTGGATTTTTAGGCCCCGTTCCTTCAGTCATGTGCGTCCTCTGGAAAACATTCCTTCTCTGCACTCATTTGTACCATCTGAACTAGTTCAGTATGGTTTTCATTCGATGGTTTTATCTTATCGATAATACCATTTGCTTCCTCACAAGTGAGGAGAGTGGCGAGTAGGAACTCCATGAGGATGAACGCTCCGTTCCGTGACTTACTTGCAACCCCTAAGGGTCGAACGATTGTGTTAATAATAACACAGTTATATTATATAGTCAAGTAGTAATGTAACATTCGATACAGTTTTATATTAATTTAAGATTCTATCCCTTATACCTGCTGCATGTCTGTTAGCTCTGGTTAATTTGTATACCCACACCCTTTCAAGTAAGGTAACTTTACGTCCTAGTTTCATCCTGTAACAGATTTCAGACAGTCGCAACCTGGAGTCCTTGCTTAACATGTTGTATTGCCTCTGGTAAAATTGCGTACTCTTTTCTTTGAATTGCTTTAGTTAATGATTCTACAGTATCATCTGGTAATATTGGAACCTCCCCTTGTAGTATTATTTCACCACCATCTAACTCTTCATTCACATAATGAACAGTGCATCCAGTAACAGTCTCACCTGCATCCATAGCACGTTCAACTACATTCAATCCCTTATACTTTGGCAGTAGTGAAGGATGAACATTAATAATAGGACAAGGAAACTTAGATGGATTCTTTAGTACTCTCATATAACCAGCAAGAATAATAAGATCTACATTCCATGCTTTAAAGAGTTCTATCATTCTATCTTCATCTTTATGCGGAACTCTTACATGAGGAATTCCAAATTTTGCTGCTCTCTTAACAGCACCACACTTTTTGGTGTTGTGTATCATCAACACAACTTCATGTTTATTACATATAGGATTGGTAACTATGTTCTCGAAGTTGGTTCCGTTTCCAGAACACATAACACCTAATCTCATTGGTAATATCCTGGATTGTAATCTGTTTTTGAGTTGTTAGATTGGCTCCAATCTTTATACTTTGGTTCTTCTTCATCCACACTGTGTTTGAAGTGTTCTGTATCAAAGTATGATGGTGGTAATGGTTTTACATCATCATATGCTCCTACCAGTCTTCTCTTATGTTCACGTTCATCTAGCACTTCATTGATAAGAATCTTCAACTCCTTAACCATTTCAGGAGTATGTAACCTACGAGGTGTAATTACCGCACGAGGAAGAATTGGTTCCCCATTTTCATCATGGGGATAAATGTTATCACTACAACCAGGAGTAGTAGGACCACTCATCCCTTGGGTATCAATCTTACTCATAACTCATAATGGTTTTCCATATTTATCAAGTAACTTTACCTGATTTAAATTAGACTTCTCTTTCTTCTTAAGTTTTTTATATTCTTTGATGAGTTTATCAACTTCATCATTAGATACTTTAACCTTAAGTTTTTCCTTACCATGTTTGGTAATACCAAAACCCTCAGCAGCAGACTTCTCTGTGTCATCTATGTAATCATTAATCCCTTCTTGGATTTCATCACGAATGAGAGCATCAATTTGTGCTCGTAACAACTCATCACCATCTTTATTCTTACTCATCAGGTTCCTCCTTGAATGGTGACTCTTCTTTAAGTCCAGCATTATACAGACATTCATCCAAGAACATCTGTGCTATTTCATCTTCACTCATTAGGTTCCTCCTTTCTCCTTCTCTTTTTTCTCTTCTTAGGTTGTGGTGCTTGAACATTCCAACGGTTAGGAGCAACCATTCCTTTAGACTGTTCCATACCTATAAAATTCTTCTGATAATTATCATAGTAATAATCAAACAATTCAGAAGCCTTGTCTGCCATTGCAATATCATACTGAATAATATCATCAACCTTATACCATGTTAGGTATGCATTATAAGGAAGCTTAGTATTATTATCTTCATCAGGTTTACAATTCTGATGAAGAATTGATATGTTAGGAGTGTAATTGGTATTCAATTTACAACTCCAACCTCATACTTAGTACCTCCTCTACCACCCCACTGAATGTCCTCATAGGCTTCAGCAATAAGTTCTTGTGATAATGAAGGATACTTTGCTACAAGTCTTTGATCTTTTACAAGACAAAGTATCTCTGCTTCAGCAGGTAACAAAGTCTCAAGGATTTGTATAAAGATTGCCTCTCTACGAGTCTTAGAGAGCGAATCATTACCTCCTTGTATAAAGTTATAGAAATGACGTTGCTCCTGCCTTAGAGACGTATGCTCAGTCCCTGCAGGGGCATCGTTCTCTTTATAAGGAACCTCACCTTCTGGTAAAGCAGAACGAACAGTGTCATCAAAATTCCATATCATAAGAGACACTAAAGCATCGTTACGATACTCTTGTAGAAGTTCAATCTTCTTCTGTCTACCTCTAGTCTTGTTAACCAAGTCAAGGATTTCAGATTGGAAAGGATTCGGTGGAAGTTTTACCGTAGGAAGTGGCTTCTTAGCTTTAGTTGTCCTCTTCTTCCTCTTCGATCCACTCGCTAGAGTTACCTTCTCCGAACTCTCCCCCTGTCCAAGTGCTGCTGATGTTGTCGCCATGTTCAAATCGTAGTGCTAAAATTTCGTCGGGAATGACATTCCCATGTTGATCATACATCTCAGGATGTAAGTTGTCACGGTGATAAGGATTAGATTTAATAGCATGTGAATGTGCTAACCATCCTATCCCAAAACCAACTAATAAAGAAAGTATACTACTTATAGTAGCAAAAGTCAAGGTGACTATAAGAGTCTCGTTCATCATCCTCCTCTGAGTTATGGTGGATTCCTTTTAATGTCTAAGGAAAATTCAATGTAGATGTGAATCTCTCTTTTGAAGAAAGAAACCATCTGTCCAAAAATAAATTGAAATGACTTTGGTTCCCTCCTTTTCTTGACAGGTTTTTTGTTGCGGAGCATTAACTCCACACCTTTATTTATTTCTAATTTAGGCTTTTTTTCTGCCTGGTTTCCTGTCGTGTTCATAACGTAGTGCGTCCTCCATCATACCATAAAGATACTTTCTAATTTTACGTGCCTTTGGTTTAGGTATGTGTCCATAGGACTCACGTAATTGTTGGTGCTCACTGTCACGTCCTCCTTTAATGTATTCATCTAATTGATAAACAGTGTCTCTAATTTCCTTAGCAACACTGCTATGAATAAACTCAGTCATGTCTGAACGCTTTAGTTTTAAACCCTTAGCGAACTGATAAAGATTTAAAACATAACGATCATTTTCAAAGACTTCATCTATTGCTTTATCGACAGCAATGTAAATGTCCATTAGTTTTCTAGATGTTTTTGCTCACGTAAAAATTTAATAGTCTCAGTACATCCACCAATCTTATCCCCATTAAATGTTACCTGAGGAAATGTTGCTCCTTCTCCATACTCCTTATAGAAAGCTTCCTTCGTGAAATTTTCTCCCAACTTATACACAACATGTTTTAATTCCGTAAACTGTAATAACTGTACCACCTTATCACAATAAGGGCAACCGTCTTTAGAGTAGACTGTAAAATTTTCTAGTTGTGACATGTTATTTGCGTAAAGTTTGTAAATGTAGAAGTACAGATTCACGAACGTTCATAAGTTCGTTATAACATTTTTGATTATGAGCACAAGCTCTAAGAGCACTATCAGGTTTAATGACAGACTCGATGAATATATCCAATCCTCTATTATATTTCTCTATGTGAGATTCATTATCAAGGATTGTGTTCTGATCTTTCATAGAATAATGATGTTACAAATGATATGTATAATTAATGAGGATTATAGAGTCCCAAATAATAAACAAATAAACATATGACTAAAACCATAGCAAGTCCAACAAAGTAAACCATAATAATTTTTAAGACTTCTCTCAGAGTATAACACTACCAATCAGGATATGTCCACTCCACAGTGTCACTTCTTTTCCGAGTTGAAACAATTCTTCTTATTGTACACACCTTACACTCATAGGAATAAGAAGATGGAAGAGTCTTTCTATCCTTTCTAGTCCTATAGAAACCATCTATAAGGTTCTTTATCTCTCCACATTTCTTACACTTCCTCTCTTGAAGCAGGAGGTGTCCTAATGATACCTGCTCATCTATTTCCATATAAAAAAAGGATCCTAACATAGTTAGGACCCTTTAGTGATAGGTTCCTATAGCCGCTAACCCTGAACCTATCAAAGGGGGTTACCGCAGTCGTAGGTAGCGAAACGAACGACTGTAATATTATACCACTAACCGATGGATGGTGCAACTAATGCAACTTCAGATGTCTCAGCAGATGCTAAGTCAAGTGGGAAGTTGTGAGCATTACGCTCGTGCATTACTTCCATACCCAAGTTTGCTCTGTTAAGCACGTCACCCCAAGTAGGAACAACCTTACCAGATGCGTCTACGACTGACTGGTTGAAGTTGA
>VTLG01006757.1_pt1 | contig 10967 bp, 2 predicted proteins | sample 4694571 | NCBI WGS metagenome assembly VTLG01 (sample SAMN12604809, study PRJNA352737) | marine metagenome | biome: ENVO:00000447; feature: ENVO:00000209|ENVO:00000569|ENVO:01000036; material: ENVO:00002151; isolation source: viral sequences binned using virsorter ... | reverse complement strand
TTGTTATTTGACCATATTCAAGTAAATCAACGTCTGTTCCATTATGAATAATATTAAGTTCATCATATTCCATTCTGCCATTATCTGCATTGACCATAACAAGAACTTTTGAACTTCTATATGTGGAGGCAATTCCCACAATTGTAGTAGCAGTTCCTGTAGGGACGGCGGTTTGAGTGGAATTAATATTAACAAAATTACCAAGTGTGGTTGATCCAATACCTGTAGTATTAGCAAAACCAATTATATCAAAACTAACAGCACTTACGTTGTAATTATTAACAGTATATTTTGTAGGATAGAAAAGAAGTTGTCCACTATTACCACTTATGGCAAAATCAAAACTTCCAAGATCAGTTACACTTTCCACTCTACCGTATTGGTTCATATATCCTTCACCATCATTATGCAGTAAGGAAACAAGCATGGTTTGCCTTTCACCAGTAAAAGTTTTATCTTTTACTAAAGTAAAGAATTTTTTACTTCTGTGCTTAATGGGGAAATCATCAACAACAGAGAATCTGGTAGGTCGTGGATTACTATTAAATGATGTACTAAAATCATCAATCGTTAAAACCCTATTACCAACAGATTCGTAGTAATCTGTTAAAACTCTAGAATTAAAGTAAATTTGATTGGATAATGTTTTATCATCACTGATACTTAAAGAATTTTCTGTAACCAAATCAAAACTTGGATAACAATTTACATCAACTACTCCAATAGCATCAATAAAAGCCACTAAATCAGTATCTTTAGCGGAAGTAGGGAGATGATCAGAATTTGATTCTACTATTAAATCACTAAATTTCAAGAACCCGCTAGGATGATTTAAATTAGTTACTGCATTATCCCATTTATCTAAGGAAACTTGAGATTTTAATGAATAAGAGAAGTTTTGATAGTAGAAATTATCAGGTAATCTTTGAAGAGTATCATTCAGGAATCCTGTTTCCCTCATCCATCCCTGTTTGACTACAGACCCTGCACCAATATTAATTGCCGATTCAAAATTAATTTTAGAATCTATAGTTCCTTCAGTTCTAGAAGTTGTACCTTCAATAAGATCACCAACATCAAACTCATCTGATGAAGATATTTTTAGAGTTTCATTCTTCTTATTCCAACTTTCAACTTTTCCAACTTTAGTTCCTGATGTAACTTGCTCTCCTTGAATAAAGTTATTCTTTTGCAGTTTAATATCAAACTGGGGGAAATATTTTTCAGGGATAATTGATCCAGCTGAGTTCAATACATCTTGATTGCCAGGATATGCATTCTCTGGTAAAAGTCCCGCCAAACTATAAGTGACAAATCCTACTCCTCCACCAAGAGGAACATTTACTGCAGTTAACGTAAAGAGTGAATAATCATACTGAGAAGAATTATATCCATATCCAGTAGTACCTACACCAACACTTATATTTTCAATGAGAACTTTATCACCAACACTAAATGGAGATGAATCACTAAAAGCAGTATTTAAACCAATAGTTACATCTTGAGTACTTGAATCATAAGTAATAGTATTAATCCCTATTCCATTCACATTACCCGTAGGTATAAGTGTAGGAGTAGTATTATACATTCCCTTTGTATTCTTTAAAATAGTGACTTGCTGATCACCAATTTCATATTCTAAATCAACCTCTTTTACTTGCTTACCAGTAAATCCATCAAGAACAATTAAATTGGGTGCTATTGTATAATTTTTACCTGCTGAACTAATTCCAATTGACTCAAAAGATGTTAGAGATTCAATCTTTAGTATTTCAGGTAGATTAGCAACAGGACGAAGAGTATTATCAGCTGAATAATTAAATCCAATATTTTCAATTTCAGTTGAAAGTATTTTACCGATACTCGTACTAGATGGTTCTAGAATAGAATTAGTTCCCAATCCACTATTAATAGAGGATACACCCACTATTTCACTATATCCACTTCCTTTATATTTTACTTCCACATCTGCAATTGCACCGTATGCAGTACTTGAATCAGTAGAATATTCTAATAATGATTCAGACTCGCTGTAAGAAGGTCTTTCAGGACGATTTACCAAATTATAACTAAAGGTGGTAGTAGTTCCAATACCTGCTACTGCAAAAGTTCCTGAATAAAGACTATCTTTAATTCCGATTTGGTTATATCCTTCTATCTCCTTATCAATAACAATTCCTTTTTTACTCTCTGTAATTAAGGATTCATTAATAGGAGTAAATTTATAGTATAATACTTGAGGTATATCCTTACTGACACTTAAAGTTAATCCTGCATTAGTAGTAATACCTACTTCTCCAGTCTTAGATACTTCAAAAGTATTACTTGAAGATGAGGAATAAAACTCATTACTAAATTTACTGTCACTATAAAGATTTAAATCAAAAGCAGAATAAGAAGATACTCCAACAAAACTAGCCAATGAAGGATCTGATAGATCAAATCTTACAGTATTATTCTTAGTAAGATTAGTTAAAGGATTAATAGGAGATAATGTTCCTGCAGATGCAGAAGTTATATTTACAAATTCAGGTTCAAATTGTTCCGATTCATATTTACTCAAACATAATTTAATTTTACTCGTAGAATACTTAAAGACATAATACATTTTCTCATCTTCTAATCCACCTGATGCAGATGTAGCAGTATGAATTACTTTATCACCAGTATTCAATCCATGATTTGTAATTTCAATAGTATTAGCAGTAATATCAACATTACCTGCCACAAATGATTTGGGATCAAATACTATTCTTCTATTAAAGTCATTATATTTGACGGTAACAGTAGTACCAATTCCTGGTTGAACATCGATTGTTACATTGTCATTAAATTTCAATCCATGTGTAGAAGCAGTTGCCACCGTAACTGTATTCTTATGGGCCTCTGCGTTAACTACATTAGTTTTGACTGTTTTAAAACTATGGTAAACTCCTGTACCAATTCCAGTCAATCTCAATAATCCTCTATTGACTGTGGTACTTGCAATACCTACAAATGTACCAGTGCTTCCAATACCAACTTGGAATGTCTGAATTCCAACTAAATCATTAGATATTTTTCCAATATACAAAGGAGCATCAGTTGGAAGACTATACAATGTCACACCATCAGTAGAAACTCCTATAGCATCACCAGTATTGGTTTTATAATTAACAACATCTCCACTCTTTAATCCATGATTAGGAAGATAAATTGCTTCAGTTTGAATGAAGATTTGAGTAATACCTGCCCCAGGATTAGAGAATGAAATAGTGGTTCCAATTCCCACTCCTGTAAGAGTTCCAATACCCAATGCTTCTTTTGGTTCAAAATAAATTTCCTTATTTAATTCAAATTTTACGTCATTTTCAGGAGATGCTTTAAAGGTAAATTTTCTAGAATCTTCAGTTATCACAGATCCAGCAGTATGAGCACTTCCCATTGTGCTTTCTTGAGCTCTCAGAACTCTTAATCGAGAATTTGCTCTATCAACTTGAAGAACTTTTATTGTTTCTGTTCCAATTCCTAAAATATCATTCTCTCTAATTGATAAAAGATCGTTTGAAAGTGATCCTGAAATTCCAAAATATGTTACTATTCCAGTTACCCCAATCGTAGTTGCATCTCCTGCAAGTAAAACACTCTCCGTCTTTACTCCAATATTAAAACTTCCTTGCAAATGATCAGTAGAAGTATTAAATCCCGCTAGAGAAACCAGATTTAAATTGGTAAAGTTATGAGGAGAAGTAGAAAAAGCAATATATTGTCCAGTGGTATCATAAGGAGAAATTTCTAAATCTGATACAGTACTACTTGCAACACTAATATTGGTAACTACCTTTCCACCAACCTTAGAAACGGTTCCTTTAGCTCTTTGACTTTCACCAATTTGTTCAAAATTAATAGTATCATCAACTTTATAATTATTTCCTCCTGTTAAAATACCTACTTTTTCAATAGATCCCGTAGAAACTAGATTTATATCAATTAATTGCTCTCTTTCTTTATTGGGTTGATAGAGGAAATCATAATATGCATATTCCTTAGTTAAAGAATAGGGAGTAGTATTTCTAAAATAGGATGTCTTATTTAAATCATATGATTTTTGATCAATAGTTGCGTCATAATTAAAAACATTAGGTTTTGACTTAAAAGTATTTCCAATTAAATAAGGGAACTCAGGTCTTCTATACTTGTTAAAAACTCCTGAATTATCAATATTAGTGGGGTTAATAGTTCCAAAATATGCATAGACTCCATTTGGATAATCTGGAGTTACACAAAAACGACCATTATGCTCATCTAAATCTCCAGAGTTATCAAATTCAAAATCTTCAACAAAAAATCCTTGTGGGAACGTGGATAATGGAGGACGATTAGAAGCAGTTACTGGACTATAACCAGATTCCATTGCTTTAATAGATCCACCAGTTCTCTTACTATATCCATAAGGTCCATAAATTGGATTACCATCGTAGGCCCATCCAATTATAGGAGAATGATAAGTTGCAGGAACTTCTTCACCATTAAGTTTTTGTAAATCAGGAAGTCCATATTTAATATTATTATCTTGATCTCTCACATATACCGACTCTCTTAATTTACGAGGAGAATATAAATGAGTATATTCAATACCAAATTCCGAGTTTTCAGATGCTTCTAAAATTCCATCATCATCTGAAACGATATCTACGTATTTTTGAAATAAATTAACTGTCCAAGTTTGAATTTTTGCTCTTAATCTTCCATTAGAAGCATCAGTCGTTACAGCTACTCCCACACTACCTGTATAACCAATTCCAGGATTGTCAATTCTTACACTCGTAATTTTTCCATCATTAATAATGGGAACTAACTTTCCATAATTTCCTTGATTAGCAGTAACTACTAAATTAGGAGGTGCATTATAACCTTCACCTTGATTATCGACTTGAACTTCAACTATTCTACCATTATTGATAATTGGGGTGATTTCTGCACCAGATCCATTTTCAAGAGTCAATAATGGTTGACGATCATAGTTTATAATACCCGAAGAACCATAAGAAGATCCTTCATTCGTTACTTGTACAGAATTCAAAGATCCTTTAAACAAAGGTTGAAGTTTTGCTTGGAAATCTTGTCCTGTGGCAGTAATAACTCCTATTTCACCAGTTAAAGTTACTGTAATTGGTTCATAGTTAAAAGTATGAGTTCCAGTACCTAAACCAGCAACCGTAAGGTCAATATATTGCTCTGTTTCATAATATAGGAATTTAGTTGTAGTTCCAACTCCCACACTGGATAATTTAAAGTTATTTGCATCAACTTCAGTAACCACATAATTTGTATTTGAGTTAATTCCAGTAATTTGATCAACATTGTATGAATACTGAATAATCTCCCCAGATTTATATCCATGATCATTAATGTTAATCTGATTAAGAGCTGTGCTGATTCCAGTTCCTGAAACTATGGTTCTTTTTTTATTTTGATAACCAGAACCTGTATTATCAACTATAATATTGGAAACAATTTGCTTTTTATCGAAAGATTGAAGTGCCTGAACTCCCACTCCAAAATCTGATAAAATTACAGTATTTAAACCTACATTTACTGCTTCAGTTTCGGACTTATAGAGTTTTACAGTAGATACACCTACGGTATGAACATAGTAAATTGCATCTGTTGAAATTCCATTAACTGCAGTTTGTCCAAATGTCTTATAAATGACTTTTTCACCATTTCTAAACTTGTGATAAGTAGAAAAACCAATAGTACTATCAGTTATATCAACACGAGCAGAATCTGCAGTAGCATTGAAGGAAACTGAGTGATCAACCATTTTAGTATTAACACTCGCACTTGCTCCTTTACCATTACCACCACTTATCGTAAGAGTGGGGTGAGAAACATAATCAAAACCTGGATCTTCAATATTAATTCCTATTAAACCTCCCTCAACCGCACATATACCAGTTGCACCTGAACCAACATTATCGGAAATATGCAACACGGGAGGATTTATAACATCATATCCATTTCCTGCTGCTGTAATATCAATACCTTTAATATTACCATAATAAACTGATTCATTAGCCTTATAGTTTAAGATTTCAACTCCATTAACAAGAATACCTGTTCTATCTCCTGCTCCTGTAACAAAATCCCCATCTTCATTAACTGGATTTTTTATTTCCTTTAATAGCAACTGATGATCAACATCTTTATTACGAAAATTAAGATATTCCAAAGTATTGGAGGTTACAATTCCCGATACTGAAACAAATGAATTATTAGAAATGTTAGCTGGACTTGTAGCAAGTTGAAATGTGTTCTTAGTTAATCTTTTTACAAAGAAAACACCTGCATCCATCTCTGGAAACTTACTAACAACTTTGGTAATATTACCAAGAAAATCTTTTGTCTCTATATCATAAGGACTATAATAAACCGCATCTCCTGTATAATATCCATGATCATTAACAGTTAAAATCTCAAATGTATCTCCACTATATTCTCCATTTAGAGTAATTTTTCTATCATAAAAATTTAAAGGAGAATTATTATAATTTGGAATAGAAGAAGATGCTACTAAAAGATCTTGATTAAATTTTACATATGTATTCTGAACATTAGCAAAATAATTATCAATGTAAGAATAGTCCGTTAAAGATGAATTTACATTAGCTCTTAATATTTTTCTTTCTACTGTATATTTTCCAGATGCAATATTTCCTTGCCCTCTGATAGAAAAACTATAATCACTGATAACTTCACTTACTGTAGAATCTTTAGTATTTGCTAAAGAGTCAATAACTGTAACTTGATCACCTAATCTAAAGTTATTTTTAGCATAGGTAACTAAAGTATATGTAAAATCAGAAGCATCGACTAAGGTTATAGATTCTACATCATATTTTGTAGATACGTTATAAAACCAATTCTGACTTTTAGGACTTGAAGTAGTTATTCCCAGAGATTTAATAGAAACTGTATCATTATTATCAAAGTCATAAGTATCGGAAGGAATTTCTAAGTCTTCTAGAACCCCCGTAACCCTCATAGAAACCCTAGTAGTAGTTCCTAATCCCACATATCCATAAACATCAGTATCTAATCTAATATTTTCTTTTGAATTAATAGAGGTATTAATACCAATTGTGGTAGTATTAGCTAAACCAACTCCAAAGAACTGGTTTACTGATTTAGATCTATAAGTTAATATTCCAGTAGCACCTGTTCCGTAGATTGTATACAATTCTCCTGCATCAGGGAAACCTATGGTAGAATCAACATCTATTACACTTGATCCTATTGAAACTTCTGTTATTACTTTTGTATTAGGATGAATTATAAATTCTCCATACACACTTCCTTTAAGAGGGACATCCCTAGCATAACCATAATCCAGATTTAATTTATAAAAATCAGAACTACCAATAGAGATTTTTTCTACTCCACTAATCGGAGCATATGCTTCTTCTACGCAATAATGATCTCCAAAATGAGCAGCATCTTGATATAATGTACTATTCAATAAATCTAAAGGATCACCTTCAATAGACTGAACAACCAAATCCTTAGTTACTCTATATTCTGCATCTGAAGGTCTAAAAAGAAATTCTCTGGGTCTTATTACATCTACTTTTTCTCCATATAACGCACCAAAAAGAATTTTATAAGATTCATCTGTACCTTTAGTTTCATAAAAATCTTTAGATCGGGAAATAAACAATCTTTGATTAAGATCTGCATCTAAAGTTCTATCTTCAAAACCTGGAGAAATTTGATTTTTGAGTTTTAATAGAAATTCATTAAAAAGTAAAGCACTTAAATTTTTAACTTTACTTCCTTTGGCATGAGGATTAACATCCGACTCTGAAAAAGTTAATTGATCATGTTTACCATATGAAGTAACACCACTGAACCCTCTTACACATCCTGTAAATGTAGTATTAGTTTTTTCTTTATATAATATTATTTCATTATCAATTTGTATTAAACCATCTCTCTCTGGGAACTCATATGTTCCAAAAATACTTTTATTAAGATCAAAAGTAACTGTAATTGTAGTATCTTGATATCCGACAGCACTTCCTAATTCTGTTTCCTGTGTATTATTAGTTAAACTTTCTAATTTTAAATATTCATCTATATTCTGAATTACGTCAGCAGAAGCTCCAGGATATTCTTGCGAAGTATAATACTCTTTAAGAAATTCCCCTAATAAAGGAAAATCCTCCTGTACAAAAGAAGGGAGTTGATTCTCAACTATATTTTGAATCTGTACTCTTTGGAGATCTGTAGATATCATCTTGCGATATTAATAAGAAGATGTGGTGGTTGTAGTCGAAGTAGTAGTTGCTGCTGTTGTAGAAGCACTGGAGGCGGTTGTAGAGGTGAATACAGTATTAGTTGGGGTATCACACGTTGTAGAACCTGGAATATCCTGTTCTCCACGAACCAAACTACCATTTGCGTAACTGGAAGCCGCTGACTCCATATCCGCAGAATCAGGAATGGCATTAATAAGGGTATTATTAAGATCTAATTGAACATAAAGATCATGAAGACCTAATACATCATTAGAACAAGGAGAACCAGAAATTTCAATTAATGGAAATCCTTTATTAACCATTGTATTAGTTATGTTAATTGGTGAAAGTTTAATTTCTCCTCTCTCATAATCAATAGTTCCAATTGATTTCTTAATAATTTGTGCTTGATTAGAAGATTCCAATTGTATTAACATAATCTGACCAGTTGAAGTGGAACCATTATCAGGTTTATCGGTAAGATAAACTGTACCAGCAATTCCATCTACATTAAAACCAGATGACTTAATATTGAATCCATCACAACTCTTAACAAAGATACAATTTCCAAAGCAAATTTCATATTCCGCAAAACTATTTAACGATACTCTGAGATCCCTTCTCACAACCACGGTAGTAATATTAGAAGTTATAGAATCACTGCTGTTATCAATAACACATAAGAGTTTACTATACTTAAATCTAGCACCAAATGTGTTCATTTCTGCTGATTTAGCATATTTGCGTAAATTCTCAGAGATGAGACTGATGAGATCAGCAGCAGATGAGATTAAATTAGAGTTAAAATACGCAGTTATATTCAATTCGATATATAAAAACTTCAAATCAGTGATTTCTACGTCTATTCCAGAAACAGAATACTTTTTAAGTTCTCTTTTTAGGTTATTTTTGATCTGATCCGACAAATAAGGACCATTTATAGGTTTAATACTTACAAAAGTCTTTCCATATTGGGGTGGATTAAGAGTTTCGCCTCCAAAAGCAGAAACAGAGTCAGTTTCCGTATATAATGAAGGAATAATTGCTTCAAAATCCGCAGTTGTTACAGCTCTTTTCTGTGAAGAATAAATTCGAGGTGCATATTTCTTAATAGATTCAATTGATTCTATACTTTGACCTAAAGAAGCTGCTGTAAGTGTTGTAACCAGAGAAATTCCACTGCTAATATTAATACCATCTCTTGAAGATGTTAATTTTCCATTAAAATTAAAGTTATTAATGCCATTTGCAGATTCTCCATTGGTTACTAAGTAAGAAACTTCGATAAAACTAGGGGCCTCTAACTTTTTACCGAAAATTCCGTCTCCAAATACCAATTCATATCTTTCACCTTCTACTTCTTGAACAAAATAGACAGGAGAATCACTTTTTACCTCAAATAAACTATCAGATTGTATATATTTTCGTGTAACAGTAGAAGATTCAGAAGGTTTGACAACCACTCTTAATGTAGAGAGGTCAATTCCACTATTATCAAGTATAAATCTTTGATCAGGGTCAAAAGAATTTACAGTAAATGTCTGTGTAAGGTAAATTCCTTCATAAATGGCAAGATTATCAAAACTTGCTTCATCATCTGAGACAGGAACTGTGACATCATCTAGAATCGCAAATGTAAAACTCTCATTTACAAAACTATTAGAAGAAGCAACAAGTCCTTTATTTAAAGTTATAGTTTGAGGTTTATCTGCATAGTCAGAAGTATCAATAAAGAAGGAAATATTAGCTATTGCTGCTTTTTTAGAATAAGGAGTATAACCTATATTACGTGCTAATGATACAACATTCTCTCTTAATGTTGCACTATCAATGAAAACCTCATTTGATACCATGTTGGCATTGTATGAGGTGATATATGTATTGTATGCAAGGACATCAATTATAGTTGACAGGTTAGAACCTTCAAAATCATAATCCGTAAAATTAGAATTAGATCGAAGATAATCTTTAATTGATGTTTTTATCTGGTCAAAATCCAGATTTGCGAAATTAACTAGGGGCATTATCTTGTTGGCTGTAATGCGAATGATAACTGTTGTGCTTGTGCTTCTATTCCAACTATTTCATAGGTAATAATAACATCAAATTCATAGGAGTCTGGATTGGGAGACACTCTTGTTTTTAATAATTTAACTCTGGGTTCATAATTTTTGATAGTATTTTCAATTTCACTCTTTACGGATGCTGCAGTAAGGTCATCCATGTTCTCAAAGAGTAATTGATTTACTCTTGAACCTAGATTATTATTAAAAAATCGTTCTCCTGGTGAAGTAAGCACTAGATTACGAAGAGAACGAGCAATAGCAGTTTGATTTTTAATCGCAATAAGGTCATCGGTTAACGGATTAACCTTAAAGGACATACTTATATCCTTAAATGACCTACTTATACGCTGTACAGGCACTACTACTGGGCAAATATATCTTTATTTAGCACCCTAATCTATCACTTCAAAGATCTCATTGTCCTCGATATTCTCATAAAGGTCATTTGTTACCTTTTTATCGCTTTTTTTAGGTACTATATTGTCATTTGCTATTTCTCGTAGCATTTTCTGGTACTGTTGGTTAGGCAGATTGTCTAAAAAGTCGTGCATTTTCGTATTCCCACTAAAAAAGGGACTCATAAAGTCCCTTTTATTTATTTTCCTTGGCCACGGTAGCGTTT
>VTLG01017206.1_pt1 | contig 10968 bp, 6 predicted proteins | sample 4694571 | NCBI WGS metagenome assembly VTLG01 (sample SAMN12604809, study PRJNA352737) | marine metagenome | biome: ENVO:00000447; feature: ENVO:00000209|ENVO:00000569|ENVO:01000036; material: ENVO:00002151; isolation source: viral sequences binned using virsorter ... | reverse complement strand
CCAGGTGGTATATGGAACTCCTTCTGAGAACCCTCAAAAACCAATTCCTATTGATGATGCATTGGAAATTGGAGTTGTAACTCTTCCACCATATCTTTATGATGTAAGTGATGCTTCTATTGATTTCTTAGATTATAAGAGATATCAAATGCGTGATATCGCTGCACTGGAAACTAGAATTAAAAATTTAGAATATTATACTGCGCTTTCATTATTAGAAACAAATACTTCTAGCTTCTTTATTCCTGATGGTGATGGATTAAACAGATTTAAATCCGGATTCTTTGTAGATAATTTTGAGACTTTCCAACCTCAAGATACAAGTTATGCTATTAAGAATAGCATAGATGGTAATAATAAAGAAGCAAGACCTACACACTATACAACTGCTGTTGATTTGATGTTTGGACCAGTAGTCAATACTGATCCCGACGCTGATCTTGATTTTACTTCTGTTGAAGGAGTTAATGTAAGACGGCAAAATGACATCATAACTCTAGATTATGCTGAAGTTGAATGGATAAAGCAGGAATTTGGAACCAGATGGGAAGCAGTTACTCCATTTATTGTTGCTTATTGGAATGGAAACATAGAATTAACTCCTGCATCTGATAATTGGGTTGATGTTGTAAATTTAGAACCTAGGATTATTAATAGGGAAGGAAACTTTAATGAGGTTGTAGCAACTTTAGCAGCGACAACAGGATTTGATCCTCAGAATGGATTTGCTCAAAATATTTGGAATTCCTGGCAAACTGTTTGGACAGGAAGGGAAACAAGGGATACAGCATCACGTAATCAAGATTTCTGGACTAGTCCGAATCCAAACAGGCGCGATAGAAGGCGCAGAGAACAAGTATTCCGCGAAACCATTGAAAGGACACGTCTGCAAAGAAGTGGAACAAGAGTTCTTTTAACTGAGACTTTTGATAGACAGTCACAAGGTAGTAGAGTAATTGATAGGGGTCTTGTTCCCTTTATGAGATCTAGGAACGTTGAGTTTGATTCTAAGCGTCTGAAGCCCTTAACACGTTGTTATGGATTCTTCGATGCTGAAGATGTTACTGCTTATTGTGTTCCCAAATTACTTGAAGTGGTAATGGCAACTGGAACTTTCCAAGTGGGAGAAACAGTGGTTGGGGTTATGCAAAATATTGGATTGGGACCTGCTGGGGAAACTTCAGCGAATATCACTTTTAGGGTAGCAACCTTAAATCATAGAGAAGGTCCATATGATGCTCCCACATTGACTTATGCAGAAAATATCTATAATAACCAACCTTTATCGGCTACTTATTCTTCTACTACAACAATATTGAATGTAGATACATTCTCTTTACAGGCACAAGTACAAGGGCAGTATAATGGATGGGTTGCTACGGATATGGTTCTTACTGGTGAAAGTAGTGGAGCTCAAGCAACCATTAGCGATGTAAGACTTATTAGTGATTTGGGTGGTAATTTGCAAGGAAGTTTCTATATTCCTAATCCCAATATTACTAATTTCCCACGCTTTGAAACTGGGGTTAAGACCTTTAAGTTAAGTAGCGATAAAGATAATGAACTAGAGGCAACTACTGCTGCTGGGGTGAATTATGTGGCTCGTGGTACGTGGGAAAATGTTCAGGAAACTATTATTTCCACTCGTAATGCTACCTTTGAAACTCAACAAGTTACAGGTGAACAAACTAACTCAAGAACTGTAAGTGGTGGATGGGTCACTACTAATGAAAGAACCTTATGGTCTGAACGTCGGCGAGGAGATCCTCTTGCTCAAACCTTTACAGTTGAGGATGAAACTGGAGTCTTTGTGACTAAATGTGATATCTTCTTTAGAACAAAAGATGATATGGATATTCCTGTTAATTTCTCTATCAGAACTGTAGAGAATGGAATTCCAACTAAGAAAATTGTTCCTTTATCAGAAGTGGATTTAGATCCCACTAGTGTAAATGTATCTAGTAATGGTTCGGTTGCTTCTACATTTGAACTGAAGGGTCCTGTTTATCTTGAACCAGGTATTGAATATGCTATGGTTCTAATGTCCAGTTCTGCGAAATATAGTGTCTATATCTCTAGGGTTGGTGAAACTGATCTGGTAACTGAAAGTTATGTTGGTCAGCAACCTACTTTAGGTTCCCTATTCAAGTCACAGAATGCATCTACATGGGATCCAAGTCAATGGGAAGATCTTAAGTTTACTTTCTATAGAGCAGACTTTATTGAAAATGGAACTCTAGAATTCTATAACCCAGAATTAACTAAAGGAAATAGTCAAATTGCTCAGTTGCAATCTGATCCCTTAGTTTTAACTTCTAAGAAAGTACGAGTGGGATTAGGATCTACTGTTGCTGATACTGGATATGAGTTAGGTAATACTTTCTATCAACTCAATACTAATGCAACGGGTAGTTTGACAGGTGTAGCAGGAACTGCAGTTGGAACTTTAAATATTACTAATGCTGGTATTGGATATACTCCTCTATCAGGTAACTATCAATTTACTGGGGTAGTATTGGATACTATTACTGGTAATGGTAGAGGTGCTACAGCAAATATTGATTTCACTGATGGTGTTGCAATCGCTGCTACTATTAGTGGAGTGGGAACCGGGTATCAAGTAGGGGATGTCCTTGGAGTTACCACTGTAGGTCTTACTTCTTTAGGAAGAAATGCTAGATTCTCTGTTTCTGGTATTGGGAATACTAATGAATTAATTCTTGAGAATGTTCAAGGTGACTTTACTGTAGGAACTTCTAATACTGTAATGTATTATAATAGTTCAGGTATTTCAACTGTATTGAATTATGGATTACCTGCGGGTACAGGGGGAGATATTCAGGTATCTTCCGTTAATACTGATACTGATGGTTTGCATATTAAAGTGAATCATAGAAACCATGGAATGTACTTCAGTAAGAATAAGGTTACTCTTTCTGGTATAGAACCTGATGTTAAACCTACTAAACTAAGTGTTGCTTATAATGTTGGTGATGTAGGTTCAATACAAGTTGCTACAGGAACTACATTTAGTACCTATGAAAATGTTGCTGTAGGTTCTACTAATTATGGTTATCTTCAAATAGGAGATGAAATTTGTTCTTATACTACTGTAAGTGGAGACACCATTGGTATTACTACCCGTGGTATTGATAATACTATTAAGAAGTCTTATCCAGTTGGAACTCCTGTTTATAAGTATGAACTGGGGGGAATTGGACTAAGGAGAATTAATAAAACCCATAGTCTTTTGGATACTAGTGTTTCTAATCCTATTACGTTTGATTCTTATAATATCAAGATAGATACTTCTGCTACCACTGGTACCGGAAGAAGTACTGATATTGGATTCCCCCAATTACATCTGGACGATACTCAGTCGGCGGGCGGAGATGTTGTGAGGGCAACTCAGAATATTCCATTTGAAATTATTAGTCCTATGGTAAGGAATTTAACTCCTCCTAAAACAGGATTAACTGCTGAACTAAAAACTACTACGGCAACCAGTTTAAGTGGAAATGAAATACCTTGGGTAGAACATGATTTTGAATCTCTTGTCCTTAATGAAAATAATTATTTGGATACTCCTCGACTTATAGGATCTAAAGTTAATGAAGATCAGTATCTATCTAATGTAAAAGGAAGTAAGTCATTAAATATGAGACTCTTCTTAAATACAAGTGATACTCGTGTAAGTCCGGTAATTGATGGCGAAGCATCTAATGTTATTTGCACCTCAAATAGGGTTAATAGTATTGTCACCAATTATGCTACTGATAATAGAGTGAATACTATTGAATCAGATCCTACATCATGTCAATATATTTCTAAGGAAATGGTCTTAGAAAATGCAGGAACATCTATCAAATTATTAGTTGCTGCTCATATCCATTTAGATTCTGATATTAGAGCATTCTATAGCGTTAATGGTAAGGAGGGACAAGAACCTATCTTTATACCCTTCCCTGGATATACTAATCTCAATTCTAGAGGTCAAGTTATTCTTGCTGAGAATAATAATGGAGAATCTGATAAGTTTGTTCCTAAGACAAATTCTTATGGATTTGGAGATGATGTAGATTTTAAAGAGTATGTATTTACTGCTGATAATTTACCTTCATTTAGAAGTTATAGAATTAAAGTTCTGCTCACATCTACTACTCAGGTTTTTGTTCCTAGGGTTAAAGATCTTAGAGTAATTGCTCTTGCTTAATATGGAATACTATGGAGTTAAAGGGCATTCGGATTTATTGAGAGATCCCAATACCAATTCACTAGTCAATTCAAATGATAGGGATTATCAAAAATATGTCGCCAGACGTAATGCGAAACGTGACCAATCTCAACAAACTGAAAACATTGAGCAAGATCTTGCTAATTTGAAAAGCGAAATGAATGAAATCAAATCTTTACTCAAGGAGTTAGTTACAAATGTCCACTAAAACCTTCACATTTGATCCAGATGCTGGAGTACCAGTTGGTGCGGATTTAACCATTCATACTGGTTCGACTTTTAAGGCTAACTTTAACGTACAGAACCTTTCTAATAGTACATATGATCTTACTGATTGGTCTGGTTCATCTCAGATGCAAAAAGGGGTAGGTATAGGAGGGACAACAATTCCTCAAGGAACTTTCACTGTAGGGTTTACGAGTGCATATGATGGTAAGTTTTATCTTCAGATGGATGCAGATACTACCAGAACTCTATCTGAAGGAAGATATGAATATAATATTTTGATGACTGGTAGCACCGAAACAATAACTTTGTTTGATACTGCTATTGCTGCTGGTTCTACGGCCGGAATTGGAACCACAGTCTTTACAGTTAATAAAAGAACGGATACGGCAAGTGGATATACTGTTGCAATCGGTGATTCATTCACGGTTGGTGCTGCTCTTACCAATGTGGCTATTGTAGGTGTAGGAACGACGGTTAATGAAATTACTATAGGAACTGCTCATACATCACCCTTAGAGATACTCCCAGGAACAGGAGTTACTTTTACAAGAACAGGATCAGCAACAACCATTTATAGTATGGTTAATGGAAATATTCTGGTAATAGCTGGAGTATCTTCTGCACCGTCATAAATATCTAAAAGAGTAGTTGTGTAAATGTCTAAACCGGGAACCAGAGCTGAATTTAAAGAATACTGCTTAAGGCAGTTGGGTGCTCCTGTGCTCGAAATTAACCTTGCCACTGAGCAATGTGAAGATATTATTGATGATGCTATTCAATTTTTTCAAGAAAGACATTTTGATGGAGTCGCTCAGGTATATTTAAAGTATAAAATTACTCAAGCAGATGTTAATAGAGGAAGGGCAAGAGCAGGTACAGATAATGCCGCTGGAATTACAACTACAACTGCATCCAGTGATATTAATGGTGTAGCAGTAGAATTTGACTATGAGGAGAATAGTAATTATCTACAAGTCCCTCCGGAAATTATTGGGGTAACAAAACTTTTCCGTTTTGATGGAACTAATACTGCGACTAATAATATGTTTAGTCTAAAGTATCAGTTATTCTTAAATGATATTGCTTTCAATTGGGGTACAACGGAATTGTTATCTTATGCAATGACTAGAACGTATTTGTCCGATATTGATTTTTTGTTGAATACAGAAAAGCAGATAAGATTTAATCAGAGAATGGATCGTTTATATATTGATATTGATTGGGGCGAAATAAACGTTGGGGATTGGATTATAATTGACTGTTGGAGAGCATTGGATCCGGCAGATTATGCCAGGGTGTGGAATGATTCATTCTTAAAACCATACACGGTGGCGTTGTTGAAACGTCAATGGGGACAAAATTTACTGAAATTCACAGGAGTTAAATTACCTGGAGGAGTAGAGTTAAACGGACGACAAATTTATGATGATGCTGAAAAAGATTTGGAAAGGATTCGTGATCGTATGTCCGAAACTTATGAATTACCTCCGTTGGATATGATAGGTTAATATTATGTTGAATCCATACTTTCAACAAGGAGCGCGCTCTGAACAAAATTTAGTTCAGGATCTTATCAACGAACAGTTGAAGATGTATGGTGTCGAGGTGCATTATATACCTCGTAAATATATGACTGAAAAGACTGTTATAAGAGAGGTAGTTCAGTCTAAATTTGATGACGCATATCCCCTAGAAGCATATGTGGATACTTATGATGGATATGCAGATAATTCTGTTATTATGTCCAAGTTTGGTATCCAACAGACTAATGAAATAACTTTAACTATCTCTAAAGAAAGATGGGAGACATATATTGAACCCCTAATGAAGAATGAGTCTAATGTAAAATTAGTTACTAGACCCAAAGAAGGTGATTTAATTTATTTCCCATTAGGAGATCGTTTATTTGAAATTAAGTTCGTAGAACATGAGAAACCATTTTATCAATTACAAAAAACTTACATTTATGAATTGAGATGTGAACTCTTCCGTTACGAAGACGAAGTTATTGATACTGGTATTGAAGAGATTGATGATGCACTCATTGGTGATGAATATTCTGGTGAGACAGAAGATGGAGTTTCTACCATCACTGGTCCTACACAAACCCTTACTATGGTGGGCACAGGAGTAAGTGTAGCTGCTGAAACTGGTCTAGTAGATGGTGGTATTCAATTTATTACTATTGGCGATAGAGGTGGTGGATATACAGATGTACCTAGAGTGGCGATATCTTCGGCACCTTCCGGTGGCATAACAGGTATTGCCAGTGTAAGAATGATTGGTGGAATCGTTGTCTGTACCGATAATGTTAATCCTGGCGCTAAGTCTGTTCAGAATGCTGACTTGAATAATGCAGGTGCTGGATATACAGTTGCTCCAATTATTAGATTTGTCAGCAATACAGGAGCAGGTGCTACTGGCATTTCTTCTATCTCTGATGGTGGTATTGGTATTATAACGATGACCACATATGGTGGACTAATTGGTGGTGGTGGATTTACTACTTCACCTCAAATTACATTTAGTAATGAAATATTCGAGGCAGGTGTTACAACTGCTGGTGCTGCTGCTACTGCTGTGGTAAGTACTGCAGGAACGATCACTGCTATTAGAATAACTAATGCTGGTGCTGGATATAGTATTGCGCCAACAATAACTGTTGCCGATCCTAATTTCGGTTCTAGTGGCAACTTCATCTTTAATGAGATCGTAACTGGATCTGCTACTACCACAACTGCACGGGTAAGAACATGGGATGATGATACTAATGTGCTAGAAGTAGCGACTGTGGGGGGTGCTGGATTCGAGGTTGGTGAAACAATTACTGGATCTAAATCTGGTGCTACTCAGGTAATTAGATTAATTGACACTGATCCTGATACGGATGAATATGCTGATAACTTCAATATAGAAACAGCAGCAGATGAAATCTTAGATTTCACTGAGCAGAACCCCTTTGGCGTGCCATAAATATAATATAAGAGGTATCTAAAAATGTTTGAGTATTTTTATAACGAAATTTTGAGGAGAACCATTATTGCGTTCGGTACTCTCTTTAATGGAATTACTGTCAAAACCACTAATAGTGATGACGATGTTGTTAATGCAACCAAAGTTCCTTTGGCATATGGTCCAACACAAAAGTTTTTAGCACGTTTATTACAACAACCAGATTTAAATAAGCCAACGGCAATGACGTTGCCCAGGATGTCTTTTGAATTTACGGGTCTTACATATGATCCTGCTAGGAAAGTTACCACTACTCAAAAATTTCTAGTAAAGGATCCTGTTACTAATAAGAACACTAGTAAAGCATATATGCCGGTTCCATATAATATGCAATTTGAACTTGCTATTATGTGTAAATTAAATGATGATGCATTACAAATAGTCGAACAAATATTACCTTATTTTCAACCTGCTTATACTGTGACAGTAAATCTTGTTGGCAGTATTAATGAAAAGCGTGATATTCCAGTGATACTAGAAAATATTACGATGCAGGATGATTATGAAGGAGACTTTACTGAAAGAAGAGTTCTTCTTTATACATTAAGATTTAGTGCCAAAACATATATGTTTGGTCCTGTTAAGTCTGCTACTGACGATATTATTCGCTCTGTTAAGGTTAATTATGTTACTGGAGTAGATACTGCTAATACTACCAGAGATCTTACTTACTCTGTTCTTCCAAGAGCAATCCAGGCATATGAGGGAGATATCACTACTCTTGTAGCAGCCGATATGACTGCTACTCAACTGACGATGGAAGTCGATGCTATTGGTTCACTGAAGGCATTAGATTATCTTGACTTGGAAGGAGAAGAGGTACAAATTGAGCAGGTGGATGGAAATAATTTGGTTATCAAGAGGGGAATGGATAATACTACTGCTACCGTCCATGTTAAAGGATCACCCGTTAAATTTATTGATCAGGCAGTAGAAAGAGCGTATATTGCAGAGGGTGATGATTTTGGATTTGATGGAACTATTTCATGATGACTAAAGAATACAACAAATTGGATAAGACCTTTAACATTACTCCTGAAGTAATGGAAGAGGAAACTACTGTGGTCGAAAGACAAAAACCTGATAGACTTACCAAAGATGATATTGAAAAGGATTATGACTATACACGGGGTAATCTTTATAGTATAATTGAGAAAGGACAAGAAGCCATTAATGGTATTCTGGAAATTGCTCAAGAAAGTGAAATGCCTAGAGCATATGAAGTTGCAGGACAATTAATTAAAAGTGTTTCTGATGCAACGGATAAGTTGTTAGATCTTCAGAAAAAAGTTAAAGAAGTTAATGAAGAAGATAAAGCAAAAGGTCCTAATAATGTTACTAATGCTTTATTCGTAGGTTCTACTGCGGATTTGGCAAAATTAATTAAACAACAAGATAAAAAATCTGACTGATTTTTTTTGAAATAAATATAACTATGGATAACGAATATCAAAGTGCCACTTAAGAAGCCGTCAGAATTCTACGTTAAGAATCCTAATAGTTCTCTAGATGAGATTAGGGAAAATGCTACTCCTGAAAAAGTAGAGACAATTTCTGAAGCTTTTAATTCTTTTAAGACTAACTTTGATCATATTCAAGCAATAACTGATTTTACTAATACGTTTGATACCTTTAAAACTAATGTAGAAAAAGTAGATACATTATCTGAAAGTGTAGAAGAAATAAGAGAGGGAATCGAGGATCTTATCAGTAAAGAAGATCTTAATGATGCCATGACTGCTCAACTTCTCTTTGTGGAGGAGTCGATAAGAAATGTTCAGAATAAAGTAAAGACTTTAAATTCTAAAAGCGTTTTAGGTATCAAGGAAGAATTTGGTACATTATCGGGAATAGTAAAAGACTTTATAGGAGAGGAAGTCCCTGCCTATAAGAAATTAATAGTCGATTCAGAAACGAGAGTTGATAACAGATTTGGAAATTTTAAAGATGATTTAACTTTAAAAGTTGAAGAAGTTCATGAGGATATCTATAATACTCTTAATATAGTTACATCTCAAATTGAATCTCTGAATGAAGATGCTATTGTTTCTGTAAAAGAAGAAGTAACGGGAATTCGAGGGAAGGTAGAGTCTTTATTAGAAAAAGTATTACCTAAGTATAAGAAATTTTTTGCCGAAACTGAAGTAAAAACCGAGCAGAGAATTGCGGATAATCAAAAGTTTGTTAGTGACAGCGTAAAAACTTTAGAAGATGATTATAAGAATAATCTTCAACAGATAGAAAAAGGATTTGAAAGAGTTGCTGAGAACTATAAAAAGAACTTAATAGAATCTAAATTAAAAACGGAGAAAGAAGTAAAGTCCATTTCTTCTCATATCGATAATCAAGTAGAATTTATTAGAACTTCTATTCAAACAATAGAGGAAAGAATTGATAAGAAAGAAATAGAGTTAGATAATAATTTATTAGAAAAAACTTCTAATATTGAAAATTTAGTTGAAAATTTTAAGGACCTATCCTCTACATATGAAAATCTTCATAAAGATTTTAAGAAAAGAGAAATTGCAGAAAATAAGAAATTAGAAGGTTACGAAGAAACCTTAACCGGATTTTCTAATAAAATGAATCAGATGGAGGAAACTCTATCAGATAATATTTGTGAGTTGCAAGAGAATTTAGATACTAGTACTTCAAAATATTATAATGAAATGAAGGACTCAGTAGTTCCTGCTGTGGTTAATTTTGAAAAAAATCTTTCTGGTCAACTCAGAGAGATGAGAGTAGATTTTGCTGTAAATGAAAAGCATGTTGATGATTTACAAAATGAGTTTAAGAGTCTTCTTGATAAAATACGAGTTGATGAGTTAATAAAAGAAGTTACTGATACTAATGATAAAAATTTATCTGAAGTCAAAACCAAATTAGAAGAAAGAGTTAATCGTTTAGAGCAATTAATTGCTCTATATGAAGAAAAGGTTTCACCAACTGTGAAGGTAGGATCGACTGTAATAAATGAAGGTCTTTTAAACATTCCTCCTAATGTAGATAATTCTGATCCCTTAACTCCTTTAGATCAGAATTATGCAACGATTGAAGATCTACAGGAACATTATAGATTATTCATCAATAGGGTTCAACAACAACTATCAACCTTTGGTGGAGGTGGTGCCAGAATCATGTCCGATTTGGAGGATGTGGATTATGCTGGTACAGGAATTTCTACTGATGGATGGGTTTTAGCATGGGATAGTGAGATTAATAAATGGGCTCCTGCAGCAGGTGGGTCAGCAGGTGCAGGTGGAACATGGGCATCATCAACTGCTGGTGTTAGTACTACAAAGAATGTTGGTGTTGCAACAACTGCACGATCTCAATATTCTCTATACGTTGGAGAATCTCAAGAAAGCGGAGTAACCACTAGTGTTGTTGCTTATTTTGATGGAGATATTTCCGTTGCAGGAACTATCTTTAAAAATAATGTAGTAAATTTAGATTCTCTTGGTATTGTTACTGCTAGAAGCGGAGTTAATGTT
>VTLG01000411.1_pt1 | contig 10968 bp, 8 predicted proteins | sample 4694571 | NCBI WGS metagenome assembly VTLG01 (sample SAMN12604809, study PRJNA352737) | marine metagenome | biome: ENVO:00000447; feature: ENVO:00000209|ENVO:00000569|ENVO:01000036; material: ENVO:00002151; isolation source: viral sequences binned using virsorter ... | reverse complement strand
AATGCGTTGGCATTTTCTGCGGCCACTCTTCGTACGGTATATCAGCAACGAGTGCTGTTATTGGCATCCTTGCCCACATTGCACCACCGTGTACGTTCGGTTCGTTTTCATCGTCATCACTTTCACACCCTGTAAATACAACCTGAAAACTTAGACATCTGTCTGGCACTGTGTTTACGGCTATTGCTAGTCCGTGTAAATATTCACCATGATACATTTGGTGATTGTGTGTAAATTCTTTTCGCACCCAACACTTAAAGTGTGGTATGTTACTTATCAAGTATGCCATCTTATCTACCCCACTGTTTCTTTAAATAGTTTTGTACGAGTGTAGACTTGACAGCTAAATTGTGTTGTTTGTTGTTTATTGCATGAGCATTTACTTCATACAAGTTACGCAACACAAAACTTTGTTCGTAACTAACATTGGTAGATAACCAACCTATCAATGCTTTTCGTGATCCCTTTGTTACTTTGTTAACACTGTGGGGATAGATGATTGGAAAAAATAAAACTTGACCTGCTTTTAACTTAAAAGGTATTTCACCTATTTCATTGTCAAGTACAAACTCTCCACCTTCGTAGTTGTCTGATAAACAGACTGTAAAACCGTAATCAAAATACACATGATTCATTTTAGGTTCTGCCTTAAAACTATCTATGTGCTTGTTGTAATAGTCACCCTCTGTGTAGTTATTATAAAAGTTTACTGATACACGATTAGGACATATCACTGAGTCAACAAATGGATTATTTACAATTCGTGAAGCTACAAGATTTCTTATTTCATCTGCAACTTTTATTGACTCTGTATTCTTCTTGACACTTTCTAATGGCTGTGTCTTATTGCCATCTTCCATTTTTGGACAAAGTTTTAAACACTTGTCCACATCTTCTTTGGTTAGTATTTGTAATAACATTGCTCGCCTTTATCATTAAAAATATTCCCCTATAAGATATGAAAGGGGTGGTTGCCCACCACCCCAATCTATTTTTTTAAGTTCCAGTTGAAACTGTAGCAGATTCTGTTGGGTTAGCAGAAATGTCGCATAGAACAACGTGTATTCTAAATCTAGCGGCACTCTCCCCTGATGATCCACCATCGAGTATTAACGCATCGATAGTGTCTGCTGAAGTTAAAACTCTAGCATTAGCACCTGAAGCACCTACAGCAGCTTCTAAGAATGGTGTAAAACCTGCAGCCAATGCAGAACCGTCAACAAAACAGTCCACATCACCACCTGTGATACCCACATCCAAAGTAATCTGCGAGTTACCTCTAGCTTCTAAAACTTCAAGAACACCTGCAACGATCATAGTATCAGCAGGAACGTCAATCAACTGAACAACGTCTCCTCCTGTACCACCATCTGCAGTATCATGAACTTGTGAAGTCATCACGTAAGGTCTTGCGACATTACCCGGATGACCTGCAGTTCCTCCGTTAGGAGTTCTATCTATTGTAGCCATAGTTAATCCTCCCTATTAAGCAAAATCTATAACGCCACGGACTAATGCTTCTGGTCTAAGAACTTTTCTACCAAAAACGTGTAGTCCTCTAACAACGTCAGAGAATGATTCAGTTGAACGTACCACTTCGGTTTTTGCGATGTGAGACGCTGTAGCTGCAGCGGAGATGTGACCTGCTAAAATGATATTCTCAGAAGCATCTGTTGCTAAGCCTGTCATTGTAACTTGGTCAGTTCCACTTGTGCTATTTAGTGCAGTAGATTTATAACATGTAAATCCTGCAAGTGTACCCGGAGTTGCAAGTCCGTTTCTTAGGTTAGAAGAAGCATCACCAGTTACCTGTACTTCTGCAATCTTGTTACCTGCTTGAAACATCTTCTCGTAGAAGATCGGAGGTGCAACAAACCATCTATTCTCTTCTGGCACAGACTGGTCGTCAAGCACTCTTGCCATTAATAGCATGAGGTTGATACCTGCATCATCTGTCTCTACGTTAATAGGACTAGATGCTGTACCTAAAGCTGTATTAGTAGTTGTTAGACCACCTGATAAACTTGCATCATCAGCACCTGCAATACCTGCACCGTCTGATAAAGTTTGTAACACGTTTGCATCGTATTTTCTCTTCAAAGAAAAAGCACCTGATGAAGTTGCTAATGCTTCAAAGTTGACATGAGAGTGTCTCTCTTCGATGTCATCGATCTTAAATGCAAATGCGTTTGCTTGGTCAACGGTCAATGTAATTTGATCGTCAGCCAAGTTTTGAGTATTTACCACAGAACCTCTTGTATAACTGGATACAGTTATTGTTGGTTCTTTGATAATATTCACAGTGTCGCCAAAGTTTTCAATCTCCCCTGTGTAATCAGTATTCGTAATATCTTCTGCAACCGAAGCACGTCTGAAGAATTTGAGAACTTTTTGGCTAAATATCTGAGGAGCGAAATTACCAGAAGGTAAATTTCCGTATCCTGCAGCAGTTCCGAAAGCCATTTTCTCTCTCCTTTTTTGAGGTTTTAGCTGTTCATATCAATTCGCCCTTCTTGCCGTGCTAAGTCTATATCAGTTTCAAACTTCTCAAACTCCCACGGTTTAAGTCTGGCGATGTCAGAACCCTTCCAAATCTTCTTGCCCTTTTGCGAATCAGTTTTTACCTCACGTGATCTATTAGTATTTATTGATTCTGCAGCAGAAGCTTGTTGTCTTTGTGAAGGCTTCTTAGTTGTTTTGCCTGTATCGGCTTTGTAAAGATCAAGAACTCTTGTCGCCCATTTCGGATCAGTATTGTTTTTAGTAATACCTTCCGATATAGAAGCAGGTTGTTCGTCTAACCATAAAAGAAACTTTTCGTCATCTTTAAACTCTGGGAAGTCAGGATGGGCGTTCAGTAACTCTTTATAAGCACTTTGAACTACCAAATCTTTTTCACGATTTTTTAAAGTTTCAAGTTCACTTTGTAAAGTCTTTGATTGTTCTTGAGCTTGCATAGTTGCTACAGTTTGCACTACAGCATATACATCAGGATACTTTTCCTTAAATTGCTCAAGCTCTTCAGGACTCTTAGGTAACTTAACGGAAGGATCAAGATCCATTTTTTCAGCAGTTGCTTCTAATGCTTCTTTTTCATTCTTCCATTCTTGAAGCTTGTTGTCATAATGTTTTTTCAAATCATCATAACGTTTTTTATAATCGTGAGACTCTTGAGTTTCTTCGACTTTAGTCTCTACAAATCCTTTATCTTGTTGGGTAGCTGTTTGTTCAGTGCCAACCTCTTCGGATTTAGCTTCTTTATTTTCCTCTTCGTCATCTTTGTAAACATCTTCACGATACTTACCACGATAAAGATTAGGATTGTTTATTGTTCCAAAGGAATCATTAGGTTTATTTGCTCTCGCACCTTTTACTTGTTTTGCCATTATTTTACACCTCATCTTGCAGTGCCACTGGCTGTGGGTAGCTGCTTCGGTTCATCAGGGCCACTTATGTGGGTAGCTGATTAATTTTGTAAATCACCTTGTTTATTGTAATCAGCAAAAGGATCAAAAGCTCCTTCTTCTGCTCCTCTTTTTAATTTTTCTCTGACTGCAATATCTTTATCAGCACCTGCCTTATCTAAAATTCTAGATCCTAGACTTAGTTGTGGCTGTATGTCACCGATAGCAAACTCTGATGGGTCTGCTCCTTTAGCCATAGCTGATGCTATTGAAAAAACTTGTTTTGTAAACTCTTCTTTATCAGGATATTTTTCTCTTAATAACCGACCATATTCATTATTATTTAAATCTATACTAGATTCTTTTCGTATAGTTTTTTCATACTCAGGCACAAAAATATCTTTACCTGTTACTATTTTATAAGCTTTATCATACAACTTTCCAAACGGTCTATTCGCTTCTTCCTTAAAATCAAACGCAAATGACCCTAGTATATTATCAGCCATATAACCACTGCCTAACATATGTCTTACCATATCTTCTGTTTTATCATCATCTTTTGGTTTGTGTATCTCTGTATATATTCTAGAGTTTTTACTAGCTTCATTTGCGTCATCTAAAACACCTAGAAAACTAGCAATATTTTCTTGCATGTCGATTTTACCACCGTTTTGCATATCTATAAAACCACCCCCTGCTACTGATTTAGCTTGTGGTTTTTCTTCTTTTTGTGATTCTTCTTGCCTACGTGCTACTTCTTTTTTACCACGATTATTTATCTTTTCTAATCTGTCGTAGCCTATTATCTTTGCAATTTCTGGGGGTACAATGACCTCTCCTCGTGAGATCATTATGTCAACTTGTTCCTTACTTGGTATTTTAGCAGCTCTAGGAGATTTGTCAACCCCTGCGTCAATATCTGCTTGGGCAACTATTTCATAAGCTTTAACTAACATTTGTTTTATATCTTCTTTACCTGCGAACTCTACAGCAGGTGCATTGATTACAAACGCTCCTTCAGGAACTGTTTTAGGTATGTCATCAGCTATAGTCTGTTTTTCAGTAAATTGATCAGGAGGTCCTCCAACAAATCCCATCTCGCCAGTAGGTGTCTGTTGCTGTGCAGGATCACCACCCATCTGCATACCTATTTTTCCACCATCATTAAATCCATATCCCATGTCTGTTGAACTAGGATCACTAGGATCAGGGCCACCACTGTCATCTGTGCTAAATGTACCAGTATAACTATATTGTGAACCTGCAGGAGCTGCACCAGTTGGGTTACCAAAAGCATCATAAGAGGAGTACCCTATACCTGCTTGAGCTGCTTGAGTTGGACTATCATAATCACTCACAGTTATACCTGCTTCCATCATGGCTGCAGGATTACCTTGAGCGTAACCACTGATGGCATCTTCATCTTCTACCTCTGCTGCTTGCTCCATCAAATCAGTAAAATCACCTGCAGTCATGCCCACAGGAATATTACCTGTAAGAACTTTACCACCAAAAAATCCCGGACTTACACTTATAAGTTGACCGTTTATACGCCCTTGATCATAACCTGCTATGCCTTGTGCCATCTTATCTGCAACATTGTAGTGTATGTCCATAACTTTTGATGATACTTTGCCAAAAGCTCCACTGCCCATTGCTACAGGTTGACCGTACGGATCTAATTCAGTTGGGCCTATAACATTAAGAGCCATGCCTGCAGGACCTGCTAACATCTGTGTTCCAGTGTACAAACCTTTTGCCAACTCTGTTTGACCTGCCAACAAAGATCCGTAGGTTGCCAACCCTGCTTTCGCAGCTAATCCTTCTCTACCACCAAGAGATGTAATTGCTTCTGCAAACGGATCAGCAAATGATCTATTTTCTTTTGCTATGTCTCTAGCTACTTGTCCTGCTGTTTGTCCTGCACCAACACCTGCAACATCCATCATTTCACTTGCATCTTGTATTGACTGACTGACACCTACAGTTTGTGCATCTATTCCTAAACCACCCAACTGCTCTTCAAATTCAGTTTTACCAGATCCTTCTGCTTCTTCTTTTTCTGCAGTTGTTTCAACATCAATATTGTTTTCTTCCAAAGCTTCAGCCAAACGCCTTCTATTGCGTATTCTTTTAAACATATTGTTTAGTTCAGGATTACTTTTTATTATGTTCATTTGGGTTTCATTACCTTTTCAACATCATTCTTCAGGTTGAGGAGGGTTGCCAGTAAAACTGCTTTCCCCTGCAACTGGCGTAGTTCCGACTCCAATAGTGCCGTTGCCAATCCCTTGTTCGTTAGGTCGAGTAGTTCCTTGAGGTACTCCTCCAGACCCACCCATATCTGGTGATTGTTGGTTAGGGGGGCCACCTTCGCTGCCAGTTCCTTGTTGAGCATTTTGAAGTCCTTTTAATATTTCAGCATATATCTGTGCTTCATTTAAATCGTTAACCAAGCTATCAGGATCTATGTCTTGAGATATCGCAAGCTCTCTCATCAAGTTTGGTATTTTTACGAATGGTGCTAGTGTTGGGTTCATCACAGTTTGCAACAAGGCAGTCAATCTTTGACTTCGTACTTCTTTTTGCATCACCGCTGCAACACCACGAGGTTTGATTTCAAGATCACCCTCTATATCTTCAGCATCATCGTTGAACTGCATATTCCATTGAAAATATGCTTCCCCCATTGGTTTTAATAAATAATCATCTATGTTTTTTATAACAGTTTTCATAGATAGTCCTGCTGATCCCATGAGCATTGATAACCCTGCAGCAGTTCTACCAGTTCCTGTTACACCTGTCTGTCCGTGCATAATAGATGGTATGCCTGTTTCTTCATCGGCAAGCTGTCTAGATACTTGATACATTTGTAAATTCTCTGGTGCAGTGTTTGGGAACTTTAGTCCGTTGATTGCTGTACCAGTTACACCAGACTGTCGTCTAAATATCTTACCGGGGAATATATCCATGTTTTGACCGGGTACTAGACTAGCTTCATCTATGTCAAATACAAGATTACCTGCAAGTGCTAAGTTATCTATTGCCATACGAACGTGACCGTTCATTAACATTTGAGCATCTTCCATATTTTCTGCTACACCAACTCCCCATATCTGATAAGGATTGATTTCATAAGGAAATACATGGAAAGGTAATCTTGATGGAGTAAACGGATTGAGAACACATCTAAGTATTATGCTACCACACATCCAAGCGTTGACTTGAATTTGATCTGTTTCAGATACGCCTTCAGGAAGTTTTAGTCCGACTTCATCTGCAAACTTAGTATCGATTACACCCCAATATTCAAGAACTTCAAATCTGTTTTCCTGATAGTATGGTTCTGTTTCATCATCTCTTATTGTATCTTCGTAGTATTTATCTTCGTAGTTAGGACCTTTTGCAAGACACTCTTCGATAGCTTGCTTGTTAAAATATGGTCTATTTATCAAAGCTTTTAATTGTTGTCTGTTCATACGGTGTCGTTGTATGATGTACTCACAATCTTCAACACTTGTTCCTGCAGGATCAGGGTGAAAATCCCACAAAGATACTGGCTCTATCTTTGGACACTCTTTTGTGTATGGGTCGTAAACTCTGCCCATTTCTGTACGTGACCACTTGTGTATCTGTTTGTTGTAATTAAGTGGACCTTTTACAATACCTGTGCCTAACATACACGCTTCAAATATAGCATGTCTGAATACATTTACAGCGTTAGTATCTAAAAGTTGATCGTGGATAAGCTCTTCCATCTTTCGTGCAGCTTCAGCCGCAGGAGATATCTGAGGTTCACCCATACGTGCAGGACCTTCACGTAACGGAGCGTCAGGAAACTTATTTTTCATACCACCTAGAAAATCTAAGTTAGGAGTTGCTTCTGTAGCTCCCGGAGGAAGTTCTCTGCCGTCACCATTAAATCCATACTTATCTACCACCTCGTCTAAAGGTGTCTCAAGATGAGCAAATTCAGCTATGCCCTCTGGTATAGGTGTAGATTGAACAACAAGTGGAAATTTTTTATTTGCAAAAAGTATATCGACGATCTGTCCATATGCAGCAAGAACTTTAGTTTTTGTTATTTTTACAAATACTCTAGATCTTTCTGAATCACGATATTGTGTCGTTGAGTCGTAAGTACCTCTGAAGTTTTTGTATGCTTGCAACCATCTTTGTTCGTGGCTACGTCTGCCGTTTTCAGAATCTTCAAATTTACTTTTTATGTACCCTGCAAGTCCGGGCATCAACTCATCAGAGTTTTGAATGTTTATCGGTTCTTCATCTTCAGAATTGATAAACCCTGAACCATATTCAGCCATAATTTACCTCACTTAGAAGTAGTTTCTGTCATCAGCCATAGCGAATAAAGAAGCTTCAACAGTAGGTTTTGTTTGCTTCTTTGGCATATCCTGTGTCAGCACGTCTGGGTTTACATCTGTTGTAAACTCAAGACCCTCTCTATATAGTTGATCAGAACCTTGAGCATCGTCTACTGATACTTTGTCTGAACCCATGATATAGGCTGCACCTTGATTTAAATTTTGTGCCATCGTTAACTCCCTTGATTTAACATTTGCATTTGTTCTTCCAACGATAGTTGGCTCTTTCTTTCAGCTTCTCTGCCGAAATCTTCACTCATCTTTTTTATATTCATTTGTTTTTGTATTGCAAGTTCATCATCTAATTGAGGTGCAATGTCTTGTCTGAACTGACGTTCTTTGAATACATCAATAACCTCTTGACCCATCTGCTCTTTTGTTTTAAATGGTTCGCCCAATGGATCTCGCTCTGCTGCTGCAAGAGTTTTTGGTTCAAAAAACATTTTACCTATTAAAATATGTGGTACAAAATCTGAAGCAGTCATTATGGAAGCATTAATTGTTGCATCCATATCCTCCATACCTTTATTTATGTACTCATCTTTATACCCTCTGTATGCCATGTAAGTTAAAGGTGCTGTTAACGCTCCTCCTACACTATACAATTTTGTATTTGTTGGTCTATCAAACTTTCTTTTAGTTTTTCTTTTTGCTTTTGCTGCTTTGTCTGGGTTGTTTTGCTCCCACTCTTGTAAAGGGGTTGCCTTAACTTCTTTGGGTGCTTCTTTTTTTTGTTTACGTTGTTCCCTATCAGCTTCAATCTTTTTTTGTCTTTCGATGTTTGATTCTGCTAGTGCAAGACCCTTCGCTCTTTTTTCTTCACCACGTAAAAACGTATCTTGTTCTGTTTCAAAGTCTTGTGCTGCTTTTATTTTATCAGTTCGTTTTTGTTCTTCAGGACTGACTTCTACAGTGCTTGTTAATTTTTCGCCAGTTGGTGATACTGTAATTTTTGTGTCAGGATATATAGCATTAAATGAATCAGGTAAATTTAATTTAAGTTTTTGTCCAAGTTGACGACCATCAGTTACGTTTAAACCTTTTGCAAGTTCTTTTTCAAAAAGTATTAAACCTTTTGTTCTTTCTACGTCACCTTTAGGATCATCGATATCTGCGTAAAAAGTATCCATGACCTTATCAAATTCTTCTGCACTTGTTAGTTTATGACTTATTATTCCTGATGCAGCTTTAGGATTAACATTTTTTATAACATATGCTGCTATTATTCTTCTTAAATCTGTAAAGTCTTTGGGATCTCTGTCTAGCTTGTCTAATATTCCTTTTGGAATTTCAGGAAAAACATATTTTTTAAGAGCATTTGTAACTTGTGTTCTTGTTGCCTTAAATATAACTCCATCAGGACCTGCTTCTGCGTGAAGCTTTCTCGCAAGTTCTTGAAATACTGGAGGTAGTGTTTTAGAAGGTCCTGCTTGTTTTCTTCCTGTTCTGTCAGGATTTTCTTGAACTCCTGTTTCAACATCAAAGTACGGTCTTGGTTGACTCCCCATTTCTGCAAGTCGTCTAGTTGTTCTCATACCTATGACATCAGATAATCTAGCTCCAAACATTCCTGCAAATACAGTCGCTCTTACATTGTCGTTAGGTATATTTGAAATGCCTTTTGCCATAGCTTGTATAATATCGGCACTTACTTCTGTTGCTTTCTTACCTAACTTTTTTGCACCTTTTTCACCTGTTTTAGGTAAATCATCTTCTAAAACTTTCTTTATGCCTGTATTTATGGCACTAGATCCTCTGATACCACCCTCATATACATCATCTAAAGAAACTTGTTTTAAATTAGATTTTAACTCTGTTGACATCCCTATAGATTGTGCTGCAGTGCCTTTCTTTTTTGTTCCAAACTTTTCTTGCATACTTTCAGCAAAATCTTTTGTGTCTGGACTTTCTAAAAATAAAGGAGCAACTCTAAATCCTTGAGAATATATTTTTGCTATGTAAGCTTCACGAACTGTCAACTTACCTGCTTTTTGTTTATCTTTTATTTCTTGAATAGAAGGTGCATTTTCAACACCATCAGGGAATAGATTATCTCTGATATATCTAAACGCATTTAGATCTTGTATATTTTCTGCACTTAATTTTTTTATATCAAATTCTTCTGCCATTTACTTAGTACCCAAATGTTTGGTCTTGCATTTGATAGACTTGATTCTTAATACCACCAAGCGTTTTATGAATCGACACATATCCTGTCATCCTTGTCATTAACATATATCGCAGTGCATCGTATGCGTGATCTTCTGCCTTTGTGTCCACATCTTCTGCATTTGTTTTGCTAAGAGGTATGCCTGAAAGTTGTTTGATAAGGTTGACACAATTCGGAAATATTCGTAATCTAGGTTCGTCTGTTCGTGGATCATCTGCAAGCCTACGATGTATTTCCATTTTACCTTGCAGTCTGTTTCTGTCTGATGGCATCCAACGTACACCACATCTCATCATCGTCTCTGCTATTGATGGGCCGAATCCTGTCTTGTTCCAACATGAGGAGTCAAGTACAGTATAGTGTGGTGTCGGATCTTCTTGTTCTACTTGTAGTATTCTATCTGCCAGTTGCTCTGCTGTCAACTGTTTTACGTACAGTTCACGATAAACCCATATATTGTTATCCCAGTCAATAGCACCCCACAAGACACAAGAAGGACTCGCATACCCATAGTCAGCGGCACGTATTCTGGGGAAATTCGGTGGAAGCTCGAAACTCGGTGTAACATGTTTACTCCTACTAAATTCAGGGAAAGCTGCACCCTCTGTCACTTCCCAATCACCCTCAAGAAGTCGCTTACGCTCGACTTCAGGTAGTGATCTTAACATCGCTTCGTATTGTCCATCAGCCAACAAGTATGGATTGTCGGTCAAACGTGCAGGGATGAACCTACGATAGAAGAGTGGCTCACCTTCCTTTTCGTGACCTTTGGGCCACACAAAAGGTTTGCCTGTTTCGATGTCTACTGCAGGAAAAGTCGAGTTGTGTTCAGATGGATCGATGTACATCTTCTTGACCCACCAACCACCGACTCCTCCGGGGTTCGCTGTACAACGCATGTACAGATGACTTTGCAGTTCAGGATCAGTTGCTCTTAGTCGTGAACGGAGATAATCCCAAACGTAAGGCGAGGGATATTGGGTTATCTCATCAATGCCTATCCAGTTAAACG
>VTLG01013796.1_pt1 | contig 10969 bp, 18 predicted proteins | sample 4694571 | NCBI WGS metagenome assembly VTLG01 (sample SAMN12604809, study PRJNA352737) | marine metagenome | biome: ENVO:00000447; feature: ENVO:00000209|ENVO:00000569|ENVO:01000036; material: ENVO:00002151; isolation source: viral sequences binned using virsorter ... | reverse complement strand
TTATCAACGGGGATACCCGTAGGGATGGCATTAGAAAAACAGTTGGCAAAAACTGCTTTAGGATCTGTTCAACGTAATCTTAAAAACCCGTTGACTTATGCTGGGAAATCTACTCCCGCAATGACTGCAGGATTGGCAGAGGGTGCAGTAGTGGGATTTGGAACAGACACGCAAGATACCCTAACTCGCTTATATGCGATGTTGGCTGGAATGGGTATGGGTTTAGGTATGACAACGGGAACTATGGCGTTGGTTGGTGTTTTAAGTGAATTAAAGAAATACGGATCTAGGTTGATAGGACGGGGTACAGGAGAAAGAGGTGAAGAATTGGTTTATGAAGGATTAGAGCAAGACCAATTATTAGAGACTTTAGATGACGGAACCGTTTCCGCACAACCCGCAATTGATAAACTCCAAAAAATGGAAAATATTGCAGGAGATGATTTAGAGGTAATTCCTGCAGACTTAGGACCGAATATGCAGTCTAGGGCAGGAGTTGTCTTAAACACTCCGTCTGGAAGCAGAAAAGAAGCTATTGATTTTGTTGAAGGAAGACAAGAAGGACAGTTGGATAGGTTTATAGGAAAGATTGAAGAAGGTGCAGGATTAAATCGGCAAGACTTGTCACCACTATTTAAAGAGACTAAAGAGCAACAACTAAAAACTTCCAGAAAGGCATACGCACAAGCCTATGCTAAAGGTGTTCAAGTTGACAATCCAACAATCAATAAATACGTCAATTCTCCTTGGTTCCAAAAGGCATATTTAGAAGGTGCGGAGTTGGCTAGATTAGAAAAGTCGATTGATAGGGATGTCCCAGACATACCGTTCCCTAATCCAAAGCTGGATGATAATGGTGAAGTAATAATGAAGGGTGACGAAATACAGTATGAACCGATTTCGGGACCGTTTTCTTTAGCACAATTAGATTATGTAAAAAGAGGGTTTGGAGACTTCATAGATAAGTTGTCAGAAAAGGGTTCTATTGGTAGGGGCAGAAAAGGTGTTTACAAGAAACAAATTGTTGATTTTGTGAACGCACTTGATGAAGAAGTACCGTCATATAAAGTTGCCAGAGATTTGTATGGTGATAGCGCAAGTGCAGATGATGCTTTTGCTGAAGGTTTAAAATATGCGAGGACAAGACCTAGACAAATAAAGGCAATTTTAGGTGATATGACAACCAGCGAAAAGTTCTATTATCGTCTAGGTGCAGTTGAGTCTTTAATTGACCAAATTGAAGTCAAAGGTGAGGGTGCAGATTTGTCACTTTTCTTCAAGAAAAATAGACAAGCAAAACAACGATTGCAGATGCTTTTTGATAACGATGAACAGTTTAATAAATTTATCGAATATGTAAATGTTGAACGTCAAGGAGCAATGACTAGAAAGGCTGGTGCAGGGTCAAATACTGAAGACAAAATTGAAGCAAGAAGACAGTTTATCGAAAGTGCAGATAGTCCCGTAATGGATATCTTTGGAGATATTATGACCTACGGACCATCAACTGGTTTAAAGGCTAATTTTGCAAAGCAGATCCAAAGAAGGTCTATGGGTGTGAATCCTAATGTTGCCGATACTGCAGGATCAATTCTGTTTAACAGAGACAGAAATTTAAGGGAACGGATGATCGAAGATATGGTCAAAAAAGTCCCTAAAAGAAGGGAAGCAAAACGGGCGGGAAGAAGAAACGTTACTGCAGGGACTGCAGGAGGTTTTATAGTACCAACGGGATTGCTTTCTGAAGAATTATCCTCTGAATACTACCCGTAATCTCTCCGCACGTTCTCCGTATTCTCCGTACTTCTCCGTTATTCTGATTCGTCTGTAAAGTGAGTGATACCAACGGATGGGAAAATAACTGTAACTCAAGCTGAGCTACAGGCCCAGATACTCTAAACGTACTGTTACCAACGGTTTCTGACGGATTCAGAAGAGTCCAAAACCGTCTCTCCGTAATTTCTCCGTTTTTTTCCGAAAATATAACCTGACAGAGAATCTAAATCTCTGCAAGAATTTTTTTATGAGGGAACCCCCCGCTTGTGGCGGGGGTGTGGGACTTATGTGGAAGTTGTGTGGAAGTTGTGTGGTTAATTATACCACTCTGCAGGATAGGTTTGTGACAACTGTTCAACGAGTCTTTTGCCTTCGACTTCCAGCATAGCTTGAGAAGTGTAGGATTCGGTCTGAGAGAGATTTTCATGACCAGCAATACCTTTGATGGTAAAAACATCTCCACCCTGCTTAACGCCATTACTGATAGCCGTAGGACGTAAAGAATGAAGTGGTTTTCGTCCGAAGATACCAACGGAGTGCATCACCCTTCTGAACTGTTCCGTCAGACTGTCCATACGATTCCAACGTCTCTGACCTTTACCGTTATCTAAGTACCAGACTTCTTTAGGACTACGGTACTTTAAATCTTCAGACAAGAACGAAATCATACGGGGAGATAAATACTTTTTATCACCCTCTGTATTCTGTTTAGTTCTGCCCAAAACAACGTACCCGTCTAAGATGTTAATATCTTCACGCTTGAGGTTGAATACTTCGTTCCTCCTACCCATCATTTCGTTGATCATAAGAAACGCCCGTTGAATATTACGGTCAGGGTATTTAATCAACGCTTCACCGTAAGTAATCAATTCGGTTTCTGACAAAGACTTAGGACGAGTCTTCGTCTTTTTGTTTTGGGTCCAGAGTAAGACGTTATCAGACTTAATCTGATCCTTAGATTGGTCTTCAATTTCTGATACTTGCTTCACCCAACCTTCTCTTCTTGCCCACTTAAAAAAGGACTTCATATTGCTGACGTATTTGAAAGTCGTATGAGTGGATCGGTCCATATCTGAAACTCTATCGCAGTAACGTGTAACCATACTCTGATTGACAGAATGAACGAAGTGGTTACCGTTGACTACCCGCCAGAAATCAAAATGCACTCTGTACGCTTTTAACGTATCTTCAGAGTGTTTTTTAGTCCTATGCCACCGATAGAAAGCTTGCTCTGCTTCATCCATCTTGCAGGACGTTATACGTTCCTCAACGGGATTCTTTGTCAGAAGTTCTGCGTATCTCTCTGCCCATAATTTAGCAAGATGCTGACTTCGATCCATATGGTAATCGAAATCATTGCTGTAGTTCTTCTGCTTGAATTTCTTGTCGAGATCCTTAGACGAAATTAGTTTTAATTCCGTTGGTCTACCAGAGGGGGCAGGAAAGTCCTCAAACTTTCCCTGCCAGAAGGATTCAACGACTTTAGGGGGTCTTGCTTTGACTTCTACGATTTTGGAGATTGCCATTATGCTACCTCCTTTTTGGGTTCTGATCCCATAACGGATTCTTCCACATAGTGTGTGTTCCCAAATTCTGGGTATCCGTCACTATCAATTTCTACATAATACCATTTACCTTCATCGTCTTTGTCATAGTATTTCCCGTCTGAGAAAATCATACCCATATAAAACTTTTGATACTTGAATCCATCTGAATGATTGACGAAACCCGATTTTTTTGTACCCATATTCACCTCTTATAGAGAGTTAATCTTAACCAGATGTGAATATTATTCACTATTTGTTGTCAGATGACAAGTCCTTTTTCAACTTTTTTAGCTCTTTTTTTAGATTTTCCAGAATTTTGTAAAAATTTGGTAAATGATTCCCTTCCGTAGCTTGTTCCTTGAGATGCTTTTGAGGATTTTGACTATGCATGTCCCTTACTCCAATTGAGCGTTACGTTATTTCGATTTTAATTGTTTAAACAAAGATTCGACTAAAAATTCCATCTTCTCCAGCCGTTCTACTGTATCAGCCTTGCTCCCCTTCCCAGACAGAATGTAACCAACATCCCATCCTTGCTGGGCAAGACAGATTAAAAAATACCCGCTAGGTAAAGCCTTCCCGTTCATCACTTTGGATATATAGGAACGTTCCATACCAATAGCGTCTGCCAACTGCAGTTGTGTCAGACCCTCCTTTTTCATCTCCTCCTTCATCCGTTCTGTTATTTCCGAATGAAGTTTTGGGTCTAGTAGCTCAAGATTTTTTTTACGACTTGACATAAATTTATTTCTAACTAATTTGTGTGATTAATGGTCACACAATGGATTGTGTAAGAACGTTATGGATAACAAGGACGCATTACAAGCCGAAATATTAGCCCGTCTGTCTTCACTCGAAGACAACATCATCGATATAGCCAAAAAAATCAACATTATAGAAGGAATGGGGGTCATCGAAAAAAATAAGAAAAAAATTGAAGACACAAAACAAGAAATCCTAAATCAGCTTATGGAGAGAGCAAATGCCAACAATCGAGACGCTTCTTAAAGAGACAATTGAGTTTCCCTTGAAAGAAGGTGAACCCGCTATGGTTGCGGTGATGCGTGAAGAGGAATACAGAGGGATCAAAGCATTTTCCCAATCCTTTATGAAACCTCTGGCAGACGGTAAATCCCTGCACCATTGTCGAACAGGACTAAAAATAACTCCCTCCCTAAAAACCTCCCTAAATCTAGGATCTGGTTTCGATTCAATTTGTGAAGACGCTTTTCAGCAACTCGCAAATGATGAACCCGTTTTAGTGGACGGAACCGATTGGACAACGATGAAAGCGTTTCAATCTAGAATTGCAGTCAAGCCAGACGAATTTTCTGGGAATCTGAAAAAAGAAGTTAAGGAGAGAAAAGCAGAGTGGGAGTTTCTGAACCAGAGACGGGTCCAGATAACAGAGAAGGAACTGAAGACGATTATGGAGATGCTTAAATCAGCATTAACAAATCAGAAGTGGCAGGAGTATCTGACGGGAGATTGGCAGAGATGCATTTTTTGGTGGGAAGACGGATTACCTATGAAGGGAATGCTTGATCACATTTCTTACAAAAATGGGAAGCGTATTCCAATCGATTTAAAAACGTCTGCAGACGCTACGTTAGACGGATTTACTAAGAAGGCTTTTAACTTACATTACGACTTACAAGTAGCTCATTACCACAAAGGTTTGAGTGAAGTATACGGGGAAGAAAATATTGGGGTGTTTCGCTTCCTTGTTGTTGAAAACTCACCCCCTCATCTATCGTCATATTTTTTTGCAGATGACGGTATGTACTCAAGCGGGAATATTAAACGTGAATTTGCAATCAGACAGATTAAAGAATATCTGAATGGTTCAGAGACGTTGCCAGAATTTCCTAAATCAGAGGAGTCCTTTAAGTTAACTCCTCCTCCTTATATCCAATCGAAATTAAACGAAATGGAGATGTTATGAAAGCAAAAGGTGCTTTAACTAAGGTGGAGCTTAATAACGTTTTGGAGATGCAGTTGCCAGAGATGAAGACTGCATTACCAGAGCATATTAACCCTGAAAAAATAAAGCGGATTGTATTGACGGAATTTGGGAAAAATCCCCGTCTTGCAAACTGCACCCAAAACTCAATTTTACGCTCCGTTATGGAAGCGTGTCAATTTGGGTTAGAACCTAATTCTGTAACAGGAACCGCATACTTAATTCCATACAAAAGAGGTGGAGTTGAGGAGTGTCAGTTACAGATTGGTTACAAGGGTTTGCTGAAGCTGGCCTATCAAGCAGGAGTGCAAAGCATTAATTCGTTTTCAGTAAGAGAACACGATGATTTTGCACTTCAATTAGGAACAGAACCTACCATCTATCACCGTCCTAATATGGGTGAAAGAGGGCAGTTAATTGGCGTTTATGCAATAGCAGATATGGGACAATCGGCAACGATTCCTAAGTTTGAATTTATGTCAGTTAACGAGTGTAGAGAAGTGATGCTTTCTACACCGTCAAAAGGTGCTAACGGACCTTGGAAGACGCATTTTGAAAGTATGTGTTTGAAGACGGTACTAAGAAAGCTTTGTAAGACGCTCCCACAAGACTCAGAACGCTTGTCTTGGGCAGTTGATCATAAAGAAGGAAAGAGTGGTCTACAGTACGATCTGGATACAAAAGATTGGACTTATGTAGACGAAGAATCTGCTAACTCTCAAGAGGTGCTGGAAGATGATGCTAAATCCGAATAGAGATCCCCGAACTAATCTGATGATTAGGGACGGAGTGATCACCGAAAACGTCCTTAGATTCATAATGAAAAAAGACGTTGATAAAGGAGTCAAGAAGTTCGCAAACAATATAGTTCTGCGTTACTTAAACGGTAAGGAATTACCAGTAAATTCTGAACATCCAATAGAGGATTAATATGTCTGCAAAAGCAGTTGCACAACAAAAAAGAAGAGCAAAAGAACTAAGCACTAGAAAAGAGGTTTTCTATGGCTTTGTAAGAAAAGGAGAACGCCAGACTTTAGAGAAAGGAAACCGAACCAAAAGGGGTCCGATTCCTTCTCTTTTTAAGAAGCGTTTAACGGCTAATATCGAGCCGAAATTATGGAAGTCCTTCAAAGACAAATTACTTCAAAATAATCAGACGATTAATGAAGGTTTGATAGACGGAATTAGGTTTTATTTGGAGAAAAAGTAATTGGGACGGGCGTATTTAGGTCAAGCGGTTCGCAGTCTCCTCTGCCTAGTTGTATTTCTCATTCCACAATTAGGTGTAAATCCTGCGAGTTACATTCACCGTCAATCTGATATCGAATATTTCCAAAACGGTTTTCTTAAGCTTTGGTTTAGATCGACTTAACAGGAACGAATAACGATGCCAGATACGTCCACACCTTAAAAAAAAGAAAGGAGAAATGATAACAAGTGGTGACGAGTTTTTTCAGTTAGTAGTGGCGATGAGAAACGCACAAAAGCGTTATGTCAAAGAACGGATTCCAAAGAACTTGGAAGACGCTAAACGTTTGGAAAGACGTTTGGATAATTATTTAGTAACCATCAGAGAACATGAAGTTTCTGGAAAGGGTATTCTATGGACGGAGCAAAAATAAAATTAGGTGCTGTTTGGATGCGTCAAAAGGATGACGGATCGGTATCTGTTTCGGGTAAGATAGAGATCGATAACGTTAATATATTTCCAAATGATTATTGGGAAGAGGGTAGTAATAAGCCCACTCATATTATTTGGGCATATGGTAAGAAGAAAGGTGCAAAAGTAGAGACAGAATCAGTAACGTCTGACGCACCCCAACAGACTCAATTTGAGTCAAATATTAGTGATAAAGTTCCCTTTTAATCTACGGTCCCATTGGAAGGGTTTATGGCTCATCGGAAGAGCCTTCTTTTTACTTTGGCACACCAGATGCAATTAAGTATAACTTCTTTTAAGAATATATATAGAAAATATTCGTTTAACGAATATCCAGATTTATCCAATATAAATCTGGGTAGTTCGTTTAAAGTTATATTCGAAAGTTATCTAAACCATCTGGTGTTTGCTTTTTGTTTTGGGACCAAAAACCAAACTTTTTAAGCGAACATATTCTTCGGATGGAAATCAAAGAAATAGACATTCAGCGATCCATACTTGACTGGTCTAAGTTAATTGATGGGTTAAATGTTTTTAGAGTCAACGTTGTCGGCATTCGTGGAAGAAAAGCAACGAATACGGGAATGGCTGACTTAATCGGGCAATACAGTTTTGCGGGTATTCCGATTTTAATTTGGATGGAAGTTAAGAAACCAAAAGGGAAGCAATCAGAGACGCAGAAGGATTTTGAAAAATTAGTAAAGAAAGACGGAGGTTACTATTTCATCGTTTCATCAATACAAGACGCACAAGATGCACTCACAAAAATCGAAACTGAACTCCAACGAAAGATTTCAACAAGCTTCCTTGGAAGAGCAAGTAGTTCCCAAAGGGCCAGAACGGATTATATCAGAGACGGAAAAGGGAACTTGTCGAAAGCTCTTTGAGCAAGCGGTTAGGTTTCATCACTTTCTCTTTGAGTGTGGAGACGCAGATCAAGCGTTGAGGTTTGAGACTTATCTGAATTGGCATTTTGAGAACGAAGGGTTGCCCGTCAGAACGAAGGTGATTAGGACGAAAGAACTGAATTGTTTTCAGATGGACCGTCAGCGAAAGATTCTGACCCCTCAAGAGGTGATGGCTAGGGCAGATGCTAAAAAACGATTTATGACCGCTTTAATCGCCAAATGGGGCATAAAGAATGGAAAGCAAAGAAGATATTATAGCAAAACTAAAAGGGGAACTACCAATAACCCCTACTGGAAACCGAAGACGGAAACCGTCCAAAAAGGGACTGAGAAACCAACTGTTCAAGCAACTGAAGAACGATCCTGAATTCTGGGACTCTGTTTGGGCAGAGTATTTAGCACTCAAGCCACTTGAATCGATTGCCAGAGGTTATGCGATCCCGAAGATGACGCTTTACAAGTGGATACGGGAAGACGAGCAACAAAGACAGATGAAGGAAGAGTGTGACCAGATACGGGCAGACACTTCTGCAGAACGGATACAAGAAATCGGTGGAATGGCGTTAAAAGACGATGACGGAAACTTCCAACACCACAAAGCCAGAATAGCGTTGGATGCCCTCAAGTGGTCAGCCGAAAAAGGTAACCCGTCAAAGTACGGACATAAGCAGGAAATTAAGATCGAAAAATCGGTAAGACAAGAACACGTTCATCAGTTGAGGGAGATGTCAAAAATTAAAGACGTAACGCCACAAAAGAAACAAATAACTAATGGCGATTAGTCCAAAGTTTGAACCGCATTGGATTCATACAAGTCCCGTTGATATGGACGGACAGTTATTGGTGGTTAACCACTTCAGAGGGTATCAAGATAAACCGATTATGCTGACTTATGCAGAAGTCCAAAACTATATCAAAGATATGAACGGGCTGGATAAGATTCATAAGTGGGTAGTTGATCAAGCAGATGTTTACGAATTAATGGCGTATTTCATACGGTTTTCTCAAGACGTAGAACAATCGTTCTACTTAGCGAAAGGTAAACGTTAACCCAAATAAGGAGGACTTATGGGACTGATACTTGTCGCTATTTATGTTGGCTCGACTTCAATCGGATGCTTGGCGGTTATGTGGATCATCTGGAAGTACGAAGTCAGAATCGAATTAAGAGAAAAACCCTGCAGTAAATGCGGAAGAGTTGTGGAAGAAAACAATATCGCAGAGTACGGACTATGGTCAACAAACTAATAGCGTTGGGGTTGCTCCTTCTGGCAACAACTTCTGACGCAAAAGAGACTCCGTTTAAGGGGGATTATCCTACGGGAAGCATCCGTTATATCTGGATGGTTTGTGCAGAAAGTATGCGGTCAAGATTTACGGAAGAAGGTGCTTACTGGCAAGTCTGCGACTGCGTTGTTGACGCACTTAGAAAACGTCTTGGTGAGAAGGAATACTTTGGTGCAGAACCGAAGAAGCAGTACGAGATTACTTTCAGAGTCACAACGACTTGTCTGCAGTCAATACTTCCACCAAAGAGGTCAATATGAACAACCCCAGAGAGTGTATGTTCTGCCACTCGATCAAAGATATGGTGGAGTGTCACGGTCACTACCATTGCACCCGTTGTGGAAGAGCCAATTGGGAATGCTGTGACGGACTATCAGAACAATCGGTAAAGGATGACGAACCACAAGAACTTGATTGGCATTTTGATGATGAGCCAATTGGATCTCACACACTAATGGAAGATGACGAAGCACTTGGATCGGCTGGATTCGGAACAGACGAATACTACGGATACTACGGAGGGGATGACTACTAAGGAACTGATTCATACGGTTCTTAATATGTTCCCAAAGAGTTATGTGGAGAAGGTTACTTACTTTACGGATGTTGAAGACGAAACTAAAAACCAAAAAGCAAAGGATTAAATGCTGAAGATTGGAGAAGTCTATTGGAACGAATCTGAAGAGGGTGAGATCAAACTGAATCAAAACTTCTTAGGACTGAACGAAACGGCACAAGTGGATGCACTACAAGACTTGCTGGTAAGGATTGCAGAGCATCATTCGGAAGCGTGTGACCGTTGGGGGAAAGAGATGGAAAGGTTGAGGGTTGAACACGAACAAAAGGATAGGGATGACTGAAAAACAATATGCAGAAATTATGGGTAGATTGTCGGCAATTGAAGAAAGACAGTTGAGCTTAGAGTTTCAGAAACTTCTGACGGAGATGTTGCAGAAAACCAATCAAGTTTTGGAAAGGCAATGCGAAGTCTTAGAAGTGATAAAGGATGAGGATAAAACCTATACGGATGATCCAGACTTACTCTGTTGAAGGGGGGTGAAAGCTACTCGCAGACACACCGTTAAAGAGTCGCATACGCCCGATCATATTAAGCCGAAAATCAGATGCGTGTAACTCGTAGTGAGCTACAAAGATCGTTGGAAATAGTGGGTTTACGGGGGATTAGGGTGTTTCTCCGTACTAATCCCGCAAAACAGAGGGTTATACGGGGGATATCCTGCACTTCTGGACCCCCCGCCCCCGCCCCTTCAGCAAGACGGCAACGGCATATTCAACACCCATACAAATTAATTTTATGGTGGAACATTTAGCTAACGGAAATTTTATTGTGAGACTCCCTTCTGGAAGGGTGATTGAGTATGAGAAGACTCCAGACGGAGGAGGAAAACCCGTAACGGTAATTGAACCAGACGGAATGGTTTATTTTGAGTCAGATATGATTGAAGCAAGAGAGTTAGTTAAGTCTCAAAACAGAAAAACCCAAACCCCTTAAATTTTTGAAAGACGAAGATTGGGTGGATTCAGTAACCCCGAAAGAACCAAAAACGAAAATGAAGAAGCAGTTAAGAATTTTTTTATTATTTTTGCGTAGGCATATTGACCGATTACTTAAAAAACTGACGGACTAAATTTTTTTAAAACTTAATTAAGGTTGAGTCTTAAATTGAAAAAGTGTGGAGCTTTTTATTGGTTTGGTCCGTCACACCTTACTGACTGATGATTGAAGTAAAATTAAACGTTGAAGTTGAGGGAACGTGGTTGACTCCGTTGAGGTACTACGGGAAAGACGATAAGGGGAAAAGTATGT
>VTLG01012025.1_pt1 | contig 10969 bp, 13 predicted proteins | sample 4694571 | NCBI WGS metagenome assembly VTLG01 (sample SAMN12604809, study PRJNA352737) | marine metagenome | biome: ENVO:00000447; feature: ENVO:00000209|ENVO:00000569|ENVO:01000036; material: ENVO:00002151; isolation source: viral sequences binned using virsorter ... | reverse complement strand
TTGGTACTGTCCTACTGCTGCTGTACTCGTACCTGCAATTGATGCCGCAATTAATGCTGTTTCTACTCCTGTACACATCTTAGCCTCTAATCATTAGTTTTAACATGAGATATTAATGCTAATATAGTCATTGGTAAAGGTTGGTCCTGTTGTACCTGTATATGATCTTTAGTTTCAAATCCTCGTGGATAAGGAACCCGTTTTTCACCAGTGAACAATGCAGGAGGTCTATCCATAAGATCAGAACTATCACGAAAAGGCACGATTTCTAACGTACCACCCTCTGGTCCTACTTTAACCCCTAATGATCTATATAAACGAACAAAAACTTCATGTATACGTTTTGTTCTTGATTGTGCAGTACCAACATCTGCTCCTGCCTCTAAACTTAACGTAACAACCTTACTAATATAAGGTAACCCAACATGCACAATACTTGCTTTAGTTTCTAAAGTGATCGATCCAGATGATACTGTTTTGCTAGCCTGGACCGCTCCATTACCAAGTACTGATACAGTCTGTCCCTCAAGATGGTCTAAATTAGAGATTGTGGTTACAGCTTTTCGAACTGTGCCACCAGATATGTAAGCAGAAAAATTAGTACTATCTATATTAGTACCTGCTTGATTAGTTAATTGAAAAGTATTAGTAGTTTGACCAGCAACAATAAATCTTTCATCATTAACGTCTGTCATACCAGACACAGCACGAATATCTACAAAATCGCCATTTGAAAATCCATGTGATGATGCTGTAACCACCGCTGGGTTGGCTTGTGTAATACCCGTAATTGTGATTGGTGTGTTTAAAGATAAACCACTATCAACGAAAAATGCATCTTCTTGTAAATCTAAAATATCTAACCCTGGTTGTAATACCTCAATATACCGATATGTTTTGTTATTTACAAATCTTTTAACAGATAAATACACTTGATCTCTACCTGCACCATCGCTAGCCGTTGTTGGTATAATCGCTAAAGACTCAACAACAGGATCGCTACCTGCAGAATCAGACACGCCACCTAGTACATGTTTATGCCAAGCTACTACTTCTTGATCGCGTTGATACGTCATACCTAGTAGTGCACCATCTGATAAACAACACCACAATACAGAGTCTGGTTCTTGTTGATAATCCATCTGTACTACACCAGTAGCTGTAATATGTTCTGCTAATAATGTTAGATCAGGAGCTACAAAATTATCAACGTCAAATCTATGAACAAATTCTCTAATCTTGCGTTTGGCTCTTTGTATAAACAATACTACATTAGATACACGTCTTGGTGCTATTGGTGCTGATCCAAATGCTGTTTGCCTAACAACTCGTACATTAGTTGGAGTTAAAGCTTCATTTTCGCTAGAAGAAGATACAACAAACTCACCCCCAACCGTACCAACTGCTAATACTTCTCCAGGACTTAGCCATCTGATTACATTAACTTGATCTGTACCGATTGTATACACCATTGCATCACTAGCCGATGTACCTGGAGTATGATTTGAAAAATCTCCACTAGCACTAAATACTAATAATTGTGGAAAATCATTAGAACCACCAAATACAAGTCTTTGTTCATAAAATGCTACTGCTGCTGGATGATTATTAGTATAATAATGTCCAAGTCGCCAAGTAGTAACTCCACTTGTACCACCCGCATTCACTCCCTCTACACTAGCGGTTACATGCGTAGTATCCGTAAACGCAGTTACTTTTAAAAAAGTAGTAGTACTACTATGGGTAAATCTAATTAACCTGCCAACATCCGCTGCTCTAAAACCAGCACCACCATTAATTCCTGCGATTGCTGAAGCTGTAACAGTAACACTACCAGAAGTACCAGACAAAGCTAAAGTAGTGGCTGTTGAATTTTCAGTAAGATATGGCCCATCTATAAACGAAAATTCGCTGATCGTCCAAGCTGTATGATCTGTCCTGGTTACTTCTCTTGGTGCATAATTAGGATGAACTACGTATAATATGTCTGCTGACTGTGTGAAAGACAACTCAAACAAATCATCTTTATCCCAAGGAGAAGTTACTTCAAACACCCTTTCCGCAGTACCACCAGAACTATATGCAGTAAATCCAGATGTATCTACATTATTACCATCAATATCAGTTAGTTGAAATGTATTAGTAGTCTTTCCGGCTACTATATAAAAATCTAGATTTACTTCAGTCATACCGACAACACCAGATATATACACCCAATCACCATTGTTATATCCATGTGAGCTACTAGTAACCACACCAGGATTAGCTTGAGTTATACCGGTAATATTTTTAGCTGACTCTAATATAATACCATTGTTTCTATAAAATCTTATATACTCATCACCGAATTCAAGTACATATGATTCAGTTATACTAAATTCAAATGATACAAGTCTTACTTTATCAGCTGCATTTTTGGTCTGCAGTATAAATTGACTTCCACCTCTTCTTTGTAACCCACCATGAGGTAGTACAGTAAAATTCTGTATTGATTTAGCCCCATTTTGATATTTAGATAAATCAATACGTGAGTCTAGCCTAGGTGAGATTTCACCGGCTGTAAAATTAGTCTGTATATACTTAGTTCTAGCCATTAATTTTCAGAAGGAAAAGCGGAATTGTAAGAGGCTCTTGAATCAAGCCATGTGCTAGCTTCAAGATATTCTGGATAGCCTTCAGTAGCATCAACTGATCTAGCTGTACGTAATTTTGCAGCATATTGTGTAGCTTGAAAATCAGCCATATTTAAATTATCAGCCAGTGGTATAGCTAATTCTGATGCCAATTTACACGATAGAGCCTCAATAAATAATTCATCAAAGAAACTTGGGTCTATAATCTCTGCAATGTACTTAATTTTTAAAGTATCCGTACTACAAAGTATAAACCTACCTTCTACTTTATAATCATGGTCATTCAATAAGTTGGTATCTAATAATCTAATCAAGTCATCTGGCAAAGCAAACTGAGCAGTGAATTTGTACTCTGGTACAATTGTGCTTTTTGCCAAATTATCTCTTTTTATAGCAAAATTCCAAGAATGAGCACGTAGAGTCATATTCCGTACTCGATTAAAATGTAAATTACATAGCCTTCCTGCTTTACTATCTTCGGTTAGAGCAGTAATTGGTTCTTCTCCAATTTTAGTAAGTGCTAAGTTACAAATCTCAACGTTTGATGTAGATGTGGTCATGTTCTACCTTTAAAAATTAGGGGGAGACATTAACATCTCCCCCTTCTTTTTACGAAACGGTGTAATGAATTATGAAACTCATATCACCGCCAGTTCCGCCAGCAGCAGCCATAGTGGCAGCAATGTAATAATAGCTAGCAGGATCAGTAGTATCCCCTGCTAACTCATACATTTTCTTTTCTGCTGTATTAATATCAGCGGCCTCGAAACGCACATCTGCCATAGCACCTGCATCCGCAACAGCAGTCGCAAAGACATCTTCATCTTTAACCACTCCTGCAGAGGTGTAGATACCTACGTTAAATGTACAAGAACCACCAAATGTATCAGAGCCAATAAAGATATGGGCTACAGTAGCATTAGATGGAATTGGAGCCAACATTACAACATCGTCGTCGTCGCTGTCTCCTGCGGCAAGAGCGATAGTACCTTGTGCTACACGCAAAACGCCATGTAACAAAGATGCATCGTTCAATACGGTTGGTGTAGCTTCAAAGTTGCTAACCAGAGTGGAATTTTTAGTACCCATTACTCATTCCCTCCTTAACTTGGGTCGCATTCGATGTAGCCAACCTTTGTCTCTTCCATGCGAGTCGCCCCGATAGCCATAGAATAAAAGACTTGAGTCGCGTAGTTCTTATCATCTCGCTCACTGATACGCGCTGTAGGCTCTTGACCAATGGCCAATTTAATGCCTGACTTTGCGAAAAAGAGAACTTTATGATCCGAATTAGCATCTACACCAATACGTTCAGAACGAATAAAGTTGAATCCTAAAAAGGTTCCAACTTCGCCTTGAACCAAAGCTTTAACCGTGTTGAAGTCGCTGCTAGTAACCGCAGTTTCTGCCAACAAATTGTTCATTTGCTTTGCATTCAGAATGACACTTCGCTCATTATCATCAACTTCGTTTGCATCCAATTTCTCTTTTGCAGCACGGAGTTTAGCAACATTTAGTCCAACGTCCGAAGAGCTACCACCAACTTGTACATCCACTACCATATTGGTATCGAATGCCGTGCTGGTGCTACCATCAACTCCAGTGAATGCGGCTGCATCCGCTGCAGTGATAATCTCGTCATCAATTGCACGACCCATCGCATTAGAAGCAGCTTCCGTATACGGAGAAGTTGGGTCGATTAACATCCTTACTTGATCTTCACGATCTATAAGGTCAGCCCAATCAAAGTCGGATAAAGAAACCCTACGTCTTGCGTGGGGTGTGTCAAGGCGAGGAGTATCGGCATGTCTACTAGTACGAAGCCTAGCAGCTGTTGACCCGATCTGCTCAAAAAAAGCGTTCTTCCCAGTAACCGTTTCTACGGAAACAGCAGAACGTAGGCGTGATCCTTTTTGTTGCGCCAGATGTTCTACGTTTCCACGGTACTGTTCAACAAACGCTGTTGTGATTTCTACACTCATAGAAATTTTCCCATGTGAAAGTTAAACCAATCCATCAAGGGTGTCGATTACTCGGCCTTTTTGGAGCGGGTAGATCGGGCGAAACAATCGGTATCCGTCTTACACCACTTTCACAGAAATTTTATACTAACTTGATACTTAATGTCAAGTTATTCTAAGTGCTTCTCAGCCATTAACTCTTGTACTTTAGCTACTAACCCAGGCCTTTCTAGTGCATCAGGATTCCAATATTCTGGCTTTGCCATAATTGAGCTAATTTCATGATCGATCTGGGTTGGTGTTTTAGCATTAGATTCTACAGCCGACAAATGGCCATCTTCCATCATTAATTCTGCTATTTTAGCAAAAGTACGAATCATATGTGGGTTATCTCCTAATCTAGAAGTCTCTAAATACTCCACTAACTCTGGCGTCCCAAATTCATTTAGTGCATTTTGAGCTTGTGACACCTTCTGATCAAATGCATTGCCCCATTCTTGTCTTAAAGCATTTTCTGATTGAGTTTGTATTTCTTGTACATCATTATTAATCTTATTTACATTTTCTAGATTACCTTCCATATACCACCGATGTAATCCATCTGCTTGTGTAGACGTTAGACCTAATTTATGAGCAGTTTCTTTAAATGCATTTATACGACCAGTTGTATACTCTTTTAATTCATCCGGTATCTCTGTATCAAATGTAAATTCATACCCTGTAGCACCTTCTGGACGGCCCATCTCATTATAAAATTCATTCCATTCGTCGTCATTATTTGGCTTGACCAATTTGTCTTTGCCTAACAACGAAGAAGCATTAATATACCCTTTAGCCAAATTTTCAATTGTAGAATATTTCTTGAGCGAAGGGTGGTCACGCAGCTCCTCTGGTAAACCACCCTTCCAATCCTCTGTGGCAGCTTCAGAGGGCTGCTGTGGCGTAGGCGTGAGAGACGCCGCAGGCTCAACTGGTGCTTCAACTGGTGCTTCTGTTGGTGCTTCAACTGGTGCTGGTGCTTCTACTTCTGCTGTCTGTTCATCACTCATCATTAATCTCCGAATTATCTGCTAGTTGCATAAAATCTTCTGGCCGATAATGTAAGACAGACATTATCTCAAGAACCGCATTTCTACGTCCTTCGTTAAAAGCTGATTGTATAGGATCAGTAGAAAATGTAGGTTCTAAAATATGATTAGAACGTATTAAGTGCTTTAATACGCGCTCACCATGTTCACTACGAAAAGTGATCTCAAAATCACGTTTCCGCTGCTGTAGTTTCGTTTTTGAGGACATCTATTGCTGGAGCCGCCTTATTTGCTATTTCTGCACCTTGTTGCATCATCGCCATTTGCTGCATTTGTTGTTGCATCTGAGCTTGTGCCTGTTGTCGTTCGTCTGTCTCAGATTCCGTTTCTAAAATCATTTGTGGTATACCAAATAATCCTGATAACCACCGTACTGTCTCTTCAGCTTTAAACACTCTAGCCGCATCTGGTTGTGTTTGCATTACTGTTGAGCCAATTTCAAACACTCTTAATAGACTATTAGCTTCTACTTGCTTTTGTGCTCTGGCTAAAGGTGATACGAATTCAATTTTATAATTACCACCCTCTAACATTTCTGGTAGAACAGGTAATTTATTTTGTCTACCAAGAATACCAAATACACGATTAATCAAAGGACTAAGCAATTCGGATTGCATTCTGCCCATAACTGGTCCTAGTAGTCTAAGCTTTTCCTCAGTCCTTTGTAATACTTCGGTTGCAGTCATTTGAGGACCTTGTTGCAACTGTAATTGATCTAAAAAGAATCCTTCTCTAATACGAACACGCACATCTTGCATCATCTCTAGACCAATAGGAATTTGCGCACCTGTTGATAAAGGCGTGATAGGCTCTGATCCTGCACGACGATAATTTAAACCACCAGGAATTGTTCTAACAGGTAACAACACACTGTCATCTTCTAACTGAAGAGGCGGGTCCACAACCTTTTGGGCAGCCTTAATAACGGTTTTAGACATTTGTTGTAACATTTTAACATCTGGCAATGTAGCCATTCCAGGACCTCGACCATACACCTCACCAGCCGCTTTAGACCAACGTGGAGCCAAGACAGGCATTTCTTCATAACCACTCTCCTCTAAAATCTTTTCTCCCTTACATAGGATATACACTGAGGCCACTGGCATATTTTGTCTAGTACGTTTTCTTTTATCATAATCCATACGTGGGAATATAGCATGAATTATTTCAAATTTGTCTTCTAACTTGCCTGTTTGATGACAGGTAATTACATCTTTACCCACCACAGACTCTTTATTACCCCACTTCTGTACGATTTGTCTAGCTGTTAACTCATACTTACGATATAAAGTATCAATCCTACCATCCGCATTCTCTGATACGTAGCACTCTTTTAGTGGTAGTGATTGGAACATTAAATCATTAGTCTGAGTAGACTCACCTATAAACATAACCGCTGTGCCAAATGCCGATAAATCTAAGTACAATTCGTGCATGTGGCTAGAAAAGCTAGATTCTGATGAAGACAACTCTTCATATATAATATTTTCTACCGATTCTAACCACAATTTTACATCATCTTCAGCATTTAAATCTTGGTCGGATATACGCAAAGTAAACCATTTAGACGCAGGATTAGTCATCATGCCATGCAAACCAGCCGCTAATAACTCATTTGCAATTATACCTGTACTATCTATAGCTTTAAGATTGCGCTTATCACCAGGAGTTCTCTTACCAACAATATCTGTACGACGAGGCAACACCACTTCTGCAATCTCTTGCCAATGGTGTTCCCAATTACGTCTATCATCGCGTAATTCTTCGTACCTCTTTATATATGATTGTGCATCAGTTGGCATTGATTCTCTACTTCCGCTTCTTAACCATACGCTTCTTCATAGGATTGCCAGAACCAGGACCCGTTCTCTTTTTAGCTTTAGAGGCTTGTTTCATTCCAGCTTTAGTATATGGGAATTTTTTACCCGCTACATTTGGCACTGTATCACTTCCTTTTCTTGCGAGATTTACCCGCTTTGCGTAATGCTATAGCAACTGCTTGTTTTTGTTTATATCCTTCAGTTAACAAAGTACTTACATTTTTACGAATTGATTTTCGTGATGATCCTTTAACTAAAGGCATATTATGCCCCTAATAATTTTTTACCTGCTGTACGTTCCTCTCCAACACCTTGACCACCTGTCATAATAGTAGAAGTACGTCCAACAGCAGCAACTCTGCGTTTTCTTTCATTTTCCCTAGCAGCCTTTACTTCCGCATCATTAACCGTAGGAGGCGGAGGGGGTGGCGGTGGTGCTTGAGGGGGTGGTGGGGTAAAACACATTATACCAATTCCTTCTCCATAACTATAGTGCTGTTGTCATAGCCCATCTTTTTAAGAAAACACATAGTCTTTTCTGTGTCAATTCCTGAGCTTAACCCTATTGTTAAGGATTTTGCATTTTTAGACTTAGCCCATTTTTCAGCTGCACGTAATAAACGCATCGCAATAGGACTACCTCGGTTTTCTTTTGCCACATAAAACACTATATCACTAACTTTGTGGTCATGTGCATACCATACAGGAGATATAGCCCCAGCCCACATACCATTTATTCTACCGTCATATTCATTTACAAAAGCTTGATAATTATCATCCATTAGTACTCTATGGCACATACTTTGCCACTTAAAGAAATCAATATTGTGATTAGAAAAGTAGGCCGATTCACTTGCCATAGCTTTACCTAATGGTAATAATAATACTTCGTCTCCAGGCTGCATTTCTCTTACCATGGCCAATACCTATCAATATCACTTGCCCTTGTCTCTCTACCATGATGAGAAAATACATCATATTCATTTATAGCTACTGTTGGCCTAGATTTGTTGTTTGAATTACCATCTTTAATAGAAGTAGCCAAATATCTAAAAGAATCTGAAGCGTGTGATGTCCAATCGTGTCTAGGCCTTTGCATAAAAGTCTGTGTCTTTTCATTATACTGAGTACGATATTGTCTAAGTGCTTCGATTCCACGTTCACACTTAATTCGGTCAAACCAACACCTGGGCAGTATAGCTCGGACTGCATTTATTCCATCATCTAAAGGCAGTTTAGGTACTACTCTACCTCGTACTCCTAATCCTCTTAGCATCTCTAATCTTGATCGTCCGGTGGACATTTCCTTGACTTGAATATCGTGTGGAAGAAAATGATCAGCATATACATAATCTTTTTCCTTAAGTATCTTTACATAGTGGTCTAATCCGGCACCACTATTTTCGTAATAATCTATTAGTCTAATTTCTCTGTCTGCTACCTGTGCAAACCAGATTGCCGTGCTATCACTAATACCTAAGTCCCAAGAAGTGAACACCTCTAACGTAGGCTCATAAGGAACGGAGGCTATACGATTTGTAAGAGTAGCCTGTTCCATTAACTTACCATAGTATGCTCCTTTAATCGCCGCTTCCCAAGAACACTCGTATTCCTGTGCATACTCTTCATCAGTCATCTCAGACTTAGCTGATAATAATTCGCCTTCGTCCACATATCCGGTTTCACTAGCCTTAAACATGTGAGCCGACCAATTATCCTTGCCTTTGTCAGCATCATCAAACAATTCGAAAAAAGAATTCTTACCCTTAGGTGTACCGATAAATCTAGCTTTACCAAGCCGATCGGACAATGCTGGCCTCAACACTTCAGTCCACATTTTTGGGTTCATTTGAGCATACTCGTCTAATACCGCAATATCTGCATAAATACCCCTTACGGAATCGGGATTATCTGCTCCAATTAAATAAAACCTACAATCATCTAAAAAGTCTATGCGTAGTTCCGACTCGTTTACTTTGAACCCTGGTATTTTTTCACAATAGAATTTAGCGTAGTCCCATGCAATTTGCTTAGCCTGTCGATATAAAGGTGCCACATATATACCACGTGGTCTTTGTAATCCTTTTATCTTTCTAGCTACAACTTCCTTAATTGCATCATTAATAGACCATACCGTCTTGCCAAAGCGACGGTGACAAGCAATTACCGAGAATCTATTCGACGTTTCGTGTAGTTGTTTCTGTAATGGTCTCGGACGATACGGTATTACTATCTTCGCCATGTTCTATAACCTCACCAAATTCTTCATCATCGTCTAGCCATCCGATCTGTAGTGTTCCATCGGTCTGTGTTTGAATTGGAGCATCTATTCCTAACATCTTAGCGCGTCGATCCATAGTTTTTAAAATAAAGTCTGCTGCTTTAATATCACCCTCTTTAGCCGCAGCCCAATAGGAGAAGTGCAATTCATCTAATCTTTCTAAGTCTACTTGTCTTGCAACTACTGCTTCATCTTCTGCATGTAACGCACGATAAGCCGTCTCTAAAGATGATGACACGTGCGAACTAGTGGTATCTAAAGACTCCGCTATTTCGTTAACCGTCATTCCTTGACGACGATACCTCATAATCAGGCGTTGCCGTTCGGAAACTATTACTTGATCTGCCATACCCTAGTCTAACAGAAACAATAAGGTACTGTCAAGCTATTACACTTGTCAAGTTATGATTAGAATACATATGCTAGTTCTCCGGGTCCCATAAAATGATGAGGAGGCGCGACTTCTTGGGGGGTGGGGGCTATTCCGTGGCGCGTGTGTTCTTTATTCCGTTTCCGTTCGTTTTTCCTTCCGTCGTTCCGGTGGCTCGATATTCCGTCGTTCCGGTGGCTCGGTGGCGTGGTATTCCGGTGGCTCGGCGCCTCGTCGCCTCGTCGCCTCGTCGCCTCGGTCGGTCCTCGATCCGTCGCCTCGGTGGCGTGGTATTCCGATTCGGCCTCTCGACTTGGCAATACGCGTCTCGCCTCGGTGCCTCGTCTGCCTCGGGTCGTGTCGTTCCGTCTCGGAGAGATGTCCTCTCGCCGCGCCCTCTCTCCCTCTCGGACACGACACCCCCACGAGGCAACCCAAGGCAGCAAGGCACACGAGGCCCAACGGACGATCTCGATGCCTCGTCTCGCCTCGTCGCCTCGGATATGCGACACCGTGCCACATATCGGAGACTTGCCAAGTCCGCATCCCCGTGGTATAATTCCCACATCGATCGGGCGGTCGCCACGAGGCAAGCGCCCACCACACCAAGACGCGAGGCAACTCCGTCGCAGATAGGAGAAAAGAAATGGCAAAAATACGAGCTTGGGAACTAGTAGCCCACATCGAAATGAAAATCCAGGAAAGTATAGATAAAGGAGACTGGATGGAAGGAATGGCAAGTTGGGTTGGTGCCAGCGGAAGTGGAGTAGTGCCGATGACCCAGCAAGACAAGGAGAATTGGATAACAGAACGTGG
>VTLG01008545.1_pt1 | contig 10969 bp, 17 predicted proteins | sample 4694571 | NCBI WGS metagenome assembly VTLG01 (sample SAMN12604809, study PRJNA352737) | marine metagenome | biome: ENVO:00000447; feature: ENVO:00000209|ENVO:00000569|ENVO:01000036; material: ENVO:00002151; isolation source: viral sequences binned using virsorter ... | reverse complement strand
ATATTGATGCCTTTATTTTCAACTAATTCTGTATTGTAGCAACTAATACCATTATTAATTGAAGGATGCTCTACTATTGATGTCTTTTTAATAACATTGTCTAATAAATCTTTATATTTTGAGGGATTTATATAATACTTACCTATAGGGATTGAAAAACATGGGTTTATTATATTATTCATACATTAAGCTAATTGATTTTGATCTACAATAACAGTATCCGAGCTTTCTACATCTTCAGGAACAAGTATACAGTAGCAATTGCCTTGACACACACTCCATCCTGTACCAGGTAAGCCTCTAGCTTCCCAGTTTTCAAAGGTATCTACTTCTCCTGACCTTTGGATGCAATCATCACATATCCTATGACCCTGGACTGTTACCCATCGGAATAGATTTATGCTATCCCCATAAATTCCAACTTGTCCGAGTCTAGAAAACTGATTATTTCCGAGTACAATTCCTCTGATAATGGAATTTCGTAAATATCCAAAGATTCTTCCATTGGATTGGAGGTCGGTTGCAAGGAGTCTAGAGATTTCTGCATCTCCAATACCTGTTGTTCTATATAAAGCAATCTGTTTATTAATTCTATTTGCGAATACTGCAATGTCAAATCCGATTGCGAGGGCGATGTACTTGAGGAGCTCTTTATCTTCTTCTTCGATTTCCTCAGCAGTATTTTCAAGAATTTCTGAAAGTTCGTCATTTGTTATCTCTATTGCCATTATTAAAATCTATGTACAAATTTACTTCTTAATGCTTTTTTAATTAATTTAACTGCATTTATAGCATCTTTTTTATTAATATCTGTTAATCCTGCAAAAACAACATCAGAAGACTGTGTTTTTTTAATATTACCTTCTACAGGATGAACAAAAGGTCTTGGTCTAACTTCTACACCATGACTATAATCTCTAAAGCCAACTATTTTATTATTTTTCTTTACAGCAAAATGATTTTTAGTAGTAAATCCTTTAGCTTGATGCATACCATATTTCATCATACTTACACCAACTTTATTTTTTCTTTTAACATTTTTAATGCTTTTAAGAAGTTTTCCTGTGTCAACTAAAGGTTTATTTCCACTTCTACCCTTCATTTTCCTAATATTAAGAGTAGATGTTTTTAATTTTTGTAAAAATTCACCCCTATAATCCTTCTGATCTGTAATTCTCTTTTTAATAGACGATGCAAAATCTTTATTTTCAAACAACCTAGTAGGTAATTCCTTAACTAATTTCCTAATTTTAGGTTTAGCCTTTTCAAAGTCCATAGTCATTTCTACTTTTTTAATCATCAGAGCCCTTTAATTTAGTTGCAAGGTCTTTCCCTGCTTTTTTTGCTTTTAAAAACTTTGGAACAAAAGATAAAATAAAACTTTCAGCTACTTCCTCTCCCCATTTATGTGGGTCTTGAATAATAGTATTAATTTTGTCTTGAGGTAAATTTATCTCAAAATTATTGATTGTTTTCAACTCTTGTACGAGCTTGAGCAAATAACGATCCTGTTGTTGTTTCTTCTCTTGTGCCATTTATCTCTTTATTTTCTTCTATTTTCTTTTGAGCCTGTTTTAAGTCGTAATCTTTGTTATATTTTATAAATAATTCAGCTTGAGTTGCCATGTTATTTTGTAACATCCAATCATTCCATGCTATTTGATCTTGGACTGTTTTAGGATAATCTACTTCATTAAAATCAATTCCAATTTTTTCAGGAAGGTTTATATTGTTATATGAAGCAATTTCTCTTTCAACATGGTAAAATTCATGTTCATAAGCTCTCCATAAATCTAAATCATCTTGATAATCTTCGAATCTATCTAAGTCTTTAATACGAAGGGCTATACCTGAAGGTGTTTCTCCTCCATCCTGTGCGAACTGGACATATAAGTGGTTATTTTGAGCTACAAGTTCGATTTGAAACTTTAATGCCTCAATAACCTTTTGTGGATCACCACCAGGTGATATAATATCGAAATTAGCACCTTCAGGTAAGTTTAATATTCTATCTGAACCTAATCTTTGTACAGGAGCATCTGTATAAACACCTGTGGTGTAGGCTTGACCAAACATTTGAAATCTTAAACCTAGTTGTAATTCTGTAAGTGTTATATTTGTTTGAAGGTTAGCCCCACATATATCAGAAGCTCCTTCAACAAAAAAATCATCTATTTGTTCTTCTCTGTGAGTAAATACAAAAGGAAGAACTCCATATCCATGTTCATACTCCTCTAAAATATTACCATCTTCATCATAATGAATATAAATTGATTCATCCCAATAAGCCCATTGTAATTTTTCTGTATAAGATATATCATCAGTTTGCATTAAAAGTGGATACATAATAGCAGATGGAGTAAAATTATCTTTTAAATGTACATCAAAATAATAAATAGGTCTATAATCAAAATAAGGCATTCCATTAAATTCTTTATAAACAACTTGTGTAGCTACAGTACCAACAAGTTTTGTCATTCTTTCGATTTGTTTCATTTTTGAGTCTTTTTTTACAGTAAGTAAATCATATTGCTTATTTACTTTTCTTTCAGCACCTACAGTATATATTTGACTTAATTTATTTATAAATCGTCTTGTTATGTTGGCATTATAGCAAGGAATTTCTTTGAACTGATCTGCTTGGAAAAAATCGTGTATATATTTATCTATTTCAGTTCCAGTATAAAAATCTAAAAGTTTTCTAACTTCTTTTCTTCTAGCTCTAGATTTTTCTAATTTAGCATCTGCTATTGATTTTTTAATTATTTCTTCTACTGACATTCGTGGATATATCATCTTTTACTCACTTTTAATTGTTTATTTTGAATTGGAAATCTATTTATAAAAAAATATCTAACCATGTCCATCCCATGGTCAGAATAACCATCTTTTAAAGGTTCAGGTTTTAAAGGTTTTCCTTGTTTTTCTTCAGGGTATCTATACATTTCAAAATCTTCAGCAGTTCCCTGGCACTTTTTATTTAAGTGAAAAAATCTTTCACCATTTGCATTTTCAATAAAACTTCTAACATGGGTTATTCCTGATGCAATACTTCTACTTACTCTATCTCTTACAGATTCGACATATATTCCCTTTTTTCTAAAAATTTCCCAATCACCAAGACCTGACTGCCCCTGTACTTGTTTGGATGCAGGATCACCATAATATTTTATTATATCGTATGGTTTATTTTTAATAGCATCTGCCAACTCATCTGTTTTTATATTTGTTTTATGACTTATTTCATCAATCATATTTATATGTATATGTCCTTTTATTCTATATGTCTGAAACCATCCCACAGATGGCATCCTGTAGCCAAAATCTATACTGCAAAAAGTAGGTAAATTCCTATCATAAGGATAATGCCCCATGTCAATATTCCTGTCAAAAGAATAAACTCTACCTGAAAGCGAAGTGAAAAGACCTTTGTACTCTTGGTCAAATATTTCTTTAGTAACATTTCTTTTAGCTTCCTGTATATCTTCATCAAATTCACCAGCAGGAAATACAACATCATTTTCCCAGGATGGTGATCTAAATGAATACCAATTATTGTCTTTTTGCCCCATTAAGTACCAATCATATAAATGATTAAACCCTTCAGGGGTGCTTATAAAAATAGCTCTACCTTTTCTATCTGATAGTGTTGGTCTTAAATACATTTCCCATATATTCTTTTTTACCTTAGCACACTCATCAATTATAAGTAAATCTAAACTTTCACCAACCAAAGAATCAGGTCTATCAGCAGACTTACCTTCTAAAACAGCTCCCCATTCAAATTCTATAAATTGTTCTTTAAAAGAAGCTCTTTTGGTTTGCATCCCCTTATTAACAACCATATGATGCCAAATTTCTCTAAATATCTTTTCTGACAAGTCATATGTAGGAGCTACAACCCAAACCCTAGTATTTTCCTTTGCTAAAACAGCAGATGCTTCCATAGAAGCAGATAAACTTTTACCCCACCTTCTACCACAAACTGCAACTGTAAATCTAGCTTTGTTTTTTTCAGGAAAATGTAGTTTGTGTTGACCTATATGAGGATTATACCCCATAAATTTAAACCAATTATCTTTAAATTTTACATCAACATTATTCATAATAGGTAAAATGACCCATATAATTTTAATATATTTAAGTAAAAAAAACAAAGATTTTTAAAGTTTTTTAATAAAAAACCTTAAATTATATTGTTTTAATTAATTTTTTTTAATATTTTTAAAGTATGGATTTCGTACAATTTTAATAAATTAGGAGGCAGTATGCCACAAGAAGAAACCAAAGTAGCGACAGAAACAGTTAGTGAAAGTCCTGCTAAAGAAACTCAACAACCTAGCTCGAATGATGAGTATATTGCAGAAAGCAAAAAGTATAGAAAAAGAGCTCAGGATGCAGAAGCTCGTTTAAGTGAACTTGAAAATATGCTTAAAAAACAAGAGGAAACTAAATTAAAAGAAAATGAAGAGTGGAAATCATTATATGAAAAAGCTACTTCAGAAAATGAGTCCTTACTTGAGAAAGCTAAAAAGCACGATGCTTATGAAAGTTCAAGAAGAGCATTATTACTGGAAAAGCATCCTGTTGAAGATCAAGAGCAACTAAAAAATTTACCTTTAGATACTCTTGAATTTGTAACTGAAAAAATTAATAATAATAAAGCTAATGCCCCTGAAGTCGCTGGGAATACAAGAAAAAATACTAAGCCTATAGGTAATTGGGCTGAAATGGATGCTCAGGAAAGACGAGATAATTGGGGTGAGATAGTAAAGAGCTTTAATAAAAATAGTTGAAGGAGTAAAAAACTATGGCAAATAATATAACAGGTGTTGGAGCATCAACACATGATGCAGATGCTTTTGTACCTGAACTGTGGGCTAAGGGAATACAAAACTATATTAGTAAAAAGTTTGTATTGGCTGGGCTCGTAAATGATATAAGTTCCTTGATAGCAGGGTCAGGAGATAAAATTAATATACCTGCTGTTACTGAAAACACAGCTACAACTACTACAATTTCTAGTTTTGGAGCTGGAACTTCAGCAATATCTTATTCAGCACCTAACGATGCTACAAGATCGTTGACAGTAGATCAAATGACTTACTATGCTCGTATCTATCCTGATATTACTGAGATACAAGCAAATCCTGATTTATTGAAAATTCATGCTGAAGCAATGGGGTATGCTATGGGTAAAAAAATAGAAACCTATGTTGCGAGTTTGTATAAAACATATAGTGCAAATTGTAGTGAGTTATCATTAACTACTGATAACACTTTAGTTGAAGCAGATTTAGCAGGGCTTATACAAGGTATGTATGATGCTGGTGCTGACCCTGCTGATGGATATGTTATGGCTGTTCATCCATATGTAGTAAATAAATTACTACAAGTAGATGCTTTCACTAGTGCTGACTATGTTACAGATCAAGCTATTTGGAAGAATGGCTTATTAGGTTCTGTTATGGGTATGCCTGTTTATGTTTCAAATGAATTTGGAACAGGTACACCAGCTACTACTGAAAACACAGTTCTTGGAGTGATTTTTAGACCATCTAATGTATTTTTAGCTTATTCTCAGAAACCAAAAATGGTTTCTCAGTATTCTGTTGACTTTTTAGGTCACAAGGTTGCTTCTCATACATACTATGGTGGTGTTGTAGGTGTACTTAAAGATGTATTCCAAATAACTAATCCTTAATAAGATAGTTCTGGTGATTATATTTATACATGGGGGGCAACCCCCATGTATAAATAATTAATAGTATGAATAAAAATTTAAAGCTATTAAAAAAAGAAAAGGAAAGCGATAGATGTCTTGTATTAGGACATAATGCTTTAGATTACAAAAGTGCAGTAAAATATCCTTTTCCACATATGATAAAAAAAGGAATGCATCCACCTGCTCCAACTTCCTTGCTTTTTGATAATTGGCAGGATTTTGATGGTGATATTATAACTTGTCACCACCAAAATTATAATGCAAAATTTGTAGTTGCTGTTGAACCATCTCCAAGGTTTCATGAAGGGGGTGGAATAAAAGTTAGTAATTGTCCAGCATATAATAAAGAATCTAAGGAAGCCTTAGAGGGAATGTTGATAAATGATATGAATCCTGATGATTACTATTATATAAATTTTCCAAAAAGATTTCAATATAAGGGGAAAACAGTTACTTTATATTCAGGTTTATTTGCAATAGTATTTGCTTGTATGATGAATTATAAAGAAATATATACAGCAGGAATAGATGGAACAATGCTTGGGTCTGATGATGGGTTTAAGTATAGAAAAGTATATATAAAAGAGGCTAAAAAATTTGTTAGAACAGGAAAAAGTAAATTAATAAGAATGCATGAACAACCAAAACCAAAAAATATGGCAGAATGGTCTGATTGGAGAGTTATACAAAACTATCCAAAAACATTAAATTATACAATAGGTTATTGTAAAGATCAATATCCAAATACAATAATTTATAAATCTCATGAACTATCTTTGCTTCCTGTGGACATTAAAAATCCAATGCAAAGTTAATATGGAAAACATTACAGATATAATTGAAAAGCATAAACTAAAACTATTAAATGAAATAAAAAAACATGAAGGTTTTAGTTCAACTGTATATCAATGCACAGAAGGTTATGATACTATAGGATATGGTTTTGCAATAAAAGACTTAGAATTAGAAGAAGATATAGCAGAATTAATTCTTATGAGAAAAATAAATAATCTGCAACAAAAAATTTCACTTTCTTTTAAGTGGTGGCTTGATAGTCCTGAAGAGGTTAAAAATGTCGTAGTTAATATGTGTTATCAATTGGGGATTAGAGGATTTAGCAAATTTAAAAAAACAATATATTTACTTGAAACTGAGCAATATGAAGAGGCATCTGTAGAGATGTTAGATTCAAAGTGGGCGAAACAAACCCCAGGCAGAGCAAGAGAATTAAGTGAAAGGTTAGCAAGTGTCAAAAAACAATCATGTTAGCGATTATAGAGATTTAGTAGTAACACATTTAAAGTATATAAAAGAAAAAGTAGATGCTAACCATAAACATTTAGAAAAATTAAATGGTAGAGTTAGAGCAAATGAAGTATCTATATCATGGATAAAAGGAATAGGAACTACTGTAGCATTCCTATTTGGAACTTTGTTTGCATATTACATAAAATAAAATAGGGGGCATATGGGAAGAAGTAAAGGAGTTATAAAAAGAGCAATAGTTACCCCTGATAAACACTTTCCTTTACATGACCAGCCTAGTATTAATGTTTTATGCAAAACAATTGAAATAGTTAAACCTGATATATATGTTGATTTAGGTGATGTAGGCGAATGGAGTGCTTTTTCTGCTTGGAAATATAAAAGAAAGAAAGCACCACCTTTAGAGTTTATGATTCCTGATATGGATGCAGATGTTGATGATGTCAATAAATGTATGGATCAAATAGATGAATCTTTAGATAAATCTAATTGCAATAAAAAATACATTACAGAAGGCAATCACGATAATTGGCTCAATATGGCAGTTGAAAAATACCCATATATTCCTCAGTATAGGTTTGCTAATGCAGTAAACCTAAAAGAAAGAGGATACACTTATTATCCTTTTGGTAAAAGACTTAAAATTGGAAAGCTAAGATTTTATCATGGACATTTATATGGAGGGCAATATCATACTGCTAACCATATAAGGAAAATGGGTTGCAATGTTATGTATGGACATTGGCATTCTTTACAACAAATGAGTGAAACACACGAAGATGGTGCTAAGTCTGCCTGGAGTATTGGTTGCCTTAAAGATATGTCTAATGAAGCTAACAAGTGGTTAGGTGAAAGACCTGTTAATTGGGCTCATGCATTTGCAATAGTAGATTTTTTTGAAAAAGGTTTATTTACAGTACATATAATACAAATTATAAATGGAAAGACATCGTTGTGGGGCGAACTAATAGATGGTAATAAATAAATTAACTGTCGTGGAGAAAAATGGATCAACATACTATAGAAAACTTAATAGGTCAGTATGGTTGGATGGCAGTTTTGGCATTTATTTTCCTTATAGGTAGGAAAACAATTGAATCATCTATTGAAGCTATAAAAGTATTTGCTGGTGATGACTTAAATACAGACGATGTAATTATTTTTGATGACAGACCAGCTAGAGTAGTAAGAGTGGGATTTTGGAAAACAATTTTATTTGTATATGAAGTGGGTTGTGTCGATGGGAAGCCTTTTATTAAAGGTGGAAACAAAGTAGCAATCCAAAATGATAAATTAAAAGATCATATGATAGAAAAACCACTCCCTATGTTAGATTTAAAGAAATGGGATGATTGTCAGGAGAAATAATGCTACAAGCTATGATGGCTAAAAAAATAGTTGATATTATTCTTAAAAAGGTAATGGAAAAAAGAGAAGTAAGAAAACTTCGCAAGTATGTTGAGGAGGATAATGAACTTGACATACAGGTAAGACAATTAAATAAAACCATTGCTAAACAAGGAAAGTATATTGAAGAATTAGAAAAAGATGTAGCTATTTTAAAATCTAATTCACATCCCCCTGTATTTAAAGAAAGTAGTCATAAAAATATATTAAAAAGATTAAGGAAGTTGGAAAATGCCAAATAAAAAGGCTAAACAGAGAAAAATGGATAGGAAGGCAAAGAATGCCTCTATCAAAAAATATAAAAGAAATAAAAAAAAATTAAATAAAAGGAGAAAATAATGTTAGAATTATTAACTAGTAATTGGGAATGGTTTTTATTAGCATTATATGTAGTAGAAAAGGCTATTAAGTTAAGCCCATCTAAAAAAGATGATTTAGTATGGGATATGGTGTTAAAACCTATAGTGGACAAAATAAAAGGTAGATAATGTCAAGAGCCTCTAAATTAAGTGGGAAGAATTTTGAGCCTAGAAAGAAAAATCCAGTATCTCTAGGCTCAGACTCTAATATTGACAATGATTTTAAATCATTTAGAATAGGGGAAATTCCTACTGGCTTGGAGTTTAAACTAGGAGAAATAAGGTCTACAGCTAACAACTTTGTAACTCTTAAAGAAACTACTGAAGAATTATTTGTTACTAAAATTAAAGGTAATAAGTCAGGCAGTACTACAGAAGCTAATTTTATGCTTCAAAATGCAGAACCTACAGAAGATAGCTATGGACTGTGGTTTAATATAATGCAAAATGGAAGTGCTTTTATAGATGCCAGGGGAAGTAATGCAGGTATGTTTTTAGAATGCGACACAGCTATAGTTTTTACTATGGGTGATGATAGTTCTAATTCTTTTAGATTTAGATATGGAAACACTTGGGATGCAGTAACAAATTTAATGAACATAGGGCATGGTGGAGATTTGACTTTATATTCAACTAGTAATAGCAATGATTATTTTAAAGTAGATGTTGGAGCTGAAGGTGCAACAACTATATCTACTGTTGATGCAGATACATCTGTAGCACATTTAACTTTAGATGCCGATGGTAATACTATAATTTCAATAGCTGATGGTAATGAATCTGGTGGAGCATTTCATATAACACCAACAGGAGCAACAAATAGGGCTTTTTCTATGTGGGGAGAGGTTGATAATACAACTACATTTCTTATGTATGAAATGGGAGGGGCTAGTACATCAGATTATTTTAAAATGGAAACATCAGAACATGGAGCAACTACAATAAGCACAGTTGATGGTGCATCTAGCAATGCACATTTAACATTACAGCCTGATGGAGATTTAAAACTTGACCCTGCAAGTCAAAAAACAATTATAAATTCAAGTGATAAACTTTTTTTTGATGGTGGTACTCATACATATATAAATGAAGCAACTGCTGATCTGTTAAATTTTCATGTTGGTGGGCAAAATTTGATGGCTATAGAAGAAAATGCTTCAACATCTGTTGCTCAATCAAGTAGAGTGTATACAGGTTGTCCAATTTATTTAAGGGATATTGGAGGTGTTTCTGATACTCCACCTAGTAATTATGGTTCTTTATATGTTAATGCTGATGAATTGTTTTATAAAAATGATAGTGGGACAGTAAATAGATTAGATATAGCAGGTAAGTTTTTTCTTAATATAGGCTGTTATTATGCTACAAGTATAAAAAAATGGTTACCATTAGCACAAGGTGAATATGACCAAACTACATATCCAATAGACTATGCAACTGATAATGCAAATTTTGTTGTTCCTTATGATATGAAAATAAATACTATATATGTAAATCATAATAGGGCTTTATCAACTACTGCACAACCAGGAAATACAGATATACAATTATACAAAGGTGGTTCTGCATATTCAGGAAATGTGACAGTTAATATTGATGGTTCAGGGTATGATGCAACAAACACAGCAGTTGTATATACTTTTGATTTTAGTGGAGAAACTAATACTTTTTCAGCAGGACAGGTAATGGCAATATCTTTAGACCCAACAAATACAGCATATTGGTTTGCTATAACTATATGTGGAGAATATGTTTAATTAATAAAGAGGAGAAATAAAATGGATTATGATGCTAAAATAAAAGAGCTTACTGAAAATGCAGAAAAATTTAAAAATGCTTATATAAAATGTATGGGAGCAATTGAATTTTTAACTGCTGAAAAAGAAAAAGCTGAAAAAGATAAAAAAAAGGATAAATAATGGCAAGTTTTACAGGTGAAGAATTAAAAAGTGTTTACAAAGACATTTTACATACATCTAATTCTAATACAGGTATAGGGTCAACTATAAAACAAATAACCTGTGGAGATGGTGATACTACTGCTTTATATTTATCGGATAGAAATGTAAAGGCGAAACCTTCTGCAGATTCAACTACTAATACAGTAATATATGATGCTGATGGAAATGCTTTACTAACAGTTGATTCTACTAATGATTTAGTAAAGGCAGGAATAGGACAGCATACAGTAAATACACAATATGCACATTTT
>VTLG01006756.1_pt1 | contig 10970 bp, 13 predicted proteins | sample 4694571 | NCBI WGS metagenome assembly VTLG01 (sample SAMN12604809, study PRJNA352737) | marine metagenome | biome: ENVO:00000447; feature: ENVO:00000209|ENVO:00000569|ENVO:01000036; material: ENVO:00002151; isolation source: viral sequences binned using virsorter ... | reverse complement strand
GGCATTCCTTTTAACTTACCAGCAGGATCTTTTGCTAATGGTGGTTATGCACAACCTAATAAATCTTATATTGTTGGAGAACGTGGTCCAGAAATGTTTACTCCTGGTGCTGTCGGAGGACAAGTTAGTCCTATGGGTTCAACAAATATTGTAGTAAATGTAGATGCAACTGGATCAAATGTAGAAGGCGATGAAGAACAAGGTAAAGAACTTGGATTACTTATTTCTGCTGCGGTACAATCTGAAATAATACAGCAACAAAGACCTGGAGGATTACTTGCATAATGGCTACGTTTCCCTCAATAAAGCCTAAATACGGACAAAGAAAAATATCTGCACCAAATACCAGAACTATTCGTTTCGCAGATGGATTTGAACATCGGTTGTTATTTGGATTGGCACAACATCAAAATCCAAAAGTTTTTAATCTTACTTATGAAGTTTCAGAAACAGAGGCAGATACTATAGAAAATTTCCTTGATGCCCGTGCATTAGATAGTGATAGTTTTGATTTTCCTAGCGGTTTTTTACCCGAAGAATCCGACACAATGAAATTTGTTTGCGAAAGATGGAACAAATCAATACCATATAACAATAGAGCTACAATTCAAGCTACTTTTAGGGAGGTATTTGAAGCATGAGTAGTTCTGTTATTAGTGATCTTCAAAGTGTAAATCCCTCTGCAATTATTGAATTATTTACTCTTGAAACAGATGCAGTATTACATGGTTCTAGTCAGGTTTATAGATTTCACAATGGTACAAGTTTGAATAATAATCAGGATATTGTATGGGCTGGAGATTCGTATTTAAAGATGCCAATACAAGCTACTGGTTTTGCTTTTCAAAAAGGACAACTACCAAGGCCAAAACTTACTGTTAGTAATGCTTTAGGAACTATTACAGCTATTTTGCTTAACGTAAATAAAGTAACAGCAGGAAATGACTTGGCAGGAGCTACAGTAACAAGAATAAGAACTTTGGCACGTTATATTGATGCTGTAAATTTTCCAGGCAATTCAAATCCATTAGGTACACCAGATCCTACAGCAGAGTTTCCAAAAGAAATTTATAAAATAGACAGAAAATCAGCAGAAAATAGAGATGTAGTAGAGTTTGAATTAGCAGCAGCTATTGATCTTGTAGGAGTAAGAGCACCTCAACGTCAATGCACTAGAAAAGATTTTCCTTCTATCGGTAATTTTATAACATGACTTGGAAATATAAAGCACTACTTCATGCTCAACGTGAAGATCCAAAAGAATCTTGTGGCTTATTGTTGAACGTAAAAGGTAAAGAGAAGTATTTTCCTTGTCGCAACTTATCTATGACAGATCATCAATGTTTTATCATCGACCCAGAGGATTATATAAAAGCAGATAATACAGGTGACATTACTGCTGTTGTTCATAGTCATCCAATTACACCACCTACACCTAGCGAAGCAGATAAAATTAGTTGCGAACAAAGTAAACTTCCGTGGCATATTGTTAACCCTAAAACTGAAGAGTGGGCATACCTAGAGCCTTGTGGATATAAACCAGCATTACTAGGAAGGCCGTGGGTTTGGGGTGTTACGGATTGCTGGAGTTTAGTCAGAGATTGGTATAAAGAAAACAGAGGTGTTCAATTAAAAGATTGGGATAGACCTACAACTCCAGAAGAATTTATTTCAAATCCATTGTTTGAAAGTTGTGCGTGGAGAACAGGTTTTAGAGAATTAAGACCAGATGAAAAGATGGAGAATGGTGACGCAATACTTATGTCTATTGGATCGCCAGGTTTAAATCATGTGGCTATTTTCATAGATGGAGATGTTTTACATCATTTAACCGATAGACTATCTTGTAGAGAACCTTATTCTCAATGGCTATTAAAATGCACAGGAGCTAGGTATCGTTATGTTGCGTAAATTAAAATTATACGGAGAACTTGCTGAGTTTGTAGGTCATAAAGAATTTGAAATTGAAGCAAGCACTATATCAAAAGCTGTAAGTTTTTTAGTAAATAATTTTCCTCAAATAGAACCATATATGAATCCTCAGTATTACCAAGTAAAAGTTGGTAGTTATGAAGTTGATAAGGAAGAATTATATTATCCAATAGGGGAACAAGAGGATATACATATAGTGCCTGTTATTGCTGGTGCTGGAAGAGGCATAGGAAAAATATTACTTGGTGCAGCTTTAATTGCAACCGCATTTTTTGTTCCAGCTAGTTTAGGTGGTGGATTATCATTAAAAGCTGGTATAGGAACAGGGTTTGGCTTTGCAAAAGCAGGTGCATTAGCTAAAGGTTTGGTATATGTTGGTGCTTCTCTAATGTTGCAAGGAGTTTCAGAGTTGCTATTCCCATTACCAAAACCAAAAGAATTTAATAGTGAAGAAGATCCTAGAATATCTTTTAATTTTGGAGGAACTCAAAATACAGGAAGGGCTGGAACTCCTGTACCAGTTGTATATGGTGAGATTATAACTGGATCTGTAGTAATCTCTGGAGCTATAGACACCGAGCAGGTACAAGCATGACAGACGCACCAAAGAAAATTATCGGCTCTGGCGGTGGCGGTGGCGGTGGCGGTGGAGGCAGTAGTAGTCCTCCTCCTCCCCCTCAACCGACCAGAACTCCTGATACTTTACATAGTAGGCAGTTTGCTACTTTCCTTGATCTTATATCTGAAGGTGAGATAGAAGGTTTTGCTACTGCGTCTAGAGAAGGTCATTCTAAAGGAAGTACTGCTTATAATAATGCTGCCAAGAAAGATGTATTTTTAAATAACACGCCAATATTAAAAGCTAATGCTAATTCACTTGCTCCTATACCTACAGATTTTAATTTTCAAAATGTACGATTTGACACGAGATTTGGTACTAATAATCAATCAAAAATAAGTGGAATCGAAAGTAGTTCATCTACAACAGCAGTAAATGTAGAAGTAAAAGCAGGTCAAATAGGTGAAGTAACCAGACAAATCGCTGATAAATCTCCAAATGCCAACCCCGATAGGGTTAGAGTTACAGTTACTTTTCCTCAAATACAACACGCAAAAGATAATGGAGATTTACTTGGATCAGAAGTAAATTTAAAAATATTTGTCCAATACAATAATGGTGGTTTTTCTCAAGTTATAAATGACACTATAAGAGGTAGAACTGCTGACGCTTATCAAAAAGATTATAGCATAAATTTAACTGGTGCTTTTCCTGTTGATATTAGGGTTAAAAGAGATACACCAGATAGTACAAGTTCTAATCTTATAAACGCTTTTAATTGGACAAGTTTTTCAGAAATATTTGATGATGCAAATACATATCCCGATAGTGCATATACTTCTTTGAGATTGGACTCAATGCAGTTTTCATCTATACCTAATCGAAAATTTAAAATTAGAGGTGTAAAAGTAAAGATTCCAGGTGCAGGTGCAAACGGTTCTGGAACGCCAACTGTAGATAGCAATACTGGCAGAATAATTTATCCAAACGGCTATATATTTAATGGTGTTATGGGAGCAGCCCAATGGTGCTCATGCCCTGCGATGGTGTTACTTGATATGCTTACAGATAAGAGGTATGGATTCGGTGTGCATATTGCACCAGATCAAAGCACTGACGCTAAACGATATGAAAACTTAGATTTGTTTTCCTTTGTAACTGCTAGTAAATTTGCTAACGAACTTGTTGATGATAATTTAGGAGGGCAAGAAGCTAGATTTAGCTGCAATGCAAATATATTATCTGCTAATGATGCTTTTGATTTAATAAATGATTTAGCTAGTGTAATGCGTTGTATGCCTTTATGGTCAGCAGGTACGATCCAGCTTACTCAAGATAGTCCTAAAGATAGTAGCTATTTATTTAGTTTGGCAAATGTTACTGAAGAAGGATTTAGTTATTCTGGCAGCAGTTTAAAAACCAGACATACAGCAATAGCTGTCTCTTATTTCAACATGGATAGTAGAGAGATAGATTTTGAACTTGTAGATGATATTCCTGCACAACAAAAGTATGGAATAATTACTAAACAGGTAAAAGCCTTTGGATGCACTTCAAGAGGTCAAGCAAAGCGTTTTGGAAAAGCTATTCTTTTTGCCGAACAAAATGAATCAGAGTTAGTTACTTTTGCAACATCTATAGACTCTGGAGTAGTTGTCAGACCTGGTGCTGTTATAGATATTGCTGATCCTGTAAGGTCTGGAGTAAGAAGAGGTGGTAGAATTAAAGCAGCTACTACAGGTAGTATTACTGTTGATGATACATCTGAAACAAATTTAGTAAATACAAATAATGCAAAGATAAGTGTAATAATGCCCGATGGAACTGTTGAGCAAAGGGCCATATCTTCGATAGCAGATAATGTTATTTTTACTCAGCTTTCATTTAGTACAACTCCAAATGTAAACAGTGTTTGGTTGTTAGAAAATGATGAAGTCTTACCTCAAAAATTTAGAGTAATAACAGTAGAAGAACAAGATGGAGTTAACTATATAATAACAGCTTTATCTTATGTTCCAGGGAAATATCCATTTATTGAAGATGGTGTTCCTTTGACACCAAGAACTGTATCGGTTTTAAACCTTCCAAAACCACCACCTTCTGCTCTTGTTGCTGAAGAAAAATTAGTTGTTATTAATAATCGAGCAGTTTCTAAATTAATTATCAGTTGGCAACCTATTGCTGGTGTTACTCAGTATCAAGTTAACTATCGTTTTAACAATGGTAATTTTGTTTCTACATCTGTATCATCTCCTGATTTTGAAATATTTAATACATCTATTGGAACGTATGAAATTCAAGTATTCAGTTTCAACGCAGCATTGCAGTTAAGTTCTTCGTCTGCTGATTTAACATTTAATGCGGTTGGTAAAACTGCTGTTCCAGATGACGTTAAAAATGTATCTATTGAACCTTTTTCAGATAAATTAATTAGGCTTAGATGGGATATAGCAAAAGATATTGATGTTACTCATGGTGGATTTGTTTATGTAAGACACTCTACAAAAACAGATGGTACAGGAACTTTTGCTAATGCAGTTGATTTAATAGATGCTTTGCCTGGAAACTCTACTCAAGCTGTAGTTCCATATTTAGAAGGAGAATATATATTAAAGTTTCAAGATGACGGAGGCAGATTTAGTAAAGGTGAAGCAAGTGTAGTTATTGATCTTCCTGATAATTTATCTGAGCTAACAGCATTAACAAGAAGAGAAGATAACGATAATCCTAAGTTTCAAGGTGATAAAGTTAACATTAATTTTGATAATGCAAGTAATTCATTAATGCTTACAAATCCAGCTAGATTAACTGGAACGTATGCTCAATCAGGAACTACAGTTACCATAACTTCTACTGGTCATGGTGTTTCCCAGGGTCAAGTAGTTGAGATAGATTACACAAGTGGAAACGCAGTTGATGGTGACTTTGCTGTTGCTTCTGTAACTGATGCAAATGTATTTACTGTGACAGCGAGTGACGCATTGACTACATCAGGAGATGTGGTAGTTAAACGGAATATGAAAGGTCACTATGATTTCGATAATTTTGTCGATTTAGGAGGCGTTTTTAGCTTGGATTTAAAACGTCATTTTCTTACAGAAGGATTTTATATCGGTACTTTATTTGATTCAAGAACAGAATTAATTGACACTTGGACAGATTTTGATGGTGCAGAAGCTACAGATGTAAACGCAAAAATACTTGTTGCTGTAACAAGCACTGCTCCTAGTGGTTCAAACTATGCAGATTCAGATTTCAATAATAAACCATTTAATATTTTTGCAAACGGAACTTACAAAGGTAGAGGGTTTAAATTTAGATCAGAGCTAACAACAAACGATCCAGCACAGAATATAAAAATTACTGAACTTGGTTTTACTGCAACACTTTTAAGAAGAACTGAACAAAGTAATGTTATTACAGCTAATGGATCTACGAATGTAAGCTTTACCAATACATTCTTTACAGGAGCTACTGGACTTGATGCTGGTCAAAATAGTAATCCTCCATCTATCGGTATTACTTGTCAAAATTTAGCTGCTGGAGAATTTTTCCAATTATCAAATATAACTGGAACAGGGTTTACTATTGTATTTAAAGACAGTTCGGGCAATCCTATCAATGGCAAAGAATTTACATTCCAAGCTGTCGGATTTGGCAAAGGATAGTACAATGGGTACAAACATTTCTTGTTAGATGACTAGAGTAGTTAGTACAGGTAAAGAGACAGGAAATAATTTCCATCCAGATAATGGTACTGGTGCGGAAGTTCGCACTGCGATGAAAGATATATTTCAGGCATTAAGAACATTAAACTCTGCTAGTGGAGATCCAACTGGTGCAGAAAACGTAGCTGCATTTCAACCTCATATAAATACAGCGACTAATGAACTAAAAATATGTACATCTGTCAGTTCTGGAACGGGTACTTTTACAACTATTGGTAACATTACGCTACCTAATTTAGGTTTGGCAACTCTTACTGGAGCTACTTTTACAGGACCAATAATTAATAACTATACTTCTGCATTAAGATTACCCGTTGGTACAACAGCCCAAAGACCAGGTAGCCCTGCTGCTGGAGATATAAGATTTAACTCAACAACAACTGAAGCTGAGATATTTAATGGTAGTATTTTTACAGCCGTTGCTGGTGGTGCAGGAGCAACAGGTGGTGGTAACGATCAGTGGGTATTTGAGAACGATCAAAATGTCACTCAGAACTATGAAATCACTACCAATAAACACGCTCATTCAGTTTCACCAACAATTAATTCTGGTGTTACTATAACAGTGCCAAGCGGTTCAATCCTTGTTATCTTATAGACATGGCATTAAACATTAACGGAACAACTGGTATTTCTGGACTAGATGGATCGGTTTCTGCACCTCCTATAGTTGGAACAGATAGTAATACTGGAATTTCTTTCGGTTCTGACAGTATTAAACTTTCAACTGGTGGTGTTGAGAGATTAACGATTTCAAATACAGGTTGTGCTGGTGCTGGAAAAGTTCTTCAAGTCGTATCCAATTTTACCGCAGCAGCTGGTGGTGGCTTTGCAACATCTAGTACAAGCTATGTTACAGACGCAGCTTTACCAACAGCTTCAATAACACCAACTTTAGCAACCAGTAAAGTTATGATTATCGCTTATATTGGTATGCAGCACGATAATAGTGGTCAAGTTGAAAATACAATTTACAGAATAATATCTGGCGGTGCAACTACAGATTTAAGTGGTGGTAATACCTACGGCTTAGTATTTAAAGGTGGGACTAATCCTGAGTGGGGTTACGCTGGTGTTCAGATAACTGATTCTCCCAATACAACATCTCAAGTTACTTACACTTGGTATTCAAGATCAGAGGGTGGTCAAACAGTTACACCAGTTCATACAGCCAGCACCATTGGTATTCAATTATTGGAGATAGGAGCATGAATACACCACCTATTGTTTCAAAAAATGATTCTATTTTTAGACTTTATTCAGATGTTGTAAGTGTCGGAGAAAAAGATGGAGTTTTTACAGCTTACGATAAAGATGGCAAAGAAGTTTCTATTAATATGTCAGATGTAGATGCTGATTTTGCCAAAATAGATTATAAAAATAAAAGATACGCAGCATATCCAAGATGGCAAGAACAACTTGATATGTTGTATCACGACATTGTTGCAGGTAAACTAGATACAACTGGAACGTGGGCAACCCACATCAAAGCAATAAAAGAGGCTAATCCCAAACCATGAGTTCTATTAAGTTAAAACATTCTGGTGGCAATGGAGTTTCAATCACCGCACCAGATACAAACCCATCATCAGACAGAACAGTAAAACTACCAAGTACTGATGTTGATGGAGTAATAACAACAAAAGACTCGAATGATAGCTTGCAAGCCGTAACAGGTCTAAATGGAACCGCTTTTAGCAATAGAAATATGGTTTCAAATGGAGCAATGATGGTGGCCCAGAGAACTACTGGCAATGTTACTGCACATTTAGGTTTTCCAGTTGATCGTTTTCGTGTCATTAAAGATACAAGTGCTGGCAGTTTTACAGCAATAAGAAATGGTGATGCACCAGTAGGGATTAGAGATTCTTTGTTATATACAGTTGGAACAGCTTTTACTCCGTCAGCTAGTGAAAATGCTTTTATTAAAACAGCACTAGAAGGATTTGATACGGCACATTTAGAATTTGGCTCAAGTGATGCAAAAACTGTTACTTTATCTTTTTATGTAAAATCAAGTCTAACTGGAAATTTTGGTGCAGCAATAGTCAATGGAGCTTCAGACAGATCATTTCCTTTTACTTATACGATAAGTTCTGCAAATACTTGGACTAGAATTACAAAAACAATTACAGGAGATACAACTGGAACATGGGCTGTAGGTGGTGTTGTAGCTTTTCAACTTGTTTGGGCTTTATCTGTAGGAAGTAACTTTCAAGGAACTGCTAATACTTGGCAAGGTTCAGCAGAATATTCAGTTAGTGGTGCTGTAAGTCTTACATCTACTGCTGGTGCTACATTTCAACTAACAGGTGTTCAATTTGAACTTGGAACTGTAGCTACTGACTTTGAACATAAACTTTTTTCTGTTGAACTTGCAGCTTGTCAAAGATATTGTCAAATAGTTCGAGGTCATACAAGAAATGACTATAGATCAAATAATGCTGCTAGAACTGGAAATAACATGAATTACTTTACTGAGATGAGGGCTGCACCTACAGCTACGACTCTAACAGCCGTACATTCACAAAATATGAGTTCGGTACTATATGAGAGAGTAGATAAAAGAGGTTTATCTTTTACTGCTGTTGGTATCGCCACAGTTGGTGGTACTGATGGACAGCAGATAACCAATGATGTTCTACTTGAAGCTGAAATGTAGGAGGTTTTATTATGAAGTACGAATGGACTAGCTCAGAAAAACACACCATAAAATTCACAGATGACAATGGTAAAGAATTTTGTATTCCACCCGATCCAGATAATATTGATTATCAAGCATATTTAGAGTGGGAAGCTATTGATGGAAATGATATAACTATAATGACGGAGGTTTATTAATGTCAGAAATCAAAGTAAATTCAGTTAAAGGTGTAGGAGCTAGTACAGCAGCTATCACTATCAATAATTCTGATGGAACGTGCGATGCAAACCTTACAGCTATAAGTGGAGGTCAGTTAGCACATAGAAATATGATGGTGAACGGAGCAATGGAGGTTTCACAAAAACTTAGCTACGAAACTGGCAGGGCCAAAACTACAAATGCTGGTGCTGGCGATTTTTACGGAGTTGATATGTTTAAGTTAAGAAATAATACTGGTAATTTAAAACAGACTCAATCTACAGATATTCCTACAGGTGAAGGTTTTGAATATTCATTAAGAGTAGATGTAGAATCATCAGGAACACCAAGTGCAAATCATTACAATCTTATAGTTGGAAATATTGAAGGTTACGATATTATTAGAACTGCTTTTGGAGAAACAGGAGCAAAAACATTAACTTTAAGTTTTTACGTTAAAAGTAATCTTACTGGCACGTTTACAGGATCAATAGGAAACTCAAGTAATAATAGGAGTTACGCTTTTGATTACACAATAAGTTCTGCGAATACATGGGAAAGAAAAACAATTACTTTTGCTGGGGATTCTACTGGAACATGGCATAAAGATAACCAGTTAGGATTAAAAATTAATTGGGCTTTAGCGGTAGGTTCGCAATATTTAACTAGCACAGCAACAACATGGCAAGCTTCTGAACACATGGGAACGACAAATGGACAGAATGTACTTGCAAGCACAGATAATTATTGGGCAATAACAGGAGTACAGCTTGAAGTTGGTTCTGTTGCTACTGCTTTTGAACACAGACCTTGGTGTGATGAATTTAAAAGATGTTGTCGTTATTATCAAAAATCAAGGCAATATGGTCAACCTAACCAAGAAGCACCTCAAACATGGAACACACCAGAAGGTACATTAAGTGCTGTAAAACATAATCAATATTACGACACACATACTTTTTTTCCTAATGGATCAATGCGAGTCAATCCAACTATTACATTTGTAGGAACAAATGGTGCTGTAAATAATTTTAGATTTGAAATTCCTGGAGTTCGTAACAATGAATTAGCCGTAAGTCTTAATACAATAACAGTAAATTTAGATGGTTTTTTCTTAAGGCTATCACCTGGTTCTGGAACTCCCGATGACAATGGTTATCGGAGTGGATCTGGAAATGCGTTTCACAGAGCAACTTTTTTTGTTAATGCGGAGATGTAACTATGAGTTATAAAAAACTTGAAAACAAAGATTATGATGGAAATGTAATTTCTGTTTATATAATCAACACAGAAACAGGAGCTAACATACCCCCTGATCCTTTAAATAATGATTATGCAACATATTTAAAATGGGTTGCAGCAGGTAATACTCCAGAGGAAGCAGATTAATGGCAATTAGTCCTGGAACATATAATATGACCGTTCAGAGAAGAGCGGATCATAAAATTCAACTTGTGTTCAAGGATAATAATAATGCTGCAATAAATTTAGATGGGTTTACTGTTGCTGCTCAAGTTTGGGATGAACCACGTTCCAATAAATATGCTGACTTTGCGGTAACTTATACAAATAGAACCACTGGAACTGTTGATATAGCACTTACTGATACACAGACAGGAACATTTACTCCAGAAGTTTTAAAATATGACGTTGCTCTTACAAATCCTACTGGATTGAAAGAATACTATTTAGAAGGCACTATATTTGTATCAGAGGGCTATACAGCATGACTTCTGTAAATGTTACAACCACCAAAAATACTGTTACAGTAAATGAAGGTGATACTACTGTTGTCACTATTGCCACTCAAGGCCCACAAGGGCCAGTTGGGGTCAACATAGATGATACCAACAAAGTTCCTGGCTCTGTCATTTACTATGACTCAACTTCTGCTAAATTTAAAGCAGAC
>VTLG01005006.1_pt1 | contig 10970 bp, 13 predicted proteins | sample 4694571 | NCBI WGS metagenome assembly VTLG01 (sample SAMN12604809, study PRJNA352737) | marine metagenome | biome: ENVO:00000447; feature: ENVO:00000209|ENVO:00000569|ENVO:01000036; material: ENVO:00002151; isolation source: viral sequences binned using virsorter ... | reverse complement strand
ATAAGGTGTATAACCTTTGTGTTTAGCTTCTTCATCATCTTCACTTAGTAATCCTCTTACTTCAGGAACATAATGCGTTAGTAATCTTTCCACACCTTCCTGGAGTGTCTTCTTACTCATGGCGCAACCTGAGCAGGCTCCAGCCATTTGTAGTCTTACAATGCCTTGATCGTAGGAAAGAAAATTAATTTCCCCTCCATGAGTAGCTACATTATCTTTTACTTTAGTTTCTAACACAGATTTAATATCTTTGATGATCTCTTCTGTGCTTCTTGCTTTACCTAATTCCATTTTAAACACATTCCATATAATGTATATAATATAAATATGCGATTGCTGCAATGATTAGAAGTCTATAGACTAAAAGCATGATTAATCCTTATGTTTTGTGCTTCCCCAAATAATTTTGTACTTAAGTTTGCCCCCATCATCCCCGGTAGTATGATCTGTGGGTTCCGTGAGTTCGATTGAATGTCTGGCTCCATTTTCACATCCAGCTAAAAGTACTAGAGCCAATACTAGGCCAATTATCAAAAGCTGTATTGCTTTTTCAGTTAGACTTTTGCTTTTTCTTTTTCTTTTTTTTCTTAAACTTGCCATCAATTTTTTCCTCCAATTGCGATACTTTTTCTTTGATAAGGACCATATCTTGGGAGAGGCTGAAGGTGCGTGAAAGCGTCCATCCGCCGAGAGCAATGAGAACAGCAAGAAGTGCGGTGATGATTTTGTCATGCATACTAGTTACAATTATCTTTGCTTAAGTCTATAGGTACTGCTTTGGTAAACCAAATCCAAGACGAAAGCTTAGTTCCATCTTGAGTATAAGTACACTTTTGCCCAACTGTGCAGGCGCTTAATGCAAATAAGAGTGCCAGTATTAAATATATTTTTTTCATTTATTGACAGCTTTCACACTCTCCTGTGTCGTCTACCACAGTAGTGTTATCTTTTTTACAATCGCAATTCTGGCAAGTACAAGCACCATAGACGTCTCCGTGCTCTTTTTTGCTGCAATGACAATCACAATTACAATTTTTACAATTACTCATCTTTTTTTTGTATCACACCTATCATCTCAAAGTATCTTTTTAGGAGATGAACTTTAAATCTGATCCAGATTTTCTTAAGTTTTTTCATAAGAAATCCCTTCCTGGTTATTTAATTATTTTTAGCGCAGCTTTGTGCGAAAGATTATACTAGAATATTAAAGCTAGAATTGCAACAATTACAACAACACTGATTATAACTGCTTTTTTGTGTTGGTTAGCTGTTGTTAGCCAATCTCTTGGTGTTTTTCCATATATTATCATTTTATGTTACCCCAATTTGTACCGCACTCATAATCTATTTTATTTGGAACTTCAAGTGTAACGGCACTCTCCATTATTTGTTTTATTTTATCTGCTTTTATATCACTTTCTACAGATATATCCAACTCATCATGTACCTGAATATGTGGTGTAATTCCTTCATTATAGAGCTCTAACATAGCTTTTTTAGTCATATCTGCAGCAGAACCTTGTATTAATCTATTTAAAGCTTTGTAAGTATAAGCTCGTTTAATCCCCGGTCCGTGTTCCCTGAGTGCTTCTTCATGTGTCAAGGCTTTATGTATTCCAAATTGTGCTGGTTCCCATAAATGGAAACGACAAACACGACCCAATAACGTACGGATTCTACCGGATTCTTGAGCTCGTTTCATTACCGCATCCATTAATTGTTTTACAAATGGAACTTGTGAATGATATTTTTTAAATAATTCAATAGCTTTATCTTTAGAGACACCGAGTTCTGCTTGTAATTTATTTTTTCCCATACCATAGAAGAGACCAAGATTAATTGTTTTGGCTTGAGACCTAGGTATATCAGCTAGATCAGCTACAATACTGTGGAAGTCTGCATCCCCTTCATTGTAGGCATCAACAACCTCATTAACTCCATATAAATTTTGTAATGCTGCATAATGGACTACGAGTCTAGGCTCCTGTTGTGAGTAGTCAAATACTCCCCACACACAGTCTTTTTCTGGTAGGAATAAGGATCTAATCATAGGACCTAACACCTTATCTCTTGCTGGAATCTGTTGTAGGTTTGGATTACTGTAAGAAAATCTTCCGGTTACTGTTCCTCCATTATCAGATCTAAGCTGATTTATTTCAGAAAATATTCTTCCATTATGAGAGTGTTTTAGTATAGTATCTATAAATGTGGTATGGGCTTTATTAATTTCACGAGCCCGGGCTATTCGTTTCACTAGGGGGTGGGGGTGATTCTGTAAAAAGTTTTTAGTAAATGATGGAGAATTTGTTTTTTCAGTGCGGTCAAATGGTAGGGAAAGTTTTTCAAAAACTTGAGCAATACTGCGTGCGGCCCATATTTGGGCATCTACTCCTGTTTCTTTTTTTACTTCTAATAGGCATTCTTTTTCTTCTGCAATTAATGTTTTTTTTAATTTGTGAGCTTTTGGAATATCTACGCGTACTCCTAGAAAACGCATATCGACTAGGCAAGGAAAAAGTTGGGTCTCTAAATCGAAAATAGATTTTAAATCTTGATTAATTATTTCTTGTTTTAAATACTTCCATAACTCTAAAGTTATCTCAGCATCTTTCTCTGCATATGCTCCCACATACATAGCTGGTAGCTTATACATCTCTGCTTTAGGGTCTACTCCCCAGTCTTTGGCGGCATTATATAAAGCTGCCTCATCTTTTCCTTTTCCAATATACTCTCTTGAACAACTATTAAGATCGTATCTTCGTCTATTTTCATCAACTAAAGCTGTTGCAATCATTGTATCTACAACAAGTCCTTTAATTTCAATTCCTTCAGCTCTAAGCCAGGACACATCGTACATAGCATTATGAAAAATTTTGATAGCGTCACTCTTTAGAACCTTTCTAAAGTAATTAAAAACTTTCTTTTTATCCATATTACCACCACCTTCATGACCTACTGGATAGTAGGCGGACCAACCATCCACAGCTACTGCTATTCCAGTAATTCGTCCATTGTTAGTAGGTGAACCTGAGCCCATTTTAATTAGGTCAGGATCTTTAGTTTCTAAATCGATAGCTATTTCTTTATATTTAGATAGATCTGGAAAGTCTTCTGGGGGTAGCCATTCAGTTTGTGGTGTGAATAAAGGTTGTTGTATCATATTTTATAAAAAGTATATTCTAATGTTAATTCTTCTCCTGCTTTAATGTCTTTAATGGTAAATAAATTCCATTGTTTGTAGTCGTGTTTAATTTTAATGTCGCTATTATTAGTTACCAGAGTAGAACTTTTAACACAGTTAGGATCATCAGAATGATTAATAAATCCTCCAAGAGGTGTTCTAATTATTTTTTCTCCTACTTTAAGATGTGTTATTCCTAAAGGTGTTCTAGCTTCAATATTTTCTTTTGCAAATAGACCCTGACCTTCAATACTTGAAGATTTAATCTCTAATGAATCCGGTAATGGTTTATACATTTTGTGTTGCTTTCCATTTTTTATATCCTTCAACCCAGGATTCTTTTTTCTCTTCTTTTTTTTCAGGATAATCTCTTTCAATAATCATTTCACAATAATGTATAGCCTTTAATAAATCCTGCTTACCATCTTTAAAAGGATGCCTACAAATATATTTAATTACATTGCCTTCTGCGAATAACATGTTGTTTTTATGGACAAATTCACTTGGTTGAATTTTCATTTTTTTATAGTGTTTTCCTCCTATCTGCTTTTCCCAAATGGTCATATTCTGTATCCTTTGTAGTTGTCTTTTGGTCTGATGATATGTAATGTTTCTTTAGTTCTTGTTGCTCCTACATAAAATAATCTTTCTTCATCATCGGGATTTGATTCATATCCCTTTAATGTATTTTCTGTAAGGTCAGTTAATAAAACTACATTATCACATTCGCCACCTTTAGCTCCGTGTATAGTTGATAAATTAATTCTGGGATCTTTATTTAATTTCTCTCCATGATTCTTCATAGATCTTATATACTCCACTCTTTTATATGGTGCATCATCAAAAGCTTCATACCAAACTTTATCAGTTTTTAAACCATATTCTTTTTGTAACTGATCCATTGTATAAAAAGATTCTTTAGTCATTGCTGTTAAACTTTTTTTATTATTATGAGCGCTAGTCATATAACTATAAATTTTTTCTATAGATTTGTAAGGAAGAGGTTGCCCTTTTCTTAAATTTTCATAATCAGTTATGGCTTGATATAAATCTGATTCATAATTTCTTTTGTTTCTATTTTTAAAATACATTCCATCTTCAAATAAAACTTTTTCAATGTCATTTAATTGATAATTAGTTCTACTTAAAACTAACCAATTACCACCTTTTAAATCAATCTGGTCAAAGTTATCATACCATTTAATTTCTCCTTCTCGTTTAGAAGGTAACCAATTTTTATTGATTCTTTTTGAAATTCTGTTTACAATGTTGGCCGCTAATTTATGAATTTTATGGGGTACCCTAAACGATTGAATTAATTGATTAATTTTACCGTCGAGTGCAATGAAACTATCCACATCTGCACCAGCCCATCTAAAAATTGCTTGATCATCATCACCCGCAACGAATGAATCATCTGTGTTATTCCAAATGTTTTTTGCCATTGACCATTGTACTTTAGATAAATCTTGAGCTTCATCGATGAATACTGCATCAAACTTAGGACATTTATCACTCTTAATAAATTCTGTAATCATGTCATGAAAATCTATTAAATTATATTCTTTCTTATATTTTTTTATTTCTTGATCTAGAATAACTAACTTTTCTCTAGAAACTTCTTTAGTATGTTCTCCCAGATCATATTGTTCCACTACACTAATCTCTTTATGTCTTGCTTTATCAATAATGCTTAACTCTTCACTGTTAGAAGTAAAGAAAGCATTTCCTTCGTCATGTTCCCAAGTAGGTACAGATAAAGGAAGTTTTAATTTTTCTCCTAAATCTTTGTAATGAAAGGGTTGCATTACGTTTTCTTTTTTTAATCCCAGTCTTCTGAATGCTAATGAATGGAGAGTTCTAAAATGTGGGAGGTCATCTTCAGTTAAATTAAATTTTTTCATTGCCCTGTCTCTTGCTTCGTAGGCAGCTTTCTGTGTAAACGCAAAATAACCTATTTTATCTGGATCTGTTTCTTTTAAATAATCCTCTACTTTAGTTAATAAAGTTTCTGTTTTTCCTGTTCCTGGTGGTCCTAATACTATTGTTCTCATTAAAAAGTATCTTTCGGTTTATAACCAGGTGATTTAAAACTTGTTTTTTTATCATCAAATTTTTTAACATACATTACTTTTATGCTTTTTCCACCGGCATCTATTACTTTTATTTTTGCATCAAACCATTCTTTCATCCAGGCAGAAGTTTTTTGATAATCATGCGCCCATCTTCTTCTTTGTAAATGATCATAAAAAAAATGTCTAAATTTAAAATAATGATTTTCATCATCACTCCAAACGTTTCCTCTCTCTATATCTTCTTTTCTTTTTGTTTGTCTTCTATCACTACAATAATCTTCTAAATGTTCTAATAATTGATCTTCTGTTTTCATTCCTTCAGGTGATTCAATTATTTCTCTTCCAGCTAGTAATTCATTTATTAATGATTTCCACTCTTTAGTTTTTAATGTTGGTGGGAGCATTCCCACGCCTGCAATACACGCTTCTTCAAATAAAGATTGTTGTCTTAAATGTTTTGGACTATCTAATCTTAATCTTTTACCATCCACGTTTAGATAATAATAAGGATGCTCTAATTGAATTTCTTGCAAGTCACTTAATTCTGGAAAGGTTGGTGCATTTCCTATACCATGCTTTCTTTTTCTACATAATGTTTTATCACAATGACTACACATTGGTTCATCTTTACATTTAAATCCCCAGTCTTTTTTCTCGTGTTGTCTTTTAATTGTATCAATTTCTTGTTGATCTAAATCCCCTATCATATAGTTTTCGTGAAACCAGGAAATTTTTTCTTTCCAGTTCTTCCATTTCTTTTTAGCAAAAACCGCAAAATGAAATAAAGCTAAATTTCTATTCTCTGCAATTTTACTTGAAGCTAGAGTTTCAATGCATGGAGGCCCGTCAGAAAATTCTGATTCGGGCCTCTGTACTTTTATAAGACCAACAGATAGTTGTTTTAAGTTATTATGGATCTCATAAAATTCTTCTAAATCGGCTGCGCTTCCATCTTCTTTGAAAGCATATCTTGTTGTATCATCCCCATTAAAGTAAGGAAGATTTAAAAAGTTTCCTGTATCTTCTTCTGATTTTAATTCTATTTGTTTTGGAAATACTTCTGCGTTAGCAAATCCAAGAACAGCTCTAATCTCCAAGAGTTTATCTCTCATGATCTTTGCTTCTATAAATTTTGTTGAAAATAAAAAGATGTGTGCACCACCACTTTTAGATCTGCATACCACTAAAGGTAGTTTTAATATTTTAATTTTGTTTAATAATTTTTTATGATCGAAACCTGCATAGGAATCCACATCAATGCATCCCCAGATACATTTGTTATCATCTCTAATTGGTATAATTCCAAGTGTAGGTTCTGTTCCTTGTAGGTGTTTTAAATAATGTTCTGGTGTAACTGGTTCTCTTTTAACAAAAGATTTTCCTTTTATCTTTTCCCCATTTGCTGGTTGAGTTTTAATGTGAGTGCATCCATGAGCTCGTTTTAATCCATCAAATATTTCTTCAAATCGTGTCATAATAATCCTATTAAGAGGCGCTTCCACTCTCGCTTCGGCGCCTCTCGTTGCAACTATTCCCGAAGGAATTTGTTAGTAAGGAGTTGACTCCGTTTTTTCCGAATCTGTTCCATGTTTTGCTTTAATGTTTCCCTTAGATATATTACTAGAGAAACTTTTAGCATTATCATAGATAGCTCGCTCTTTTACAGGACCTATTTTAGACACGTCCCATCCAAACCATGTTCCTTTGTCGTTAGACTGTTGAACAGTAGTTAGTTTGTACACATGACTATAGGTTGGTGGAGTAAATAATCCATCTTTACCCTGTAGTTTGATGCCCATCATCATTGTATTCCATTTACGGCTAGTCTTTAATTGAGTAGCCTTCATAGTAATCAATGCTGTGCAAGGTGTGTCGCCTAGTAATAATACAAAATGGCTCGCAGTATTCTCGATATAATTACCGTTTGGTAATCTATCTTTATTTGTAGCATCTCTTCTCGCTGATGCCACAACTTCTGAATCTGAAGCATGTATTCCTACTGGTGCGCCCATAGATTCTCCTCTATCTTTCCATTCCACATATTCTCTTTTATAAAAACATGGAATTACTTGGATACCTTTTGCCCCGTCATAAAGTTCATTTGTGACAGTGTTGAGGATCATACCAGGTGCTGCCTCCTTGATATGTTTAGCATGTCTCGTATTAACTTCCGGAGACAGCTGTCCTAAAACTTTCAAAAATGGTAATGCAAGATCATCTTGCGACATTGTTTGAAAGCCAGCGTTCGCATCATCCTCAAATAGAGTAGCTGATGGAAGCTTAGAGTCTATCTTTGTGACAGACGCCGTTCTTTTTGCTTCTTGGTTCATTGTTATTGCTTCTTTGTTAGTTTGGTTCGGTTTCCTACAAACACGTTAAATGTATCCATTGGCATTTCTTTTCCTGCCTCAATACGCTCACGGACTAGCGCTTTGAGAGTCATAGGTTCGACCTTCAACTTTTGTGTCGGTTCAAACCCGTGACTCTTCGCAAGGTTAGCATAATCTACCGCCTTGTTATCTTCATGACGTCCAAAGGAAACGACAACATCATTTTTAATGATATCGCCTAGGCCATTGTCACGAAGCCATTTATATGCAGCCTCTCTGTTTTTCACAGAAATACTTGCACTATAAAACGGTTTCACATCTACTGCTGATCCATCAGCAAGTTTTAAAGAACTTAATCCCATCTCTGATAACATAGTTGGAATTACTTCTTCTGAAATTCTTGAAATTTCTTTTTGTTTCTTTTTTAATGCTTCTTCAGCATTTTTAAATTCATCTTCTAAACTTCTTAGTTTTAGAACTTGATCTGATAAAGATCTTATTTCTTTAGTTCTTGTTAATACTTCTTCTTGGTCTTTTTCAAAATCTATTTTACTCATAAGGACATCCTTTTACATGACAAGGAAAAGTACTTTCTCTAGGTCTTTTTGTGTCGCCCATAATATTCATATCACATACAGGACATGCTCCCCGAGATTCTAAATCTCCTGAGGTTCCTCCTACTTTATCTGCGAGTGACCAATCTTTTTCTTTTATTTTTTCTGCTGCAAATTTTAAACCATTCATAACAATTTCGGCAGGTTGATTGGATCGTGCTGAAGTTACAATTAATTGCTTATAAGCTAAATGACCTTTTATTTGTTCTTCTAATTCATTTAGTTTTTTTATTGTGGTAGCTGTATGTTCTTTAGATTCTTTTTTCATCGTTTTTATTTCTTCTTGGATCTCTTTTAATGTTTTCTTAGTCATCTTTAATTTCGCCTTTTTCGTACAAATTTATTTCGATAGGATAATATTTTCTTTCTTGCTTATCCCATTTAAGTAATTTAAATTTCCCGTTTGTTATATCAGAAACAATTGAACATGCAACCCCAATAATTGCAGGATCTCCTGTTAATAATAAATAATCTTTTTCATTAAAATCTTTTAATCCTTTTCTTAATTTAAAAATTAATGGACCTGGTGAAAAAATTATTTGAGAAAGTTCTGGTAATAAAAATTTAAAGACACCATATTCGGCAGCGCCTAAAATATTTATTTTTGGTTTACCATCTCTTGTTCCAGCGATCTCTTGTATCACATAAACAGTTGATAAATTATTTTTTTCTACTTTCATGCTTGACTTTATAATTCATTTTGATATAAATGTCAATAGAAAGTTATGAAATATAAATTTAAAACGAAACCATATAAGCATCAGCTTGATGCTCTTGAAACTTCTTGGAGTAAAGAAGTGTATGCATATTTTATGGAAATGGGAACTGGAAAAACAAAAGTTCTTATTGATAATATGTCTATGCTTTATGACCAAGGAAAAATTGATGGTGCCTTAATTATAGCTCCGAAAGGGGTTATGGGTACCTGGTATTATCAAGAGATACCAACGCATTTAGTCAATCATGTCGAAAATAAGTCAATTTTATGGCAACCAAATTTTACAAAAGAGTATTCTCGAAAGTTAGGAAATTTGTTAAAATCAGACGATGATCTACATATTTTAATAATGAATGTTGAAGCATTCAGCACACAAAAAGGTGTTGATTTTGCAAGTAAGTTTTTATCTTCCCATAATACTTTAATGGTTGTTGATGAAAGCACTACTATTAAAAATCCTAAAGCCAAAAGAACCAAAAATATTATTAGATTATCTAAGTTAGCAAGATACCGAAGAATAATGACGGGGTCTCCTGTGACTAAAAATCCTCTGGATTTATTTAGTCAATGTGAATTTCTAGATCCATTTTGTTTAGATTTTGCTTCTTATTATTCTTTTAGAAATAGATATGCAGAGATGCGGACAGCTAATTTTGCGGGAAGAAGTGTCCAAATTGTGTCTAAATTCAGACATTTAGATGAATTAGCAGAAAAATTAAAACCTTTTTCTTATAGAGTTTTGAAAGAAGATTGTTTGGATCTTCCGGAAAAAACTTTTATGAAAAGAATTATAGAATTAACTAAAGAACAAAAAGAAGTATATGCTCAAATGAAAAAGATGGCGCTTGCTATGTTAAATGGTAAAGTAGTCACAACTGCTACAGCTCTTACTCAAATAATGAGACTTCATCAAATTACTTGTGGACATTTTAAAGCTGATGATGGAAGTACTCAAGATATAAAGAATAATAGACTAGATGAACTAATGGATGTATTAGATGAGATTGAAGGAAAAGTAGTTATATGGGCCCACTATCAATATGATGTTAAAAAAATTATAAAGGAAATTCAAAAGGTCCACGGTCCGGGATCGGTGGTTGATTATTATGGGTTAACACCACAAGAAATACGACAAACGAATCGTGATAAATTTCAGAATGATGATAATGTAAGATATCTAGTAGGTACTCCACAAACCGGGGGCTATGGAATCACGCTTACTGCAGCAAACAACATGATTTATTATTCTAATGGTTATGATTTAGAAAAAAGACTTCAGTCGCAAGATAGAATTCATAGAATAGGTCAACAGAAACCTGTCACTTATATTGATTTAATTGCGGAAGATACAGTCGATAATAAAATCGTTAAAGCCCTCCGCAAAAAAATTAACATCGCCTCCGAAGTTATGGGAGAAGAGTTAAGAGATTGGATTTAATTACTCAACTTTAATAAGTTTTGCTTTTTTGTCTTCTGGTGGATTATATTCTAATTCCACTTTCAACATTCCATCTTCTAGCTTAGCACCTTTACATTCAACGTACTCCGACAATTGTAATTGTTTAGCGAATGATCGCTTCGAAATACCTTTATGAACATATTCGTCTGCTTCTTTGCTTGTATTGCCTCTGATAGATAGAACTCCATCTTCAACAGCTACTGTAACTTCAGATTTTTTATAACCTGCTAAAGCCATTTCCAAGACGTACCTATCTTCTTTAATCCTTTTAATATTATAAAAAGGATGTCCGCCATTGAAGTCTTGTAGTTCAAAAAATCTATTAAAGATATCTTCGAAGCCAATACTTTTAGTTAGGAATTTATTGAGATTTATAAGATCGTGCATTTAACCTCCTTGTTAGACGATTAATAAATGGGCCCCTAAAGCACCCAATCTTGAATATAATCTATTTTAAATAAATTACAAGTAGCATACAAAATAAAATTAAGCCTTGATACTTATTAAAAAAAGTAACTAAAACTTTTTCTCTATTTATATTAAACCACTGTCTAAATCGTGATAACATAGTGTCTCCTATTTAAGATTATTTA